>Ga0209490_10000673_pt1 | contig 33971 bp, 31 predicted proteins | sample MAT06_FD_187209 | JGI IMG/M metagenome (GOLD analysis project Ga0209490, IMG submission 187209) | Freshwater microbial communities from Lake Fryxell liftoff mats and glacier meltwater in Antarctica - MAT-06 (SPAdes) (version 2) | ecosystem: Environmental > Aquatic > Freshwater > Ice > Liftoff...
TCCATAAAGCGGTAGTCCGATGATCCCGACGCCAAGGGTCGCGGATATTTTTAAAAGGTTACGTCGAGTCATTTCGGGGATGTTTTTTTTGTTCATTGAATTTCTTTTTCTTCCGGCAATTTCGTCAATTTATATTGCCAATGATTACTGTGAATTAAAGCCGAGCAACGGTGGGGCAAGCCGAAGGCGTCAATGCGATTTTTTTAGCTTAGGAGTTCCGTAGCGGGGTTCAAGGCCTTTTTCGTCATTTTTCATTACTCACAATGTCTCTTTCGGATCGTTGCCTTCTGCTCGGCTTTTAATCCAAAACTAACTCAACACGGCTAGTCTTCTTCGGATCGTTCTTCCATTCGGCTCGTCCCCCTGAAAATGACAAAAAACGCCCCGTCCCCGTTTCACTGCGGCCGATGGAGCCATGTTTATAACTAACAAAAATCTCATTAACCCCTTCGGTTCGACTCCCTCCAAGGTGCTGGTGGCTTTCACCGACGTGGTGAAGGACGCCAGAGACGGCCAGGAATACACGGAAGCGAAGATGAACGGCTTCCCCGATGCCGCAGCCGGAGATCGGTTAGAGGGCGATGAATACTGGTTCCTCATCGTGGCCAGCAAGTTCCAGACGGACACGGAGGAAAAGGATGAAGGATGAAGGATGAAATGGAGCTACTTGTCCGGCCCTTTTTTCATCCTCCACCATTCTAAGACTAATCTGTATCTTCTTTTTTCTAGGTTAAACGGTGCTGTAGTTCAGATCATCCATATTCAAGGGGGTGCGTTCCTTGAGTTGGCAGAGGCGGAGGATGGCGTTTTCAAAGCTTTCCGTCGTGTTGATTAAGCGGATCTCGACTCGCAGAAAATATATGGGCAGGTCGCGGCGATCGACGCGGGGGAAGCGGACGGCGTCTTTTTCCGTGGTGAGCAACGCGTGCCCGCCACGGGTGCGGGTGCGGTTGATGGCGTTAAGAACTTCTTGCTGACCGAAGCGGTGGTGGTCGGCGTAGTGGCGGCTGTAGATGAGTTGGGATCCTAGTCGGCGCAGGCCTTCTTCAAAACTTTCTGGCACAGCAATACCAGAGATAGCTCCGATCTCACGGTCTTGTAGATATTTTAAGGGTTTTTGTTCGCCGGTGTAGAGGTCTTGTAGGTAAAGCGGGTAGTGGGAGCACTCCAACATTTCAGCATGGCGATTATGATGCCGGATGCGTTCTTTTAAAAGGGAGATGTCTGAGCCGTCGCATTTCGTAATGAAGATGACATCCGCTCGGCTTAAGTGATCATGGGGCTCCCGCAGGGTTCCTCTGGGTAGAAGGTATTCATTTCCGAAAGGGGTATGGCGATCAATGAGGGCGATGTTGAGGCGTTCTTTTAAGGGGAGGTATTGGAAGCCGTCGTCGAGAAGCATGGTGTCACACTTAAATTTATCCATGGCGTAGGTGGCACTTTTGACCCGATTTTTATCAACGAGAACGACGACATTTTTTAAGTTAGAGGCCAGCATGTAAGGTTCGTCGCCAGAGCGTTCGGAATCGAGAAGCAGGGATTTACCATCGGAAACGATGCGTGGGGGCTCTTCTCCGCGGCGGCGGATGAAGCGGTTAATGAGGCGTTGGCTGAGGGGTTTAGGCACGCTTTTATAACCGCGCGAGAGGATGGCTACTTTCCGACCGTGCTTGGTTAGGGTGCGGGCAAATTTTTCGACAATAGGGGTTTTGCCCGTGCCGCCCACGGTGAGATTTCCTACGCTGATGATGAGGCTACCGGTGGGGTGCGAGCGGAGGATGCGGTTTTGGTAGAGCCACCAACGGAGGCGGATGATGCGGATGTAGAGAAGCGAGAGAAGAAACAGGAGCCAACGCAGGAGCGTGGCGCGCTTGCCGTAGCGACGCTCGAGGATGACGTCGATGGCAAACTGCTCAAGTTTTTCTAGAGGTTTATCCGCCATGGTGGTGAGAACATCTGGGCTGACCTTTTATCCCTTGGTGTTAGATTTTAACGACAAGGGATAAAAATCAATAGATAAATTTAAGCAATAAGTGCCTCAGTTACCGTGTCGAAAAAGCGGGCTTTTTTCATGTCAGTGACGAGAGCCATTTTATGACCCACTTCGTTTTTAGCCTGAATCTGTTGGGAGCGGGCGATGATGCTGTGGTGGCCCGTGTTCATGTAGAGATAGGTTTCTGCGCCCATGGGTTCGAGGACTTCGAGGGTGGCCTCAAAGGTGCAGCTGGGATCAGGATTAATGGCGTAGAGTTTATCTTCGATGTTTTCGGGGCGTATGCCTAAGACGACTTTTTTATTTTCGTAAGGTAACAGTTTGCGGGCATGTTCATCGTCTAGGGTGATGGTGATGAGGCCAGGTTTATCGCCATCCTTGCTGCGTTCTTCGAAGATCACGGAATTATTTTTACGTAAGATAATGCCATGAATGAAGTTCATGGGCGGGCTGCCAATGAAGCCGGCAACGAAGAGGTTGGCGGGTTGATTGTAGATCGTCATGGGTTCGGCAAGTTGCTGGATGATACCGTTTTTCATGACCACGATACGGTCGGCCATGGTCATGGCTTCGACTTGATCGTGGGTGACGTAGATCATGGTGCTGTTGAGGCGGAGGTGGAGTTTAGAAATTTCGGTGCGCATTTCCACTCGCATTTTAGCGTCAAGGTTAGAGAGGGGTTCGTCAAAGAGGAAGGCCTTGGGTTGACGGACAATGGCGCGGCCTAGGGCGACGCGCTGGCGTTGACCGCCAGAGAGGGCTTTAGGTTTACGCTCGAGCAAGTTGTCAGGTTCGGTGAGGCCGAGGATTCGAGCGGCGTCCATGACGCGACGATCGATTTCGGCAGCGGCGACTTTGCGGAGTTGCAGGCCGAAGGCCATGTTTTTATAGACCGACATGTGCGGATAGAGGGCGTAGTTTTGGAACACCATGGCGATGTCACGATCCTTCGGGGGCACGTCGTTAATGACTTTACCGTCGATAATGATTTTACCCTTACTGATTTCTTCAAGGCCAGCGATCATGCGTAAGGTGGTGGTCTTACCGCAGCCTGAGGGGCCGACGAGAACCATGAATTCGCGGTCTTCGATTTCGAAATGGGCGTTATCGACCGCTACTTTATCGGGACGACCTTTTTCTCCGAGGTAAATTTTATAAACGTGTTCGACGATGACTTTGGCCATGATTGCGACTCCTGCGGAATAAATCCATGCTACAGACTGCGGTTACGAAATGCCCATAATGATGGCTAACAGATGGGCGGTCTGTTTAGCGTTGTTCGGCTTGAAGCGATTCAAGCCGAGTTACTGTGGTAGCGAAGATTGGGAAGGTGGTCAATCTGCTTAGTTGGGGTCGGTGAACCTATTTTCTTGTGGTGACAGGTGGGCTGATCTTTTGGCAAGTTTAGGTATGGCTGAGAAAAAACTTTTATTGTGGGATATTGATGGGACTTTAGTCTGCACGGGCAAAGCGGGGGAGGCGGCCTTGGGCTTGGCTCTGGAGCGGTGCTTCGGGATTAAGGGGAGTATTAGTCAGGTGGATTTCCGTGGGCGCACGGACCGGCGGATCGGGGCAATGTTGCTCGACTTCCATCGAATCGATAAAACGGCGGAGAACATGCATGAGTTTATGGAATGTTACCTTACCTTGTTGGCGCAGGAGTTGCCGCAGCGTGAAGGGAAAGTTCATATAGGTATTTTAGATATTTTAGAAAAGTGTCGAATAAATGAGGATTATATCAGTGCCCTGCTGACCGGGAATCTGGAGCGAGGAGCTCGGTTGAAGTTAGATCATTTTTCCGTGTGGCATTATTTTGAGTTCGGGGCTTTTGCGGACGACTCGGCGGATCGTAATGAGTTAGGGCCTGTGGCCTTGCAACGTAGCGTTGAGAAAACGGGTTTATCTATCCCCCCTGAACGGGTCTATGTGATCGGAGACACGCCGCATGACATAGCCTGCGCGCGGGTGATCGGGGCAAAAGTGATTGCGGTAGCGACGGGCGGCTACACCTATGAGGAGCTAGCTGCGGAAAAGCCCGATGCGTTGTTTGTGGATTTTAAAGATCCTGAAGCTTTTTTTGAAGTCTTAGAAAGGTTGTGAGCGAGGGTCATGGGGATTTTGTACCGAGCAACACGGTGAACACAGCCACCTTCGTGGTATCACGGTCAGAGTGTCACGCCAAAATCCCCCTCTGCGTCATTATGGCGCAATTTAATTATCGTGTTTTGCATAACTCGTTGGTTATCAATGACATCATATTTTTATAAGTTGGCACCTTCCTTGCATTATAAACAGCATAACCTTATTTAGGAGTAATTATTTATGAGCCGTATTTTAGGAATTGATTTAGGAACGACAAACTCTTGCATGGCGGTAATGGAAGCTGGCAAGGCCGTGGTTTTAGAAAACTCAGAGGGATCCCGCACAACACCCTCCGTGGTGGCTTTCACCAAAAGCGGTGAGCGCGTAGTCGGTCAAGCCGCTAAGCGTCAAGCCGTGACAAACCCGAAGAACACCGTTTTCTCGGTGAAGCGTCTTATTGGTCGTAAATTTTCTGAAGTGACCGAAGAAATTAAGCGTCTCCCCTACAAAGTGGTCGAGGGCAAGAACGGTCAGGCCTCGGTCGAAGTGGAGCTCGGCGGTGAGAAAAAGCAATACACACCCGAAGAGGTTTCTTCCTTCATTTTAGCCAAATTAAAGGCCGATGCGGAAACCCGTTTAGGTGAAAAAATTACGCAAGCCGTCATTACGGTTCCTGCTTATTTTAATGATAGCCAACGCCAAGCCACGAAGGATGCTGGTAAAATCGCTGGCTTAGAGGTTCTTCGTATTATCAACGAACCCACCGCAGCGTCCCTTGCCTATGGACTAGAAAAAACGAAGGACGAAAAGATCGCCGTTTATGATTTAGGCGGCGGCACCTTTGACATCTCAGTGCTTTCCATTGCGGACGGCGTTTTTGAGGTTTTAGCCACCAACGGCGACACGCATCTGGGTGGTGACGACTGGGATAATGCTTTAATTGATTACATCCTAGCTGAATTCAAGAAGGATAATAACATCGACCTCCGCGGCCAAGCAGATGCCTTACAGCGCATCAAGGAAGAAGCGGAAAAGGCGAAGATAGCTCTTTCTTCTTCTCAAGATTTTGACATTAATTTGCCCTTCATTACGGCTGATCAAACAGGCCCTAAACACATCCAATTAAAGCTCACCCGCGCAAAGCTGGAGCAGCTCACGAACACGCTAGCAGAACGGACGATGAAACCCGTGGAAGCTTGTTTAAAAGATGCTAAGATCGCCGCCTCACAAGTGGATGAATTAGTTCTCGTGGGTGGCATGACCCGTATGCCGCGCATCACGGAAATCGCCCGTAAATTGGCCAACAAAGAACCACATAAAGGGGTTAATCCTGATGAAGTGGTCGCCATCGGTGCCGCCATCCAAGGCGGTGTGCTACGCGGTGAAGTGGATGACGTGTTACTCCTAGACGTAACCCCGCTGACCCTAGCAATCGAGACCGCAGGTAACGTGGCCACGGCCATGATTCCTCGCAACACGACGATCCCGACCCGTAAATCACAGACCTTCAGCACCTATTCAGACAACCAGCCTGGGGTGGAAATCAGCGTCCTCCAAGGCGAGCGTCCTATGTCGAAGGATAATAAATCTCTCGGTAAATTCCATCTCGACGGAATTCCTCCAGCCCAACGTGGCGTGCCTCAGATTGAAGTGACCTTTGACATTGATGCTAACGGAATTCTCAATGTTTCCGCTAAGGATCTCGGCACGGGTAAGGAACAGAAAATCTCTATCACCGGCTCAAGCAACCTCGATAAAAACGAGATTGAAAAGATGACGAAGGAAGCTGAGGCAAATGCGGAGCAAGATCGTTTAGCGAAAGAAAAAGTAGAAATTCGCAACACGGCTGACAATACCGCTTACGCAGCCGAGAAGCTCTTAAAAGATCACGCTGACAAAGTTTCAGATGATAAGAAAAAAGAGATCGAAGATCTCGTGACTAAAGCTCGCGAAACGATTAAAGCCGATGACTCCGATGCCATGAAAGCGGCCACGGATGCGCTCAACACGAAGATCCAAGAAATTTCTACCGAAATGTATCGTAATGCTTCCGCTGCCCCTGGCGCAGAAGCCGGTGCTGCCCCCGAAGCCGATCCGCACGGTAATGCGCCGAAAGCGGATAAGGGTGGCGAAGACGTGATCGATGCAGACTACGAAGTCGTCGATAAAGACAAAAAAGCTTAAACAGAAACAAGCGCGCTAAGGTCACATCGACCTTAGCGCGCACCTGTTATAATAAAACAAAACAAAAGGAAAACCACTATGGCAGTAAACTTCAAACCCATGGGCGACCGCGTATTGGTCCAAGCCATTGAAGAGCAGGAAGTCAAAAAGGGCGGCATTATCATTCCAGATACCGCTAAGGAAAAACCACAAGAAGGTAAAGTCATTGCCCTAGGCACTGGCAAGCGTGATGATGACGGTAAGCTCATCCCCTTCGAAGTGAAGAAGAATGACCGTGTGCTTTACAGTAAATACGGCGGAACAGAAATCACAGTCGCTGGCGATAAATATCTCGTCATGCGCGAAGATGACATTCTCGGCGTTATCGAATAAATCAATTTAACTTAAGAAAGAAAACTAATCATTATGGCAGCAAAACAAATGCAGTTTGACGAAACAGCCCGCCACTCGCTCTTGCGTGGTGTGGAAAAGTTGGCCCGTGCGGTCAAAGCAACGATGGGACCTGCTGGTCGCAACGTCGTGCTCGACAAAAAATTCGGTTCCCCAACCATCACCAAAGACGGTGTTACGGTTGCTAAGGAAATCGAACTTGAAGATCGTTACGAAAACATCGGTGCTCAACTCGTGCGCGAAGTCGCTAGCAAAACCAGTGACATCGCCGGAGACGGCACCACCACGGCCACCGTTCTAGCTGAAGCCATCTACAGAGAAGGCCTCAAGAACGTCACCGCAGGTGCTAACCCCACAGAACTCAAGCGCGGTATCGATAAGGCTGTTGAAGTCGTCGTAGCTGAACTTGCCAAGATCAGCAAAAAGGTGAAGGACAAGGAAGAAATTCGCCAAGTCGCCACCGTTTCCGCTAACTGGGACACCACCATCGGCGAAATCATTGCAGACGCTTTAGATAAAGTCGGCAAAGACGGCACCGTTACGGTTGAAGAAGCAAAATCCATCGAAACCACCCTCGAAGTTGTCGAAGGTATGCAGTTCGATAAGGGCTTCCTTTCCCCTTACTTCGTCACCAACGCTGAAGCGCAAGAAGTTATTCTTGAAAACGCTTACATCCTGTTGCACGAAAAGAAAATCAGCAGCATGAAGGACCTTCTCCCCTTGCTCGAGAAAACAGCTAAGAGCAGCAAACCCCTCTTGATCATCTCAGAAGATGTCGAAGGCGAAGCTCTCGCTACGCTCGTGGTCAACAAGCTCCGTGGCACTATCCAAGTCTGCGCCGTTAAGGCTCCTGGCTTCGGTGACCGCCGTAAAGCCATGATGGAAGATATCGCCATCTTGACTGGTGGACGTTTAATTAGCGAAGACCTCGGCATCAAGCTTGAAAACATTGGGCTCGAAGACCTCGGCAAAGCTAAGCGCATTGTTGTGGACAAAGAAAACACCACCATCATCGAAGGTGCTGGAAAAAACACCGACATCCAAGGCCGCGTGGCTCTGATGCGTCGCCAGATCGAAGAAACCACGAGCGATTATGATCGCGAAAAATTACAAGAACGTCTCGCTAAATTAGCTGGTGGCGTGGCTGTGATTAACGTGGGTGCTGCGACTGAAACCGAAATGAAGGAAAAGAAAGCCCGCGTGGAAGATGCTCTGCATGCTACCCGCGCTGCTGTGGAAGAAGGCATTGTCGCCGGCGGCGGCACGGCTTTGATCCGTGGTCAGAAAGCTCTCGAAGCCCTCAAACTAGAAGGCGACCAAAAAATCGGTGCCGCGATTATTTTCCGCGCTATCGAGCAACCTCTCCGCACCTTGGCTGATAACGCCGGCGTGGAAGGCAGCATCGTCGTTCAAGAAGTTAAGAAGCGTAAGGGTAACGAAGGTTACAACGTCGCTACCGGTGTTTACGAAGATCTCGTAAAAGCTGGCGTCGTAGATCCGACGAAGGTGACTCGTTCTGCCTTGCAGAATGCAGCCTCCATCAGCGGTCTCCTATTGACCACCGAAGCAATCGTCACGGAAATTCCTGAGAAGGAAGCTCCAGCGGGCGGCGGCGGCGGTCATCCTGGCATGGGCGGTATGGGCGGCATGGATTATTGAGTTAATCCGGTCTAATCACCGAACCTTTAAAAAGGCGTCTTCCGCAAGGGGACGCCTTTTTTTATTCTTTAAGTAAGTCCTCGACGTCTTGATGCACGCGCAGAGGGTATAGGTCTTTCTTAGCAACTAATCTCTGATTCAAGATTTTTAAGATTAAAGATCCCGATTTTTTGAGTCCGTCCTCGTTTTAAAGATATTTTTTGGTATCATAGTGTAAGCGCTTAAATTATATATATGATCAGAACCCAGATCCAGCTTCCTGATCCTCTTTACCGCCAGATCAAACGCATAGCAAGCGATCAGGGTTGGAGCATTGCGGAAGTCATACGGCGCGGGGCTGAGAGCGTTGTTCGCAGCTATCCCGAGGACAAAAAGGCCGCAGAGGGCTATGTTTTCCCGGCTCCCCTCACTGGTCGTCTAAGGGTATCCGATCCCGAGCAATTGAAAGGACTTTTACAAGCGGATCAGGAAATGAGTTTATGATCAGTTTGGATACGAATCTTTTGCTCTACGCTAGAAAGGAAGGAAATCCCTTCCATACAAAAGCGCGATCATTTTTGGAGAAATGCAGTGCCAGCAATGAAGTTGTTATTGCCGAGTTGGTGTTAGTTGAATTTTATGTGGCTCTCCGCAACCCAGCGATCATGGATGCGGTTCTGAGTCCGGAAGAAGCTGTGGCCGAGTGTCAGATTTTTAGTCGGCACCCACGCTGGCAACTTGCTGAAAATGCGGAAGTCATGACGCGGGTTTGGAAAACAGCAGCGCAACCTAATTTTGCACGAAGCAGAATCTTTGATTTACGCATCGCAAAAACACTACAGGCATATGGCGTCACCCGTTTCGCTACCGCCAATACAAAAGACTTTGAAGGAATGGGTTTCAAAGAAGTGTTGAATCCGCTGCTTCACGACGAGTGGTTTTCTGATCCTTCCTAAAGTAAAAAAACGGCTAGTTCGATAATCCAGATGAAGAACGTCCTCGTTCTCGAAGAAGATGTTGGGGATAGTTATTATCAGGAGAAAAATGAGCAAATTAAAATATTTGCCGTTTTAAACTTGTGTAGATTCAACTTGGATTCGTGCAGAATTAACTGAACGCAATGAATAGCCTTTTCGATGCGGTAACAGAGAGTATTTTACGAGGGCAGTCTCTCACGAAAGAGCATGATCACAAATGCAGAATTATTTATGATGTGTAAGACGGTACACGGGTAGATGCTGCCTGTTTTTTGCAGAATGAACGCAAGTAAAAGACCCATTAAAAAACAATACTTAAGCCAGCCCACCCGTATTGGACATGCGGCAAGGTGAAAAGAACAGTCGTGATGAGTGCCGTTATCCTAAACAGAGCCGTTTCGTTTCTCTCTTTACATCCAGATAACGTTGGTAGGCTGGAGTTGGAATATCGATACGCTCGACATTTGCGATGCTCAGTAAAGATGGAGTCGTGTCTGCTGCCATCACGGGCGGGCTTAAAACCAGTCCCAAGAAAAGTGAGCCGGCTAGGGAGAAGCTGTTTAAATAGTTTAAGTTAGATTTCATGAAACTCCCTTTGCACGCAAACAGTCTAAAGCACAGGAGCATGCAAGCCCCGTGCGCTTTAAAATCGATCAGACCAAGCGCCTTAACGAAAAATCTAAACGTTAATCTAAACCGAAACTATTCCGCCGCAGGTGGTGCGGGCTTTCTGGACGACGGCATCGGGGTGCCTTCCGTTAATTTAGCTAAGACCGCTTCTTCCACTTTGGTGTAGAGTTCCAAATTTCGTTTGAGCTCTTCCTTACCAGCGTCGCGCCCTTGAGAAATTTGGGCACCTTGGAAAAAGAGCCAAGCACCTTTTTTCTCCACCACGTTCATGTCGATAGCTAAGTCCAACAAGGATCCCGTTTTGGAAATGCCCTCGTTATACATAATATCAAACTCCGCTTCCGTGAAGGGCGGGGCGACTTTATTTTTCACGAGTTTAATCCGAGTGCGGCTGCCCGTGACAGTTCCCTCAGTAGCTTTAATGGCACCAATGCGGCGGATGTCGACACGCACACTGGAATAGAATTTAAGAGCCTTGCCCCCAGGAGTCGTTTCGGGACTACCGAACATAACGCCTATTTTTTCGCGGATTTGGTTGGTGAAAATACAGACCGTTTTGGCGCGATTAATTAACGCGGTTAACTTACGCATGGCTTGACTCATGAGGCGGGCTTGGGCACCGACGACGGCGTCTCCCATGTTGCCTTCGAGCTCGTTTTTCGTCACTAAAGCGGCCACGGAATCCAGGACGATGACGTCGATGGCATTGGAGCGAATGAGGGTTTCTAAAATGGTCAAAGCTTCTTCTCCAGAGTCGGGTTGGGAGACGAGGAGTTCATCCATATTAACGCCGAGCTTGCGGGCGTAGCCAGGGTCGAGTGCATGTTCCACGTCGATGAAGGCGGCGGTGCCACCCATTTTTTGGGCTTGGGCTACAACGGTCAGGGTAAGCGTTGTTTTACCAGAAGATTCAGGTCCGAAAATTTCAATGATACGGCCACGGGGGAAGCCGCCGACGCCGAGGGCGCGGTCGATGGTGACGCAGCCCGTAGGGATGACGTCGATCTTGAGCTTGGCGGATTCATCACCGAAACGCATGATGGAGTTGTCGCCAAATTGTTTGACGATTGATTGAATAGCGAGGTCTAGATTCTTCTTGTCGGAAGCAGTGGAGGCGTTGGATTTGGATTCGGATTTTTCGGATTTAGCAGCCATAGTCTTGTGAATTTATTTGTTATTTTTTGAGTTAAGTTACCAAGGGTTTAGAGTTTTGAGGCTCCAAGCAAGGCGCGGCGGAATAAATCCAACGCAGCTTGCGAAGCCATCAACTTAAAGATTTCTCGACTTGGCACAAGCCGCTTTTCCTCCGTTTTACAGGAAATTTTCCCATCAGCATGTTTTTCAGCTAAGGCGAGAAAAAGCGTGCCTACTGGTTTAGACTCCGTGCCGCCTTCTGGCCCAGCGATCCCAGTCAGGGCCACGGCTAGATTTGCACCACTTTTCTCCAGAGCACCCAAAGCCATTTCTGAGGCGGTTTGAGCACTAACGGCACCGTGGGATTCTAGGGTTTGTGGAGAGACGTTTAGATCACGGATTTTAGCGTCATTACTGTAAGTGACCCAGCCGCTGTGAAACACGGCGGAGGAGCCGGGGATATTTGTTAAACGATGAGCGACTAGGCCACCTGTGCAGGATTCTGCGGTAGCAAGGAGGCGTTGTTGGTCGGCGGCAAGTTTCACCACAACGCTCTCCATGCTGCCTTCGTCTTGGCCATAAATGGAATCGCCAAGGGTTGCTTGAACCAGTTGACTACAGGCTTCTAATAAAACGGTGTCCGTCGTAATCAAGCGGAGATCCACTTCCCGGGAACGGGCACAGTAGCCTATCTCCACAGAGCCGAGAGCCAACAGCCTGGTTTCAAGCCGTTGTTGAACCTCGGACTCTCCCATGCCGTAAACTCGGAAGGTGCGGCAGAGTAGGACGGCGCTTTGTGGGTTAAGCTTTTTAATCATGGGGAGGACTTGAGTCTCGAACATGGGGTAAAGTTCAGAAGGTGGCCCAGGCAGGCAGACAATGTGCTTATTTTGATAGAGAAGGATGAATCCGGGAGCGGTGCCGTGTTTATTTTCCAGCACCTGCGCACCCTTTGGGATAAGGGCTTGAAGGTTGACGGAGTCGGGCGGAGTTATTTGACGTTTTGCAAAATACGTTTGGATTTTCTGCAGAATTTCGGGGTGAAGTTCCAAGGGCGCCTGACACTGTGTGGCAACGAGTTGACGGGTGATATCGTCTGAGGTTGGCCCTAGTCCACCAGTGATGAGAATGAAATCGGCACGGTCTAAGGCCTCGGCTAGGACATCTGCAATGATCTGCCCGTCGGGGATAGTGTGTTGCCTCGTTACCCGCAGACCCAGAGGCAAGAGTTGTTGGGAGATGTAGCCGAGATGTGAGTTTTGCACGAGACCGAGCATGAGTTCGGATCCCGTGTTAATGATTTCGATCTTCATAGTTGGTGGCAGCAAATAAGTCTTTAAATTAATTAATAAACCGTTTAAGTGTAATCTAGCATACAAATTAAGAAGAAGGTTTACATGATTATCAATTATCTAAAATGCGGAAGTTTGGGCTGTCTTTTATTAACCATTTTATGTTTTCCTGTTCTTGCTCAGAATAAAGGAGTCGATCTTCTGATTTTTAATGATGCCGCTCTCACAACACCAGGGATTAAAAGTAAGGAAGTGCAATGCTTAGTTCTCGAAGACACGGCTGAATCGGTTCGAGTAGATCTTTCCCTTCTCAGTGGAGTGGCTGAAATTAGAACCTATCCGAAGTCTTTGATTGAGTCGGTGAAATTGGCGGATCGCTCGCCTTTCGAGTTTAAAAAAATCGAGAATGCGCTACAGCTTCCTGAGCAATCGCAACCTACCAGCTTTTATGACACTGTCGTGCTCAACACGATGGATCCCTTTATTACAAAATATCCCGGGACAGAAGCAGCTAGCAAAGTGGCCGACGCTAAAAAACAATTCCGTTATGAAAAATTGATGATAGACAAAGGCTGGGTGCGAGGAGGCACCCAGTGGTACGGGCCTAGTGAATTAGAAGTCTTTCAGGAAAATGTAGCTTTAAACCTTTTTCTAACAGAACTAAAGGCTGTCCAAGCGAGGGTAGATCAAGGTGACTATGAGGACTTGACTTCCATTGAAGACAAAGTTCTGCGCTATAAAAAGAACCTTAATTTCCCCTATTTGCTTGAAGGAATAAAAGTTATCTTAGCTCCAGCGGATGCGGTTATTCCGCTCACCTTGAAAACATTGTTACTTAAACAGGCTTTGGAATTTCAAGATGCGGCGGACAACTTTCAAAAAAGTCAGTCTGCCATTTTGGATATGCAGGAAAAAAAGATAATTGAGGCCAAGGTTCTTGTGGCTCCTTTAAATGGCCTAAACAAGGCGGCTAAAATTTGGCCTGAGCTCAGAGATTTACAAAAATTCTTAGAGCTAAACCGCCTGTATTTTTTCAAGGTTATTTCGATGACTTCGTTGCAGAGTATTAACAATGATCAAAGATTATTCAGAGAAATCACAGCATCCTATCAGAATATTTTAAAAAGCGAAGTGTACCCCATTGAAGTTCGAGTAGAAGATCAAAAAAGATTGAATGACTTACGCGAGTATCAAAAAACGATGTCGCAGTTACTTCCTGCGATGGATTACAGTGCGATGGTGGCTCTAGCAGTGCCTATTGACATCACGGCCTATCCAGAGACTTCGGCCATTTATCAAAAATATATGGACTCAGCTCAAGAACAAATGAAGCTGGCTAGTGATGCTTTAGAACAGAGTAAAAAACATTATGAGGCAGGCGAGTACGAAAAAGCCAGTGAACAGGTAATTGCTTCCATTAAAGTGTGGCCGCTCAACGTTTTGCTAACACCTTACAAAGACGAAATTTTGGCTAAGGGCACCTTGTTAATGACCGCTAAGAAAAAGGAAGAGGCTACCCGTCTCTTAGCTTTACTTGTGAGTGGTTGGGGCGATGACTTAAAAGTCCGGCAATTTTCTGAACAAGTGAAACACACTCAAACTTTTGCGGGCATAGTGGATGAGTTTTCTGGGATGATGATCGTGTGGATTATTTTAGGATTAATCGCAATTTTAGTTGTGCTAAAGGTAGTGAGTAAAATGGTAACGGATGCCTAAACGACCATATTAGCTGCCTATTGAGAAAAGATAATGTAGTTGTTACTATCGGTGCCTTGACATACGCCTCTCATGGTTGTTTCCCTACCAAGAGTGTAGTTACCCACTTGCTTTGGGTTCCCTGAACTGTCACGGGATTTAACTTTTTCCCCACTGTTGAGAGTGAAGATAGCCACATCATCTAAATAAATTTTATATTCAGTGTCTGACCCTCCCTGCGTAATTTTCGTTACCGTCCCAGTAACGGACATTCCGTTGCCATCGAAAATCTCAGGGTCATATTTTTCGCCCAAAACACTTGCTTGATAGTTTGATTTAAGTGTTTCTTTAATAATGTTAGCGGCTTTAACCACCGCAACTTTAGCGGGTTTAATTGTTCTTTTCGCAGTTTTCTTACTTTGCTCATCCGCTTTGAGTTCTACCAGCCAACTGCTCACTTTGCTATTATCAACTTTGGGTTGGTAAAAGGAGCTTTCTGCGGAAGGTATTTTAAAGAAATCAATGACTTCAGGAGTTGGTTCGAGTGATTCTATTCCGCCTTGGTGCACGATAATGGCTTTATCTTCGTAGATACGGATGAATTGAGGATCAATCAATTCTCGATTGTCGGACGTTTTAAAAACCATTGGAGCCGCCATGAGCGTTCCACCTAAAAAAGTTGATGCCGCAAAAACGAAGAACTTATTCATAACTTAGCTATAACACAATCTAGAGATTTAAAGAAATACAAATCTGATCATTAGGCACAAGAGTTTACTGAGGAATGGACTGCACACGGTATTGGTGTTTGCCGCCGAGGACTTTAAGGTCTGGCCAGTCGACAACACTTCCGCGTTCGAGGCGGGTGAGTTGACGAACGGTGGGGCGATCCAGATGACGGGTCAGGAAGTCGTATTCAGCGGCCTCCCCCGCGCTATTGCATCCGCTGGTGAGAAGTTTACCATGCATAGCCGCAATGGGGGCGATCAAGCGGAGGTGGGATGGACTTGGAGCAATGACTTCGGGTGCCTGAGATCCCAGCATGAGGAAGCTAAATTTTAAATCTTCCGGCGTGCGGCGCATATGATTGTTAATCATTTGGACGCTGCGGGGTAGTTTCCAGCCTTTCACTTCATGACACCAAAATTTCTTGTTAGCAAGTAAGGGGCAGGTTTGACGATGAAGGCAGGGTCCCCAGATGTGCCATTTTTCGTCAAGTGCCGCTAGGTTACGAAGGTGTTCTAGGCGTTCACTGCTTTCCTTAAGGGACGGCTCAAGCATGAGAATAATACCTCCGGGCTTGAGGCAGTGACGTAGTTGTTGAAGCCAATCAAAAATTTCTTGGACGGGTTTATCAGTAAAAGCTTCATTCAAGCTAAAGCTAAGGGTGATGAGATCCCAAGCGGCGTGACGCTGGCTTTTCCACGCGTGGATATCTGTGAAGTCGGCGGTGACTTTGCTAACGCTAATATTTTTTCTGTTAGTGACTAAAACGTCTCGGTGCAGGTTATCGGCTAGATTTAATAAGTGTTTTTCTTGATCAACTAAGGTGAGCTGGACACGCTGCTCGGGGAAGGCGTCATTTAAAGCAAGGGCGGCGGCGAATCCCGCGGCACCCGCACCAGAGCCGAGGTCAAGAATCTGGATGGAAGAATCATTAGACGCATTTTTTTTAGCTGCCTTCACTGGGTCTAGCGTCTCTAGCTCAGTAGCAGACACACAGGAGGGTTGCCATTTTCTAAAGTTTAGGAGTTCTGCGACGGGGAAAAGAGTCCGGACATAGGTTTGAGGAAAGAAGTAGATGCCGTAAGCTAGCTGGTTTTGTTTGCTCTCGTAACAACTTTTAAAATCGCCCGTGCGCTCACTGGTAAAGGACTTGCTTAGTTGATCCGCGTAGGGTGCAAGAACTTTTAAGGCCGCTTGCTCGGACTTGAGGTTGAAGCGCTGGAGGATTTGTTGGAGCCACCAGGCTTCAATTTCTAAGGGATAGGAAGGATTAACCACAGCTGACACTAAACCGTCGGGTTTTTTCGGGAAGAAAAATCAACTGCCTTGGGAAGATTTTAAATGGGAGGACGGCTGTTATCTTGAGCAGCCGCATTTTTAGTTTTCACCTCAAATCCCCGTGGACGATTCCTCCGCTGCTCAGGAGGTAGCTGACTTTCAGCCCAAGCAATGGTTTCTAAAATTAGACGCCATTTTTCCTGCGGATCCCATGCTTGATCACGCTTATGCTCTTCCTGTTTTTTAAGATCCATAATCCCTTTTTAGTAGTGCTGCTTGAAGGGTTTGAATGCGCAACGGTTTTTGTTCCGCCAATGGGAGAGCCAGCTGGCAACGCAGCATATCTGCATCGGATAGGCTCCAATAAAGTGTGCCAGCACTCGTTTTTTGTAACGTCGCTCTAGCCTTAGATTCGCGAAAGGGGTTGTCTAAGCCTAAAACCTTACGAAAAATATCAAGAGCTCCATGCCTTGAGGTTAAACAAAAGAGAGTCTGTGCTTGCAGCCATGAAGGGTCTTCGGATACAGGTTTCCAAGCTTCCTCTGTCTTACCCCAAGCGGCTTCCAAGTCTCTTAAGGCTAAATTTAAAGTGCTGAGGTTTTCTGGCGTGTCCTCAACCCAAATATCTAAATCAAATGTTAACTCGGGTTTATGCTTTAGTAAAAAATTCATGCCCCCTATAAGCAAGTAATCAACCTGATGGTCGTAGAGAACTTGAAGAATATGATCTACGTTCATCATTCATATAATGACAATTTTTAGATAATACTCAATGGAAACAAGAGAAAGCAGTAAGCCTTACTCTTTTGCGTCGATACTCACTAAAAGCCAGCCGCCGCCGTTGACCATAGCTTCCGCTTTTTTCCATTTAAGCTGCTGTTTTTCTTCGCCGCGTCGGATGGTGACGAGATCGTTACGCCCGACTTTAGGCTGCTCTCGGTGAATGGGAAGATGCTGTTCCTTCTTCGGTTCCTCTGGAGAATTTGTAGTGACTTCTTGCGCAGGAGCTTGGGCTAGGCCGGGGAGTTGTTCATGCACGAAACGTTGTGGCAGAGCTTGGAGAAAGGCTTCAAACGCTGTCAGACTCGTGCTGGAGCGGAAGAGGTTGTGGACCACCTCTTTTTTAAGATTGCCCATGAGTTCTTCAAACATGCTGAAAGCTTCCGTTTTGTATTCGATCAACGGATCTTTTTGTCCAATAGCGCGTAGGCCGATACTCTGACGTAACCCATCCATACCGTAGAGGTGTTCCTGCCAAAGACGGTCAATGGCGTTTAAAATTATGTAACGCTCTAGGGAAATAACAGCTTCTGTATTTTCAAACTTAGTCTTAGCTTCGTAAATTTTTTGAACGCGCTCTTTGATGAGTTTAGCGTTTTCTGCGCTAGGTTTATTCAAATCGAGGTCTTCTGCATTTAAGGCCAGCGGCATGGAGTTGTTTAACCAGCGGAGTAAACTTTCTACGTCAGGGTTTTGACCGTTGAGGCGAATTTCGCATTCTTGATCAATCACTTCATTAACGACTTCAAATACTTCTCCCCGTGTGTTCTCAGTGCGGAGAATGTCGTTACGGTAGGTGTAGATGACCATGCGCTGCTGGTTCATCACGTCATCGTATTGCAAGGTATGGCGCCGCATCTGGTAGTTACGCTGCTCCACCCGTTTCTGGGCGGTTTCCACCGTGCGATTAAGCATGGGATGCTCTAGGCCCTCATTTTCTTCCATGCCTAAACGGGTCATCATGGAGGAGATGCGGCGTGAATCTCCAAAGTTACGCATGAGATCATCTTCAAAAGAAATATAAAAGCTGGAGGAACCAGGATCCCCTTGACGAGAACAACGACCACGCAACTGCCGGTCTATGCGGCGTGATTCATGCCGCTCTGTTCCTAATACGTGTAATCCACCTAAAGCAGAGACGCCTGCTGCGAGCTTAATGTCCGTGCCGCGTCCTGCCATGTTCGTGGCGATGGTGACAGCACCTTTTTGTCCAGCTCGGGTGACAATTTCGGCCTCCTGTTGGTGGAACTTAGCGTTGAGCACAGTGTGGGCAATGTTCTCGCGGCGCAACATGCGAGAGACGATTTCAGAGGATTCGACCGAAGCCGTGCCGACAAGGATAGGTTGACCCTTTGCGTAGCGTCCTTTGATGTCGGCAATGGCTGCGTTGAGTTTTTCGCGACGTGTCTTAAAGATAAGATCGTTCTGATCCTTCCGCACATTGGGCTGATTGGTTGGGATAACGAGAACTTCTAAACTGTAGATGTCCTTAAATTCATTGGCCTCCGTCTCAGCCGTGCCCGTCATGCCGGCGAGCTTATCGTAAAGACGGAAATAATTTTGAATGGTGATGGTAGCTAGAGTCTGAGTTTCGCGATCAATCTTGACGCCTTCCTTAGCTTCAACCGCTTGGTGTAAGCCGTCACTCCAACGGCGTCCAGGCATCATACGTCCGGTGTTTTCATCGACGATCATGACTTTATTATCTTGCACTACATAATGAACATCACGCTCGAACACGCAGTAGGCGCGGAGCAGTTGGGAAATATTATGAATTCGTTGATTCGCTTCTTCGTAATGGAGCTGGGCTTCTTGACGCGCCTTCTCTTTAGTTTCCTGATCCAAATCTGGATTTTGATCAATATCATGATTCTTCGTAATTAAGTCGGGCAGCACAAAGGCGTCTGGATCACTAGGATTCAAGAAGGAGCGCCCCATTTCGGATAAATCTGTTTCACTGCTTTTTTCTTCAATGGTAAAATAAAGTAACTCTTTTAACTTATAAAGTTCCGTCCGCTTCGTGTCCTGATACATGGATAGCTCTGCATCGTCGATAGCACGCCGTGTAGTGGGATCTTCCATGGCTTTGAGAAGGATTTTATTACGCGGCATCCCTAATTTAACCCGATAAAAGAGAAGACCGGCTTGCACAAGGTCGCCCTCGTCTAAAGCCTTGTTAGCTTTAGTGGCTAGGTCCGAACAGAATTGATTTTGTTGGCGCACCAGATTAGCGACTGAGCCCTTAAATTTATCGTATTGATGAGTGGATACCGTGACGGGTCCAGAAATGATGAGTGGCGTGCGTGCTTCATCAATCAAAATGCTGTCCACCTCATCGATGATGGCGTAGGCATGCCCGCGTTGGACTTGCTCCTCCACCCGGGTGGCCATGCCGTTATCCCGTAAATAATCAAAACCGAATTCAGAGTTTGTGCCGTAGGTAATGTCGCAGGCGTATTGAGCGCGGCGCTCTTCGGAGTGTTGACCATTTTCTAAACAACCCACGCTCAAGCCGAGAAAGCGATAGATCTCACCCATCCATTCGGAGTCACGTGCTGCTAGATAATCATTCACCGTGACCACATGCACGCCAGTCCCTGTAAGAGCATTCAGGTAGGTGGGCAGCGTTCCGACCAAAGTTTTCCCTTCGCCCGTAGCCATCTCTGCTATGCGGCCTGTATGTAGCGCGGCTCCGCCAATGAGCTGCACATCAAACGGAATCATTTCCCAGCGAATTTCTTGGCCGCGGACATTAACAATGCGTTTAGCTTCCGTAAAGCGGCGGCAAGTATTTTTTACTACGGCAAAGGCTTCGGGCAAAAGATCATCAACGGATTCACCCTTTTTGAGCCGTTCCTTAAATTCTAGCGTCTTAGCTTGGAGCTGAGAATCGGAGAGGGTTTGAAGCTCTTGTTCCAGCGGGTTAATTTTTTCGATAAAGGGCTGTAATTTACGCAATTCGCGATTATTTTTAGAGCCGACAATCTTGTTGAGAATCCACTGAATCATAAAGGTTGCATAGCGTAACGACTTAAAAAAAAGTTAGCAAGGTTCATTGGTTCCGGAGGGCGGAATTATTGCCTTTTTTGCTTTTCTGTGATCTACCCACCACCACGGAGCATAGTAGATTAAAAACAACAGGATGGCTAACCCTTGCATGCTCAACAGATACCACGGCCAAGGACCTAGATGATCCAGCAAACTAGGATTCTCGGGCTTACTCTGGAGATAGCCGTAGTTCGTGCCAAGTAACCAATTTGTAAGGAAAGCGCAGATCATGTAAAATTGGATAAAAATAAACGCTCTAACTAAGGAAATGGGATTGGGGCGCATCTTTAACCCGAAGGTCATGTAAAAAACCGTTGTTAAAATTCCAGCGTGCACCAGGAAAAATGCAAAGAAATAAAAGTGAGGATAATCATACCTGAGGTCTGGTGTTATAAGGCCTTGAAGGGTTCCAGCTAAACCAAGAAAATAAGTAATCTCATAGAATAGTTGTTTGCGCCAGACGAGCGCTGCAATAGCTGTAAAGGCCAGCCAGTCGCACAGGTGCATAGGAAGAAGATCCACAGCCTTTTGAGGTTCATAAACAACCCCGTAAGTTAATAAGCTCAGTATGGTTAAGATAAGTAGAGCAGCTAAAAGCCAAGCCATGTTGCGAGCCGTTTTCCCAGAAGGACAACGATGCGCAATCAAGATCATGGAAATCGTGATGATAAAAAATAACGCTAAGACGCCGCAATGACTGGCGCCATAAGCTGTAAATCCTGTGGGGGATATCGTCATGAATATAATTATAATTAGTTAAATAATATCGCAGCCTACGCCACCCATCTTACCGCACTTTATCGTAAAAATCTCAGGCTCCCCGCGTTTCTGTATTGTTATCTAAAAACCATTGATAAGCAGAGCGAATCCCCTCACGTAACGGAATGATAGGCTCCCAGCCTAGGCCTAATATCTTCGAGCTATCGAGAAGTTTGCGTGGTGTTCCATCAGGATGTTTAGTGTCCCACACAATCTCTCCTTTGAAGCCCGTGACGATCCGCACGATGCCCGCCAACTCAGCAATGGTTACTTCTTGACCTGTGCCTACATTGATAATTTCTGGTGACTCAAAATGATCTAATAAATAAAAACAAGCCCGGGCAAAGTCGTCGCTGTGCAAAAACTCCCGCTTCGGCTCGCCCGTGCCCCATAGCGTGACCGCAGATAAATTTTGAAGCTTGGCTTGGTGGAATTTCTGGATCATCCCAGGCAGGACATGGGACGTGTTCTTATCATAGTTGTCATGCGGACCATACATGTTTGTAGGCATCGCACAAATGTAACGCCTCTGATATTGCCGAGCGTAAGCCTGACAAAGTTTAATTCCCGTAATTTTAGCGATGGCATAGGCGTCATTCGTCGGCTCCAGATAGCCTGTTAGTAATGCCGTCTCCGTCATAGGCTGAGGTGTTAATTTCGGATAGATGCAGGAGCTGCCCAAGAAAAGAAATTTTGTAACATCTGCGCAAAAGGCTGCCTCGATCAAGTTATTTTGGATCTGCATGTTATGTAATAAAAACTCGACGGGGAAATCATGGTTGGCCTTAATTCCACCAACTTTAGCCGCCGCATCAATTACGTAATCTGGTTTTTCTCTAAGAAAAAAATCACGAACGGCCTGAGTATTTTGCAAGTCCAGCTCGGCCCGGGTTCGAGTAAGGAGCTGCCACTCAGGCATAGTCTGAGCCAGTCGGCAAAGGGCGCTGCCGACTAAGCCGCGATGACCTGCGATGAAAAGTTTTTTCATACACTCCCGACCGTGTTACATCCGGATTTTTTTTCCTGCCATCTCATCACTAAGGGATTTGATGTCTGCATCCACCATGATCTGCACAAGCTCTTTAAACTTCACCTTCGGCTCCCAGCCTAGCTGTTTTTTAGCCTTAGTAGGATCGCCGATGAGCAAATCCACCTCCGCCGGGCGGAAGTAACGCTGATCAATCGCTACATATTTTTCCCAATCAAGACCCGCATGGGAAAAGGATTCTAGTAAGAATTCACGCACAGAATAGGTCTCACCTGTAGCTATGACGTAATCATCTGGGCTGTCTTGTTGCAACATACGCCACATGGCTTCGACATATTCGGGCGCATAACCCCAATCGCGTTTGGAGTCGAGATTACCTAGGTAAAGTTTTTCTTGCAGTCCTGCTTTAATGCGGGCGATGGCGCGAGTGATCTTACGGGTAACGAAGGTCTCTCCACGGCGCGGGGATTCGTGGTTAAAGAGAATGCCGTTACTGGCATGCATCTTATAGCTTTCACGATAATTTACCGTGATCCAAAAACCATAAACCTTAGCGGCCGCATACGGACTACGAGGATAGAAGGGCGTCGTCTCACGTTGCGGAACTTCTTGCACCAAGCCATACATCTCCGAGCTCGATGCTTGATAGAAACGTGTCTTTAAATCTAAAGAACGGATGGCTTCGAGCAAGCGCAAGGTGCCCATCCCTGTCACATCACCCGTGTATTCAGGTATGTCAAAGCTGACCCGCACATGGCTTTGGGCGCCGAGATGGTAAATCTCCTCTGGCTTAATCTCATAAAGCAGCTTCTGAATAGAGGCAGTGTCACTTAAATCCCCAAAGTGAAGAAAGAGCTTCGCCTTTTGGTCATGACGATCATTATAAAGATGGTCGATCCGTTCCGTATTAAAACTGGAGGCGCGGCGTATGAGGCCATGGACTTCATATCCCTTGTTTAAAAGAAGTTCTGTCAGATAGGATCCGTCCTGACCTGTGATACCCGTGATAAATGCTCGTTTCATAGAAGAATAGATTAAACAACTAAAGCCGCTCTTGATGCAAAAGAATTAAATGCGTGAGAAGTAATTATTTTATTAATTTTAAAGACCACACTTTTTAAAGGTGCTGTCCACATGCTGGAAATGACGCTCCAAGGTGCAGATTTTTTTCAACTCAGCTGGTTTAATCAGTTTACCCAAATCCGCATCTTCCAACAAATAGCTTAAAAATGGTTTCCCATCTCCTTGCCAACACGCCATAGCATTACGCTGCACCGTTTCGTAAGCCACACGCCGCTCAATCCCGTGGTCGGTCAGCGCCAACAAAACGCTTTGCGAAAAATAGAGGCCACGCGTGATCTCTAAATTTCTTTTCATATTCTCAGGATAGACGATCTGTTTCTCCACCAAGCCGGTGAGCTTTGCTAACATGTAGTCCAGTAACACGGTCGAGTCCGGTAAAATCACCCGCTCCGCCGAAGAATGCGAGATATCCCGCTCATGCCATAATGCCACATTCTCCATCCCAGCAATGGCATTACCACGAATGACCCGTGCCAACCCGCTGAGACGTTCGCCAATAATAGGGTTGCGTTTATGTGGCATCGCAGAGGAACCCTTTTGCCCAGGAGCAAAGTATTCTTCCACTTCCAATACCTCTGTCCGCTGCAAGTGCCTAAACTCCGTCGCCCACCGATCTATACTGCTAGCAATCAAGGCCAAGGTCGTCAGATAATGGGCATGACGATCACGTTGAATAATTTGCGTTGAAACATTTGCCACCCGCAGCCCAAGTTTTTTACAAACATACGTCTCCACCCGTGGATCCAAGTGAGCGTGAGTTCCCACCGCACCCGAAAGTTTACCTACCACGATATGGCTGCGCGCTTCCTTCAGCCGCTCAATGCAACGACCAAACTCCTCAAACATGAGTGCTAACTTTAGACCATACGTAACAGGCTCAGCATGGATGCCGTGCGAACGCCCTATCATCGCCACCCGCTTATATTTTCGAGCCTTCTGAGCTATCACTTTCCTCAACCCGATTAAGTCTGCTAAAAGAATATCCGCCGCATCCCGCATTTGCAAAGCAAGCGTCGTATCTAATAAATCACTCGAAGTCAGACCTTGATGAATCCAACGCCCTGCTGGCCCGACATAAGTGGCAACATTTTCTAAAAATGCCAACACATCGTGATGCGTGCGCTCTTCGTTTAAACGAACCTGTTCGATATCAAACGTCGCCTTTTTACGAATGGTCAGTGCGTCCTTTTTTGGAATAAAACCATACTGCGCCATGCCCTCACAAGCCAATACCTCAATTTCTAACCAATGCTTAAGTTTAGCTTCTTCAGTCCATAGGGCGACCATTTCCGGGCGAGAGTAACGTGAAATCATAAGGGATTAATTAAAGAGCCTACCTTAACGCTTATCAAGCCCTCAGATAAAATGGCTGCCTCCTTGTTTCTTTGTGCAAGAGAAATCAGATTTACCCGGTTATTTTTTTAAGGTATAAACAAAAGGCTGATCATTTGGGCTAGTGGTGTCGGATTTAATCTTTGTAAAGAAAGCGACAATCGTTTCCGCTAATTTCGAGCCGATACTTTCTACCTCAGTTAATTCTTCAACAGTAGCTTTACGGATTTTTGCCATGGATTTGAAATGGCGAAGTAAGGCCATTTTTTTATTGTGACTAATACCTGGGCAATCATCAAGTAGGCTTTCACCAACACGTTTTTTTAATAGCAGTTGATGGTAACCATTCGCCGTGCGGTGGGCTTCATCGCGGATACGCTGCAAAAGGCGAATCGCTCCCGTTTCATGAGGCAGCACGATTGGATCAGGATTGCGTGGGCGAAAAATCTCTTCACGCTCCTTGGCCAATCCAATGATGGGCTGGGTATATTGTTTAAGTGCGTCTAGTTCTTTTAGAGCTGAGCTGAGCTGGCCTTTACCGCCGTCAACAACGATAAGGTCTGGCATGGCACCATGTTCACGTAAGACACTACTGTAGCGTCTACGCACGACTTCAGCCATGCTGGCGAAATCATTTTGTCCCTCAACGGAGTTAATGCGGTAGCGCCTGTAGTTGGCGCGATCTGGGCGTCCGTTGCGGAACTGTACCATGGAAGCGACGATGTGGGTGGTGGATATATTAGAGATGTCAAAGCACTCGATCACAGCGGGAATACTTTGCAACTGGAGGGCGTCGCGGAGGGATTCGAGATCACGTTCGGGAATGATCGTGCTAGGGATATCACGCAAAAATTTACGCTGCCGCTCAACCCGAGTGGTGCATTTTATGTCCTCTAACATATTACGGAGCTGAGCCGCTTTTTCAAACTGAAGAGCCGCCGCTGCCTTCTTCATTTCATCTTCGATCTGTTGCAGCATTTCTGAAGATTGGCCTTCGAGAAATTCGCACGCCTCTTTAACCTTAGCGAGGTAGCCTTCTTGAGAAATTTTTGCCACGCAAGGGGCGGAGCACTGTTTAATGATATGGTCGAGGCAATGCTTAAAATCACGCTCGTTAGGAATAGCGGGGCGACAGGATCGAAGGTTAAATTTTTTCTTTATAACATTTAATGTATTCCGTAAAGCTGTGGAATTACCAAAAGGGCCGAAGTAACGGTGGCCGTCCTCCTTCTTTATTCGGGTGAGCTGGAAACGGGGAAAGGCATCGTTAAGATTGACTTTAACAAGGAGGAAATGTTTATCATCGCGAAAGCTAATATTGTAGCGGGGGCGGTATTCCTTGATCAGCCTGCCTTCCAGAAGGATAGCTTCAGGTTCGCTTTTGACCGTATGCGTTTCTATGTCCCAAATACTTTCGATCAAGGCGCGGGTCTTACGATCTGCTGACATGCGTCGAGAAGGGTGAAAGTATTGAGAAACACGCTTATGCAAATCGCGAGCCTTACCCACATAGATGATCATGTTGAGGCGATCTTTATACAAATAGACGCCAGGCTTATGGGGAAGCTGTCGGACTTTTTCACTTAAATCAGGTTGCTCAGACATGGTGGCAGGTGGATACTTAATAGGTTGAATCTTAATCAAAAATAGTATTTTAGTGGAATAAGTAAGAAACTGAATACGTCATAGTCTATCATTAAAGAATACATGAAGTTTAACCTAAAAAGTGTAAAGTGGAAACTCCTCCCTCTCATTCTGATTTTATTCAGCTCTGCGGCCTCTGCTCTGGAGCTGAAAACCAAACCTAGCTTACTTTCAGAACAGGAAGTAATTGCTCCAGGTCAAACCTTTACTGTGGCACTGCGCTTTCAGATTGCGGATCATTGGCATACCTATTGGCGTAATGCGGGCGATGCCGGACTTGCTACACAAATAATCTGGAATCTGCCAGAGGGCTTTAAAGCTGGTGAAATCCAATGGCCTACGCCCTCACGACTGTCCGTCGCCAAGGATATTTTAAATTTCGGATATGAAGGCGAAGTTTGGCATCTCATAGAGATAACCGCCCCGCAAAACTTGAAAACAGGAACCACTTATTCTTTAGCCGCACAAGTGGATTGGCTAGAGTGTAAGGAAATATGCGTTCCTGGCCGAGCCACTTTGGATTTGAAAATTAAGGCGGGCTCGCAGGCTCAGGCCAACCTTTCTTTAGCTTCAGCTTTCCAGCAAGCCAAAGCTCGCCTGCCCAAAAAAAATACCTCATGGAACGCAACAGCTCATCGTAGTGGCTCCGATTTAATTTTTAAAATTCCCAGTCCTAACACGGAACCTTGGCACTTTTTCCCTTATCAAGAATCAATCATCGTCAATGCAGCGGAACAAAAACAAACGAACAAAGGCTCTTACCAAGAACTAAGAATTCCCCTTGACGAAGGAGTTAAAGAGTTCGAACGACTGGGCGGTCTTCTCGTGCAAAAAACCACAGCTCAAGATGTGGTAGCAGTAGAAATTGATGTTCCTGTCAAAATCCTAGTAGAAACTCCGGTTATTTCAAAAGCTTCGGCTGGAAAGAGCTTCGGAGCCACTCTGTTTTTGGGTTTTCTCGGCGGACTTATTTTAAATCTCATGCCCTGTGTCTTTCCTGTGCTAGGAATTAAAATCTTAAGCCTTGTGCAACAGACGGGGCAAGATCGTAAGCAAGTAGCTAAGCACGGCTGGGCTTTTACCGTGGGCGTCTTAGCTTCTTTCTGGTTGCTCGCCGGTGTGCTTCTAGCCCTGCGCGCCGGCGGCCAAGAACTGGGCTGGGGATTCCAACTCCAGTCCTCAGGATTTGTTTACGTGCTTTTATTAGTCATGTTTATTTTTGGTTTAAATATGAGCGGAGTTTTTGAGGTTGGAACTTCTTTGGTTGGAACTGGAGCCCAACTCAATGCTCAGCACTCTCACACTATTGCAGGCTCTTTCCTCTCTGGAGTTCTGGCCACAGTCGTTGCCACGCCCTGCGCCGCGCCTTTTCTAGCTCCGGCTCTTGGTGCCGCTCTGGCCTTACCCGCCTTGCCTTCCTTAGGACTATTCACCTCCATAGCTCTTGGCTTGGCGGCTCCCTTTCTCATTTTATCCCTTAGACCCGAGTGGAATCGCTTTCTACCTAAACCCGGTGCGTGGATGGAAACGTTTAAACAAGCTCTGGCCTTTCTGCTCTACGCCACCGCCGCTTATTTATTATGGGTGCTGGAAGGTCAGGTGGAAGAATATCAACTTCTTAGCATCTTTTTTTCCCTAGTTGTGTTAGCTGCGGCTTGCTGGATCTATGGGCGTTTTACTAGTTTTACCTACAGGGAATCAGTGCGGCGCGGCGGGAAAGTGGCATCATTTTTATTTATTATTTTTGGATTTTATTTAGGATTTCCTCTTAATCCCCAGGCTGCAGCAGGAACTAAGCAAGTCCTAGTCTGGGAGGCGTGGTCTCCAGAGTTGGTGGAAAAATACGTCTTGGACGGCCGCGTCATTTATGTGGATTTTACGGCGCGCTGGTGTGCCACGTGCCAGACCAATAAAAAAGTCGTTTTTTCTTCAAAGGAACTCGTGGCCGAATTTCAGAAAAAAAATGTTGCTCTCTTAAAAGCAGATTGGACAAACCAAGATCCCCGCATTACCCAAGAGCTGGCTAAGTTCGGGCGTTCCGCCGTGCCCTTTAATTTACTCTACGTCCCCAAGCGTGACCATCCCATTATTTTACCTGAACTACTAACTTCTAGACTTGTGCTTGAAGCTCTTGAACAAGCAGAAGGTGCTCCTTAGTTACTAGAACTTATTCTCTTCTCCATGCTGCATTGACGCCCCTTATGTTAGAGCGTTGGAACCTAGGGCTTAAAACCTGCTATTCGAGGTCTTTTATGTGTATATATTTATATGTTAATTTTAGATCATAGTCCTGTTCATTCAGACCCTGAAATTATGGGAGGAACACCAGTTTTTAGAAATACCCGTGTTCCTGCGCAGACACTAGTAGACTATCAAAGTGACGATTACACACTAGAGCAGTTTTTAGAGTTTTTTCCTTCAGTTAATCAAGACGATGCAGCGGAGTTTTTGAAGGTTATAGAATAAATGAGGATTATTCTTGATGAAAATATTCCTTTGCCCCTTGCAGATTAGATTAATTTTCACCAAGTTACTACTGTTCAGAGTGAAGGCTTTTCTGGGGTTAAAAATGGAGAATTGTTGAAGCTTATAGATAGTTGTTTTGATCTCTTCATCACTGCTGACAAAAACCTACGCTATCAGCAAAATCTTTTGACGAGGAACATTGCCATTCTTGAATTACCAACTAACCGCTTGCCCATTCTAAAGCTGCTTAAAGATGAAATTATTATGGCCGTTCAAGAAGTTACAGGCAGAGATTATAAAGTGCTCAAATCCTAGAGTAGGGCACTTGCGCTCAACGATTGTTCCAGTTTTCCCTGTGCGGTTTGTTCTTATTAACCTAATTATCGTTTCTAATTCCTACCCAATTCATAATTTATAATTCACAACTCGCCTCTCACCTTCCCCTCTGCGTCTCGGCGTGAGATAATGAGATCTTCACTCCCTGACGGATTTTCCTGCTTTGGCGTTGACAGCTTTGCCTGTGTCAACCGATAGTCTATTTATGCCCACTTCCACGAAACCCTCTCCTAGAAAAAAGGCCGTCTATAAACGAATTATTCTCAAATTAAGCGGCGAAGTTTTAGCAGATGAGAACGACCACATCTCCACTCCCGTCACTCAAGGTATCGCCCGCCAGATTAAGGAAATCCACGGCCTTGGCGTGCAAGTAGCTTTGGTTATAGGTGGAGGTAATATTTGGCGCGGCTTGACCCGCAGTAACGCAGGCATGGATCGCACAACCGCAGATTACATGGGCATGTTAGCCACGGTTATTAATGGCCTTGCTCTGCAAGATGCCCTCGAACGCGAAGGAGTTGATACCCGGGTGCAAACTGCCATCGAAATGAAAAATGTGGCAGAACCTTTTATCCGCCGCCGTGCCATCCGCCACCTTGATAAAAACCGTGTTGTCATCTTCGTTGCCGGGACAGGCAGCCCTTATTTTTCTACGGACACGACAGCCGCCTTACGGGCGAGCGAGATCGGGGCAGACGTTTTACTGAAGGCCACTAAGGTGGACGGCGTCTATGACTCAGACCCCAAGAAAAACCCTAAAGCAAAACGCTTCACCGAATTAAGTTATATTGACGCTTTACGCATGAGACTTCAGGTTATGGATTCTACCGCCTTTAGTCTCTGCATGGATAACCATGTGCCGATTGTGGTTTTTGATATGTTTAAAAAAGGTAACTTGCGACGTGTTGCACTCGGAGAAAAAGTAGGCACTCTCGTCTCAGAATAGTAATCCAAAAACTTAAGGAATAAATTTATGGCAGCAGATGATATTTTATTAGATTGTGAAGAGAAAATGGAAAAAACGGTAAGTAAGATTCAGGAAGAATTTTCTGCCGTGCGCACAGGCAAGGCCTCGCCCGCTCTCGTGGATCATATACGTGTGGATTGTTACGGCATCTCGATGACACTCCGTGAGATTGCCGCTATCACGACACCAGAACCACGCATGATTATGATCCAACCGTGGGATCTATCCAACGTTGACCCCATACGTAAAGCAATCGAAGAATCCCGTCTAGGCATTAACCCTATGGTCGATGGTAAGCTCATTCGTATTCCTATTCCTGAATTGTCGGAAGAACGTCGCCGTGACCTGATCAAAGTTATTAAAAAAATTGCGGAGGATGGTCGCGTTGCCATACGCCATGAACGTCGCGGCGGCATGGAAGGATTGAAAAAAATGCAGAAGGATGGCGATTTAACCGAAGATAATCTGGTTGATTCAGAAAAAGAAGTGCAGAAGTTGACCGATACTTACATCGGTAAAATTGATAAATCCATGGAATCCAAAGAAGTTGAGCTGATGAAGGTGTAGCGGGTGGAGGATACGACCTACGCTAAGACGCTGAAAAGAACTTAAGATTCTGCATTTTTCGTGTGGTTCCCTTCCCGTCTTAGCGGGAGGGGCATATTTCCCTCCCTACTATCCGTGTAAATCCGTGATATCCGTGGTAAAAACTCTAGTTCTTAGTCTGTGATCTTTATAATCCTTATGGTAAATCTTTATCTCTTTTTTTAGGTAAATAAACAAGGCTCGTTCTTACTCTGACTTTTGCATGTTTTCCATGAGTTCGAGCGTTGCCGCAACATTTTTTTCTAAGGTCCATTCTTGAGCTGTCTGACGCCCTGCTATCCCCACTCTTTTTCGTAAGCTTTTATCAAGCAAGGCTTCTACATGTGCCGTCAACTCATTGAGCTTAGAATTATCCTCAACAAGAAATCCATTCTTACCGTGCTCAATAAGTTGGCTTGCTCCATTGTGGCGGGTTGTAATGACAGGCAGTCCTGCCGCCATGGCTTCTAAGGTCACGTTTGCAAAGGGATCATAAAGAGTGGGGAATAAAAAAATATCGGCGGCAGCATAGACGTCAGGCATAGCGCAAGCAGGCGGGGAGTCGATGATGACTAACTGCGCCTTAGCAGAAAAAGGTTCCATTATTTTTCTGGCGACGGCATGACCTTTACGCTCAGTCCCTGAACCGACCAATAAAACGACCAAAGCCTCGGGTGTAATTTCCATCGCATGGCGTCCGTGCCGACGATTGCCTGAACTGAAGTAGGGGAAATCAACTCCGTTTAAAATAGTTTTAATGTGAGCAGCAGGATAGTCAAAGTTGGTCAGGATGTCCTGTTTTACCATCTCAGAATTTGCGATAACGCAACGAGTCCGATTTGCTTGAAAGGTACGTTTTTCGAGCTGGCAGAGGGTAACATTTTTTAAATTAACCTTATTCTGCAAAAACCCACGAAGTGGCTTAGCCCTTTGCCGGAGCTGTAGCCACGCGCGGTGCACCCCATCTCCTGCGCGGTAAATGTCGGCCTTAATCCCCCGTTCCATGCTAAAAACTAAGTCGAAGGTATTTACCAGAAGAGCGGCTTCACAGTTGTGCGCAAACTGAACAGGCCGATAAAAGCTGCTGCCCGTTGAGGGTAGGGTGACGATCCGATCAAAGGGCGTGGGCGGGCGATTCCATGATTCACAAAACAAGGTGGCGCAACAGCCACGTTCTTTTAACTGCGTCACGAGCCGAAGCAGGTAGTTTTCTGCCCCGCCTGTCGGCGACCAGTGACGACGAATAAAGGCGATGTTCATGAGCGAATTTTAGCCCAAGCCGCTTGAAGTTGAAGTTCACCTATTTTTAATTTTAACAAGTCATGGTCGATACGTTCATGAGATATTTCCAACATCCGGTCAATATCACGCAAATGTTTGTCTGACCCGCCTTCCGTAAAATACTGTAGCTTACGAAGAATAACATATTCCGGCGGAGCCAACCAAATCTCCCCCTCTTTGGAAACGTAAAGCGATCTTTTGGGCCAAAAGAATAAATGCAAAGGTTCACGACCCACCGGGTAAAAATCGGCTTTTAACCCAGTTCTATGGTCTATAACATTCCAATGGCCTCTGGAATCACGGCTGATTTCACACAGAAGAACATCTTCAGGCGGAACGTAATAACCGCTCTCAGGATAAATAGTTTTAAACTTGGCGGCATCACCTTTGTTTAAAAAAACCACCATATCCACATCCAAAGTCATGCGAGGTTCCCCATAGGCAATGGATGCCACAGAACCTGTGACCATGTAGGCAACGCCAGCCTCATGAAGAGGTTTAATAAAGGAGCAATATAAATCAGGAGGAAGCATGTAAAAAATTTCTCGCAAGTTCTCGATCCAGCTCACTCTGAGTCCATTCGGGATACTGTTTTTTTAAGTAAGCCAGCTTGAGATCCCGAGCAAAGGAAATGGAGCCATTCACCAAGGCCAACTTTTCATGCAAAGTCATCCTCTGAAAAGCAGCTTTCTGCACGGGGTGGAGCGGTTCAAAAAGAGGTTGTGACATAAGTTGCCTTGTGGTGGCGTTCTATCATAGAAGTAACTACGGATAACTGAAAACAAAAAACCTTTCCTCATGTCTGGCGCGGCTCAATACGACTTTTTTAGCTACTTTAGCCTGACCCTACCTCACCAACGGAACAGATCAAAAACTCAATAATTCCAATTCGGATTAATATGCCAAAAAAGCTTCTACGAATTTTTCGGATAGCTACACCACGCAGCCTACAGCCTTTGATTCCACAACTAAGTGCTCAGCTCTTGTCCGTGGTGGATAGGAGTACGTATTGCGCCAATGAACATAAAGTGCTTGCCAATAATCTTTTGCTTAAGATACTTTCCGATAAACTTTTAAAGTAAACGGTGTGACGTTTGTGCGTTTTAAATTACAGGCTAAAAACACTTTTCCTATGAATACAAACGCCAAAATTTTCTTATCTGGTCACAAGGGTATGGTTGGAGCCGCCCTGCAAAAGCAACTCTTGGCCGAAGGCTTTCAGAATATTGTTACTGCAGATAAGGAAGCTCTTGATCTCCTGCAACAGAAAGAAGTTGCGGATTTTTTATGCGCAGAAGCCCCTGATACCGTCATTTTAGCAGCGGCTCGCGTGGGTGGCATTGAGGCTAATCGCTCCGAACCCGCTCGCTTTCTCTATGAGAACTTAGCCATTCAAAATAATGTCATCCATGGAAGCTATCTGGCAGGCGTTCAGCAACTGGTATTTTTAGGAAGTTCCTGCATTTACCCGAGGGATTGTCCGCAACCCATGAAAGAAAGTTACCTGCTATCTGGCCCACTTGAGCCAACGAATGAAGGGTATGCCCTAGCCAAAATAGCTGGCCTGCGCATGGTTCAAGCTTACCACCAACAATACGGGATGGGCGGAATTTGCGCTATGCCTTGTAATCTTTACGGAAGCGGTGACTGCTTCGATCTCAAGAAATCCCATGTCCTTTCTTCCTTAGTGAAACGCTTTGTTGACGCAGTAGATGGACAATGTCAGGACGTAACCTTGTGGGGCAGCGGATCCGCCTACCGCGAATTCATGCATATAGAAGATTTAGCCAGAGCCATGCTTCTCCTCATGACCAAGGTCACAACGCCCGACTTAATTAATGTAGGCACAGGCGAAGAAATAAGTATTCGCAATCTAGCAGAACTTGTGGCAGAGACTGTAAATTTTCGTGGGAACCTCATGTGGGACACCACGAAGCCAGACGGGATGCCGAGAAAATGTCTGGAAATTAGCAAGCTGAAGGCTCTAGGCTTTACTCCCAAGATAAGCCTAACGGAGGGAGTTCATCGCACCGTTGAGGAATATCGCCAGCTCAAAAAATCAGCCCTACTTTAATTTAACAATTAGCTACCATGTATAACATACCTTCCATCGAAAAACTCTCTGGAATCATTGAGCTTTTCCTAGAACATAGCAGTCGTATTAACGAGGCTAAGAGCACTAAATACTGGTATCCCCTGAGCATGGCCACTTATGGGGTAGCTGAAATTTTACAAGCCCTAGATTCTCTCTGTAGCTTTCGCACAACAATGTGGGAAAAGACCGCAGAATTTGAAAAAAGATTTGCGGCTTATCAAAAATCTAGCCATGCCGTCATGGTCAATAGCGGATCCTCAGCCGATCTTTTAGCCAGTCATCTTCTTACCAACCCTGTTAATCCTCTGCTCAAGTCTGGTGATGAAATTTTAGTCCCCGTCGTAACCTGGCCTACCCATATTTGGTCGCCTATGATGGCAGGCCTAAAAGTTAAATTAGTGGACGTTAACCCTGCTACGCTGAATATCGACATCGACGATTTAGAGAAAAGCATTACTCCACAAACTAAAGCACTATTTCTGGTTCATCTGATGGGAAATCCCTGTGAGATGGATGCGATTAAACGCATTGCCACGCAAAATATGGTCTGACTTAGCAATTGACTTTGATTCATTGTTTTTTACTATT
>Ga0209490_10000674_pt1 | contig 33931 bp, 29 predicted proteins | sample MAT06_FD_187209 | JGI IMG/M metagenome (GOLD analysis project Ga0209490, IMG submission 187209) | Freshwater microbial communities from Lake Fryxell liftoff mats and glacier meltwater in Antarctica - MAT-06 (SPAdes) (version 2) | ecosystem: Environmental > Aquatic > Freshwater > Ice > Liftoff...
TGCCGGGTGCTTTTTCGTCCATCGTATTTTTTAACCGCACGGGAATGGAATATTTTTGAGCCGGCACAATGGTAGAGGGATGTAAAATCTTGGCGCCAAAATAAGCCAGCTCCGATGCCTCATCGAATGTTAGTTCGGCTATGGGCATGGTCTTCTTAACGATACGCGGATCGTTGTTGTGCATGCCATCAATGTCAGTCCAAATTTGAATTTCTTCTGCGCGGATGGCGGCTCCGATCAGTGAAGCGGTATAATCGCTGCCCCCTCTTTTTAAATTATCAATCTCATTTTTATGGTTGCGGCAAATGTATCCTTGGGTCACGATGATGTCAGCCTGCATGGTCTCCAAAATAGGCCTGAGACGTTCTTCGATCTTTTCGAGTTCCGGCTCGTTATTTTCATCAATCGACATGAAATGTAAAGCAGGCAATAGGCGCGAGCTGATTTCTCGCTCTTGCAGGTGATGATAAAAAAGTTCAGTCGAGATCAATTCACCTTGTGCCAATAGTTCGCGATAGCCGCGATCGTCAAATTTTTCGGCAGCCAATAAGCGAAAGAGACTGAAATACCTACTCACAATTTCTTGGCCTATCGCCAGATAAGCAGTCGATGTATACAACTCTTTAATGAATTGAAGGTAGTGCTTCTCAAGTTCGGCAATTTCTTGTTGTGCACCGCTTTGGCGTTGTGCCATAAGGTGTTCGCCAATCTTAACGAGTGTATTGGTAGTTCCGCTTAGCGCGGAAAGCACAACCACCTTTTTGCCTGGCATAGATAAAACCAACTCAGCAATTTTTTTCATTCGCTCAGGCTTCCCTACGGATGTGCCACCAAATTTTACAACTAACATAATTTTATTTTTGCGGAGGGCAAAGTTAAAACTCCATTTGAATAATAGAGTATTGTGAAGCGAAATGTTTATCTCTTTACCTATCGCAATGGGTAGAGAGAACAGTTGTAAGGCAAAAAAAAGCCCCGTTTTGCGGGGCTCTTTCAGTGGTGTTTATCAGTTACTTTTTCACCTCTTCGTATTCCACATCTTGTGCATCATTACTTCCGGCAGTGTTGTTGCCTCCAGCGTTTGCGTCCGCCCCGGCAGCGCCTGCATCAGCACCCGGTTGTGGTCCACCTTGTGCATACATTTCTTGAGAAGCAGCAGTCCATGCAGTATTCAATGCATTCAGTGCGTTTTCAATGGCTGCTAAATCCTGGCTCTGGTGTGCCTGTTTCAGTTTTTCCAATGTACCATTGATGGCTGTTTTATTTCCTTCAGAAAGTTTGTCGCCAAATTCTTTCAACTGCTTTTCAGTTTGGAAGATCATGGAGTCTGCCTGATTGATTTTCTCAACCTTCTCTTTTTCTTTCTTATCGGATTCGGCATTGGCTTGTGCTTCTTGCTTCATCTTTTGGATTTCAGCATCTGTCAACCCGCTTGAAGCTTCAATGCGAATCTTCTGCTCTTTGCCAGTGCCTTTATCTTTGGCAGCAACATGAAGAATTCCATTGGCGTCAATATCAAAGATTACTTCGATCTGCGGAACACCACGCGGTGCAGGTGGAATTCCATCTAAATGGAAGCGGCCAATCGTGCGGTTGTCTTTTGCCATCGGGCGCTCGCCTTGCAGCACGTGTATTTCTACAGAAGGTTGGCTATCAGATGCAGTTGAAAACGTTTCCGATTTTTTAGAAGGGATCGTAGTGTTTGATTCAATCAGCTTCGTCATCACACCGCCCATGGTTTCAATACCTAATGAAAGCGGAGTAACATCTAACAACAAGACATCTTTCACTTCACCGGTCAACACACCACCTTGAATGGCAGCCCCTACTGCAACTACTTCATCTGGGTTTACACCTTTCGAAGGTTTCTTGCCGAAGAATTTTTCAACCTCTTCTTGTATTCTTGGAATACGAGTAGAACCTCCTACTAAAATCACTTCGTCAATTTGAGATACAGAATAACCTGAATCGGCCATAGCCTTTTTACAAGGATCTAATGTTCTTTTTATTAAATCATCGCACAATTGCTCAAACTTTGCGCGGCTCAATTTTTTCACTAAGTGTTCCGGCACGCCATCCACAGAAGTGATATACGGCAAATTGATCTCCGTTTCGTTACCACTGGAAAGTTCAATCTTTGCTTTTTCAGAAGCTTCTTTCAAGCGTTGCAAAGCCATCGGGTCTTTGCGCAAATCAATATTTTTATCAGCCTTGAACTCATCGGCCAACCAATTCATAATGCGCATGTCAAAGTCATCACCGCCAAGGTGCACATCGCCATTGGTAGATTTTACTTCAAACACACCATCACCTAATTCTAAAATAGAAACATCGAATGTACCACCGCCTAAATCATAGACAGCAATTTTCATATCTTTATTTTTCTTGTCCATGCCGTAAGCAAGGGCGGCAGCAGTAGGCTCATTGATAATACGCTTCACATCCAAGCCAGCAATTTGCCCCGCTTCTTTCGTTGCTTGACGCTCAGCATCGTTGAAGTAAGCAGGCACCGTGATGATCGCTTCCGTCACGGTCGTGCCCAAATAATCTTCAGCCGTACTCTTCATTTTTTGAAGAATCATGGCAGAGATTTCTTGTGGAGTATACAACCTGTCGCCAATGCGCACCCGTACCGTATCGTTATTACCACTTTCTACTTGGTAGCTAACCATTTTCTTCTCGCCCGTCACTTCATTGAATTTTTTGCCCATGAAGCGTTTGATAGACGAAACCGTATTTTTAGGATTGGTTATAGCCTGGCGCTTAGCGGGGTCTCCCACTTTGCGTTCGCCTTTACCGTTATCCAAAAAACCCACAATTGAAGGCGTGGTTCTGCGGCCCTCGCTGTTGGCAATTACCACCGGCTCATTGCCCTCCATTACGGCCACACAACTGTTGGTAGTGCCCAAGTCTATACCTATTATCTTTCCCATATTTTGATTACGTTTTTGTTACTGCACCCATGTTATCAACCACTATGCCAATGGAGATTTTGAAGAGATTTGTGCCACAATGGCAGAGGGGCTATGAACCCCAAGCACCTCAATAGGTAAAACTGGCTTTCAATCAATAGTTGTTGGGCTTGACCCCCGAAGCTTCAGCGAAGGAGGGCGGCCCCCGATCCGCGGGGCGCGGGTTCGGGTCAGGCTATCCGCTGCAAGGCCGGCCACGCTCAAATCCTTCACACTTCGGGCTTTTCGCTTCTATCCTTCCCGCGAGTCGTGCCAGCGCTTTATGCTTCCAGTTGTTGCAGTAGAACGACTTAGCTTAGGCAACCTTGGTGTTTTACCTATCGGCATCTGACACTCTCCATAAACTGTGTCCTCACAGTCCACACACAAAATTGTTTGAATTAATCTTTGAATCAGCTGCAGTGATATTTTACAGGTAAATACTTTCTTAAGTTTGTGACATTATAAGTAACAGTTGTAATCTTAAATAGTATGCCAGGCACTCTTAAATCAGTATCGCAGAAAAGTAAACTCAACCTTTCCAAAAAGAAATTCGCCATTGTGGTGGCCGAATGGAACGAAGATATCACCGAGCCTTTATTTGAAGGAGCTTACAACGCGCTGGTTGAGTTGGGCGTGAAGAAAGTAAACATCCTTCGCAAAAATGTGCCCGGTAGTTTTGAACTCCCACTCGCAGCTCAATGGATGGCAGAGAAAAAAGATATTGATGCCGTTATTTGTTTAGGCTGTGTTATCCAGGGAGACACACCCCATTTTGATTACGTGTGCCAAGCAGTGGCATACGGCATTATGAAAGTAAATCTCAAAACCAACAAGCCGGTGGCATTTGGCGTTCTTACCACACTCAATAAAAAGCAAGCCATGGATCGCGCTGGCGGAAAGCTCGGCAACAAAGGCGAAGAAGCTGCTCTCACCGTAGTGAAAATGCTGGAGAATAAAATATAGAAAATATAGGGGACAGTAGTTAGTAGTTAGAATACTTCTAACTACTAATCACCGCCTGCCGAGTACCGTTTACCCCAATTAACTCAGCAAATCAGTTTTTCTTTATAAATTTTAGTTGATGAAAGGAATTACCTTGATTGATTCTCAATAGGTAAAAGCCCGCAATCAAGTTTCCTATTTCCAAACGATGGCCTTCCGCTATCTTATCTAAGTTCATCGAAACCGATCGTCCCAGTATATCCACTACTTGGCAATCTTTTATTTCGGGTTGTAGTCCAATTAGTTGTAGGCTCTCACTGGCAGGATTTGGATAAGCGGCTATTCCGGCCCTCGCAAATGTTAAATCACCGGTAATAACAACGGGCATAACAGAAGAGAAATCGCTGACACAGTCATCTACTTTTACTTGCACTTTATAATTTCCAGCGATGGTTGCAGTATAGGTGTTGTTTGTTGCTCCCGAGATAGCAGCATCATTCAAAAACCATTGATTGCCAGTAGCGCCACTTGAAGTTAAGGAAGTTGTAAGCGATAAGGTAATACTTGGCTTGGCAGGGTTAATACAAAAACCTCTACTTGCCACTGGCGCAGCATTGAAACTAGTATTGCCCAGTTGATTTGCATTGATCACCACACGCCCCGCACTCACGATAGTAACTTGAGTTCCAACCAAATTAATTTTAGTCGAGGTCGTTGAAAATGTTATTGGAAGTCCAGAGTTGGCAGAAGCAGATAGAGAAAATGCGACATCCGTCAACGACTTGTCTGTTATTGAAGCAAATGTGATAGTCTGATTTTCTTTCGTCAATAAGAATCGCGCTGATACGGGCAAGTGATCTGATGTTGTATTGATGTAGTTAGTAATGTAGGTTCTAGGATCTTCAACCTTGATAGAGTTGCTAACATAATCATTCGTTAGTTCATTAGAGGTGATGATGTGATCTAAAAAGCTGCTCGAATTTGGGAAAGTACTGATTCCCGCTGTTTGGCTTAGCGGGTAGGTAAGGGTATTGAAATTAGCTGTATTGTCTACAAACACCTTGTACGTAGATTCCGGATTAGTTGGTGCACCAATGGAAACATCTACATCATCGTTATAATCTCCCACCAAAATGATATTGTCATTGGCATAATTCGCGACCAACGAATCGTGCAGCACTTTCACATCATATTTTCTTCTATCATAATCCGCTTGCGCTGAACCTGATTTGGCATGTATGTCAATCACGCGAATCCGTTTTTTAACATTATTAATGGTAACATCAAACGTAACCATAAAGGGTAATCGCCCTGATGACCAAAAGTTTGCCGGTGTGTTGCCTCCTGTAGTGGGGTAACCGGGCAAAAGAGAAGTGTTGCCCGCACGTATCGCATCATATAATTGAGAGAACATCACCCGTGAGTTAATCACTTGAACGGTAGCAGTATTATAGATAAACCCTATTTTTTGTGGCGGAAAATTTGGATCGGGCGCATCAAACGAACGGGACCAACGATTAGCAACAATTTTGTCATATCCCGGAAGGTTTGTCACCAGCGTATTCAAGGCATTGTCATCAGCCACTTCTTGCAAACCGTAAATATCTGCGCCAATGGTTTGCATTACTGTAGTTACGTTGCTGATTTGCAGGGCATCGTCAATAGGACCGAATTCGGTGCCGCCTGTATTTTTCACATCCGTTCCAAAAAACTCTACGTTATAAGTTACTACATCTAGCGTCAGGCTTTTATCAGTTCCGGTTACAGAAACGTTTCGTGACGCAACCCCGGGCGACTCGTGCGCGATGACTCCACTAAATGTTGCCGCGCTAGGGGTGGCCAAATTGAAGCGGGCATAAATAATCCTTTGAGCATTGGCCTCAGCCGCTGTATAAGAAAGACTGCTTGAAAAACCTACGTTGTCTTTGGATACTTCAAAATTAGCAGGAGCGGTGACTGTTACATTATTGGTAAGATTAACTCCTTTGAGTGCGTACGATTTTACTGAACTTCCAGTAATAAACTGCAAAGCGGATGGGGTTATTTGCATGTAAGTTGCAGTAGCATTATTAAAATTAATCTCATCTACTGTCCACCGCGCTGCTGAAGTAGATGTTGACGTATAAACAAATGCAACGTACACACTTTGCCCGTTGTAAGCCGATAAGTCGATAGTACTCAATGTCCAACCTGATAAAGCTGTGCTGGTAGAACCCACTGACAACGTAGGGAAGTTTCCATTTAAGTCGGTCCATGTAGCCGATGAAGGATCTCCGCTTCCCGTATAGTTGGAGGAGATTTTAAGTTGTAGCGAATTACCAGCAAAAGAAAATTGAGAATAAAAAGTAAGGTTAGCATTTGCATTCACTGTGACTACCGGTGAAATCAACCAGTCCTCATTAAGTTGAGCAGTACCTGAAAAACCATTCATGCGAAGTCCTTTACTCGCTCTTCCAAAATCTGTGCAACCCCAACCTTGCGCACCATTTACGCTAAATTGACTGAAGGAGGCTATGCCATCGCAATCGTTAAAATTTTCGGTGTAAAGTGTACCTGTAGTGGCACTTACTTTGGTTGGGGCGGCTTGAATATTTGGAACATTGTCTTCAGCCACAAAGTAAACGTCATAAGTTGTAGACGCAGTTAACCCGGTTACTAAAGACGTAAATTCCGTTGCTGAGGTAGTTACATTAATCGTACCTATCAAATTAGGAGAAAGGGCTGCGCTGCCAGCATCTTGCCCGGCCTTAACTTGAGTTGAAGTAGGTGCAACCGCACCGCTCGTTAAGACAACGAAATAAGTTTTGCCCTGTTCATTTAGATTTGTAGTTACGGTGAACCCTGAAGGTAGAATTGCATTTACAATTGGGTAAGCAGAAATAAATTCAGGTGGGGTAACATCTCCGGCCACATTAGTCTTGACATCAACTTTAACCGGAGATTGCTGTACATTGTTGATCAAATCTTCAGCTACTACATAAACATCGTAATTGGTGTCAGGTGTTAATCCGGCAATAGCCGAACTATAGTCGGCAGCCGCGGTAGTTACATCAATTGATCCGATAAGATTGCTCACCAATGAATTGCCTGTGGCATCTTGTCCGTTTTTCACTTGCGTGGAGGATGGCGCAGCAGCATTGTCAACCAATACCACAAAATAAGTTTTGCCAGATTCATTTAAGCTGGTGACAACATTAAAGCCGGAAGAAGTTAGGTTAGTTGTTTTTGGATATGAAGAGGTAAAGGAAGGAGGCAGATCAATTGGCTCAATTAAGCTACTGGAATTTTGAGGTTGTGGGGTGCGTAAAGCAAAATCGTTTGTGTTATTATTGCTATCATAGCCATTTCCCAAAAACTCATCTGCGCCAGCGCTTCCCATGCTTGCGGTTGTGGAAGTTGCGTTTGCCTTTCTCTCTATCGCATTGGTGTTGGAAGGTGGAGTCGTTGCGCCTGTTCCCTCAAAGCAATTTGCAGTTGCCCCGAAACCGACAAAATCTATAATCATAGAACCCGTAGGACAAGCCCCTACTAGTGCCGTTGTTGAATTTACCAATGCTACTTTGCCTGCTGTTCCGGACATGTTGATTGTACCCGTTGCATCCGGTGCTGGCAGATTTGTTGTACCACCCGTTCCTGCTGCTTGCTGAATTAAGTAATATCCTTTTGCGGCAATCGAGCCGGTAAGAGAAGTCACTTGCCAAGCGGTTCCCGTTGCAGATGCGTATTGAATGCTAAATCCAGAAAGGCTGACCACGGAGTTGGTTGGATTGTAAAGCTCAATAAAATCATTTTTGAAAGTTGCGCCAGAATTTCCTCCGCCTCCATAAACTTCACTAATTACTACGTTTTGAGAAAAAGCACTAAGTTTAAGAAGCACCATCCAACAAAAAGACAAGTAAAATTTAAACTTCATAGATTCAATTTAGTGAGCTGCAAAGATGTATTTTTTGCCTGATTTCAGATACATAAAACGAATTAACGAATCTTTAAGAAATGGATGTGTTGATCTCACTATCTGAAACCCATTTTTTAGTTAAATTCGAGCTTTCGTTTATATATGTTTCAAAAAATATTTGATCAATTCTCGCGCTTTTTTGTAGGCGGCCTGTTTATTTTCTCCGGCCTTATAAAACTCAACGATCCCGTTGGTACGCAGATAAAAATGGAGGAGTATTTTGAGGTCTTTACCCACGACTTTGGTTCGTTCTTTCACTATTTTATTCCTTGGTCACTGGAAATTGGGATGATTATGATCATCTTAGAGTTGGCCATTGGGGTGGCGATCTTGATCTATTGGAAAATGAACCTCACCACGTGGACGCTTTTGTTGTTGATGATCTTTTTTACTTTCCTTACCGGTTACTCAGCCATTTTAGAAAAAGTTACTGACTGTGGTTGTTTTGGCGATGCGATCAAACTCACTCCGTGGGAATCGTTCACCAAAGATTTGGTGTTGATGGTTTTTGTGTTGCATTTATTTTGGTATCGAAAAAAATACAAACCCGTGTTGCGCACGAGAGAAGGACACGCAGTGGTGCTAGCCACTGTGTTGATTTGTGTGTACCTAGGCGTGTATGCGATCAATCATCTGCCATTTATTGATTTTCGGGCGTATCGCGTTGGAAACAATATTCCGCAGCAAATGATTGCCGAAGAACAACCCATCATTGAATATATTTTTGAGAAGGATGGAAAAGAGGTCACTTCTGACAAATACCTTACGGAGGCGGGCTATGTGTATCGTGCTTCCAGAATTTTGAATGAAGATAAGATCAAGCCAAAGATTACCGATTATTCGGTGAGCAGCCCAGAGGGAGAAGACAAAACGCAATATACCTTTGAGGGAAATCGATTGATCATTGTTTTGTACGATGTAAAAAAAGCTTCGGTAAAAAAGATTCAAGAAATTCGAGCGCTGACGCAATCGTTAGAAGGAAAAGTAGACTGTTATGTTCTCACTTCTTCCAGTGCAGAAGCGATGGAGGATTTTCGTCACGAGCATCAACTGGCTGTGCCTTATTATTTTTCAGATGCTACAGTTCTCAAGACGATTATCCGATCTAATCCCGGCATTGCACTTTGGAAAAATGGAACGGTGTTGGGCAATTGGCACTACAATGATACTCCCAACGCTAGTGATGTGTTGAAGCTTATTAATAAATAATTTGAAAATGTCTCAATTTGAAGATTTGAAAATACACCTCCGTATAGACCCGAGGTTTCTCTGGAGTCACAACATTTTTAAATCAATTCATTTGCAAATTTTCAAAACAAAATGAAAGTATTTCTACTTGGGCTTCCTGGCGCTGGCAAAACGACACTGGGTAAACAGGTCGCAAAATTACTTTCGATCCCTTTTGCAGACTTAGACGAAGCCATTGAAAAATCTGAGAAAAGAAAAATTTCGGAAATTTTCAAAAAACCCGGTGAGGATTATTTTCGAAAGGTGGAATCATCGCTTTTGAAGAAATGGGCTTCTTCTGAGTCTGATTTTTTGATGGCTACGGGTGGCGGCACCCCGTGTTATTTCAATAATATACAAATTATGAATGAAGCCGGAGTTACTATTTTTTTAGATGTGCCCCCTATGGAGATTGCTAACCGAATTTCGGCTTCTGAAAACCAAGACAGGCCGCTTTTTATAAATATGAACTTTGATGTGTTGAAGGATCAGGTTGAAACATTAAGAACTCGCAGAGTTGCTTACTACAAGCAAGCTCAAAATACGATCTCCAAAACAAAAATAGAAGCCGCGGAAATCCTTTCGTTTATTAAAAAGGAAACCCAACCGTAAACATGATTCGTGTAGTTGAATTAGAATTGTTCAAATAGGGGCTTATCGGTGAAGCCACTGAGTAGGGTACATAGTAACCATCGCCTTGAGTGTTGATAACCGCTACATCTACAAAAAATTTAGCGTTGCGGTAGCCAACGCCACTACTAATTGAACTTACGTTAGTGAGAGAATAGTTGATTCGGTCGGTAGGTTTTCTCAAGTAGGGATCGCCCATCAAATTATATCCAGCTCTTAATCTGAATTTTTTAATACGGTATTCTGCACCAATGCGAATATTTGTGGCCGATTTGAACCGCGAGCTTACTCTATTATTCACTTCACTTTTGGCGTCAATGGTGAGGCTATAAAATTGCTCGCTGAAATTGTTCGTAGTGGCATTGCTATAATTCACCATCTCCACATCAGCGGTGATAAATCCTCTTTTGGCTAGGAAGATTGCGGTGCCTAATGAAAAACGTCCGGGAGTACTCAAGCCGTAGGTGACAGGGTCCTCGATTGTTTTAGAACTTTCATCCTTTAAAAATCTCGAACCATTACCAAAGTAGTCAAAGTTGTTGTTCCAACGCGTGTCCATGGTAGCGTTATAACTATCATTCAATTGGTAGGCCGTGGGCGTTATGTAAGAAACTCCGAATTGGATAAAATCAACGGGTTTGACAATTGCCCCCAACGATAAGTTTACACCAGTTCCCGTAGTGGTGCGCGTTTCTTTTAGGGATAAATTATTGAAACACCCATTGCAATTCATTTGTTGCCCTTCAAAATTTTCTTTGTAAGTTTTGTCATACGCATATCTCATGGAGGCAATTCCTAGCCCAGCACCCAGAAAAATTTTATCGCTAAAGTTGGCTCCGTATGAGATGTTCCATTGGTTTTGCGCTCCGGAAGTTTTCACCGTTTCACTTTGTAGAGGTTTCCCGGTAATGTCCGTAAAGTAGTCAGTGCCTGTAGCCGTTGTTGGCCCCAACAAATAATTTTCATAACCTAAAAACGCAGGTGTGTTTACATTGTCTCCCTTTCCTGCAGCGTTTCTGTTAGGGTCAAATGTTGGGTCAAATTGATCTTTCGTAAAGCCATTCGATACCTCCAAAAAATAATCAACTATAGAGCTACTGTTATTTTGCCCGGAGTATTCAAATCCGCCATTGAAATCATTGAGCCGATTTAATGTGATTGCAAATGTCCCCCCAAAAAATGGCGCTTTGTCTGTGTTTTTGTTGGCACCAAAGGCTATACTAAACCCGGGCAAACTTAAGTTCGAGCTTGAAAAGGATGAACTGTTATCGGTGGCAAACACATTATTATTTTGATCAAAGTCGAGCGTTGTGTAGGTGGAGTTTGCATTTTGAAACGTGAATGTTGGAGTGAGCGTAATTTCATTTCGGTTGTACATTCCTAGGCCCGCGGGGTTTGACAAACCTGAACTAAAATCTCCGCCTAGCGCAATTTGCGCTCCACCCATAGCTTGTATACGCGCACTTCCTCCCGAATTGGGTCGCGACAATAAAAGTGCCTGCTCAATAAAGTAATTTTGTGCGTTGCTCTGCAGCGAAACGAGCAAACCGATTACCCCAAGCAGATGCCTGTATTTTCTAACATACATGAAATGAGTTTTTTTAGTTGGATTAATTTAATCCCGTCCTCTACGTGAGCCACCACCGCCAGGGCTAACTCCGCCACCTGAGCTACCCCCACCTCCGGTGCCAAAGGAGCGACTACCACCGCCAAAATCACTTCGGCCACCCCAATTACTATTGTTGTTATTGGAGTTCCATCCGCTATTTGTGTTGTTGTTATAGCCTCTTTGGTAAGTGCGTGTATTGTTCCAGGCATCTGTTCCGCGACTTAACGAAGGTTGGTTATCATTTCGCCAAGTTCTGTTGTAGTATTGCTGGTCAGTGGTATTAGCTACCCGGCCGCCACTGTTTCCACTTTCGGTAGGCCTGATACCATTGGTCGAGTAGTAACGATCGACTTCTTGGTTTCTAGCAGATCCTGGTCGTGGCCTATCTGCGGACACACCCGCATTTGCCCTCGATCCAAATCCGAAAGGATTATTGAATGAATTAAAGCCTCCGTAGAAGGGGTTACCATAAAACGAATTCATGCCGTAGAAGTTGTTCCCAAAGCCCATAAAAGGGTTTCCCCATCCCATCCCTATCCCCATCCCACTGCCCCATCCAAAACTGTTGCCCCAACCCATTCCACTTCCAAACCCGAAAGATAAGCCAGGTTGAAAGAAGTTGTTTCCCATCATCCATGGATTCATACCTGAGTTCATCATTGCAAAGTCGTTGTAACCCCAAGGGTCCATGCCCATCCCCATCCCCATACCGCCCATACCACCCATACCCATCATGCCCATTCCAAAAGGTGATCCAAATCGATTTCCCCAAGGATTTGCGAATCCATTATTAAACCCATTATTAAACCCATTATTGAATCCATTATAGCAGCTAAAGCAGTTGTTGTTGTTATTAAAATTGCTTGGTAAATTCTGATTGACACTTCTGGGTTGATAATTTGGACTAAAATATTGATTAGAGGCTGTAGCATCGGTACCGACCCTTGCACCAGATATATATTCAGGGTTAACATTTCTGGCAGAGTAGCTATCGGTAGGATTGATAGTGGAAGTTATTTCTGTTTGGGTAACGCGCTGCGCACTCTCAGACGAATATAAAGCCTGTTTCGAATTGGAATGAGCAGCGTTCATGGCCGCTCGATCCTTCGAACTAAAATACATGTCGTCATCTTCTGTGCTTTGCGCCCACACATTAGAACCCACTGCTAGCACCAGAATAATTAAGAATATTTCTTTCGTTTTCATAGTTGTATGGATTGTATCCACGGTTAATAACGTAAATCTACAAAGTTTGGGTATAAATCAGTAGTAAATTTTAGGCTAAAAGTAGTGTGTCAATTTTTAGCATTATGACTTTGCCATTGGTTTTTACCGCAGAGGCGCTAAGACGCTAAGAAAACGCAAAGATTTTAATGATTTTCGTAACTCTATGCTCTCGAATAGAATAAGCTTTTAAGTTCCGCTGAATGAGGGGTGTGTGATGAACTTTTGAGGGGCTTTCGGCCAAGGATAGGAGCGACACCCCGCAGTGGCGCGCCTCGCGCCAGGAGGAGTATAGCGGATAGCCTGGTGCCTCGCGCCTCGCGTGGTAGGCCGCCAAGAATCCAACGTGTTTTTCAAAATTGCCCTGCGATTCATTTGCTCTATATTTGCCCCTCATTTTAATAGCTAATGGGAAAAGAAATTACGAGCCGAGCACAGGATTACTCTCAATGGTATATTGATTTGGTAAAAAAGGCCGATTTGGCAGAAAATTCGGATGTACGGGGTTGTATGGTCATTAAGCCGTATGGCTACAGCATTTGGGAGAAGATGCAGCAAGCATTGGACAAGATGTTTAAAGACACAGGCCATGTAAATGCCTACTTTCCGCTTTTTGTGCCAAAGAGTATGTTTGAGGCGGAAGAAAAGAATGCTGAGGGCTTTGCGAAAGAGTGCGCAATTGTTACCCATTATCGCCTAAAGAATGATCCTAGCCGCCCGGGCAAATTGATGGTGGACCCTGATGCGAAACTGGAAGAGGAATTAGTAGTGAGGCCAACAAGTGAGGCCATCATCTGGAGCACCTATAAAAAGTGGATTCAATCATATAGAGATTTGCCGTTGTTGATCAACCAATGGGCTAACGTAGTGCGATGGGAAATGCGTACCCGTCTGTTTTTGCGCACAGCAGAATTTTTATGGCAAGAAGGGCACACGGCCCACGCTACATCGGCTGAGGCAGTTGCGGAAACAAAACAGATGTTGGACGTATATGCGGAGTTTGCCGAGACTTTTATGGCTATGCCGGTGATCAAGGGAAAGAAATCGGACGGAGAACGTTTTCCGGGTGCAGTGGATACGTATTGCATTGAAGCGATGATGCAAGACGGCAAGGCGTTGCAAGCAGGAACTTCTCATTTCTTAGGTCAGAATTTTGCGGATGCCTTTGACGTGCAGTTTACAAACAAAGAAGGCAAGTTGGAAAAAGTTTGGGGCACTTCGTGGGGTGTGAGCACACGTTTGATTGGCGGATTGATTATGGCGCACTCAGATGATGATGGACTGGTATTGCCACCTAAGTTGGCACCTATCCACGTGGTGATCGTTCCTATTTTTAAAAATGAAGAAGAGCTGGCTAAAATTTCCGCGAAAGCGGAAGGGATAGCAAAAGAATTGCGAAAGCAAGGCTTGTCAGTAAAGTTTGATACCCGCGAGAACCTAAAGCCGGGCTTTAAGTTTGCCGAATATGAATTGAAAGGTGTGCCTGTCCGCATTGCCATAGGCCCACGCGATTTGGAAAATGGAACGGTTGAAGTAGCGAGAAGAGATACCAAAGAAAAGAAAGTGATGTCTATTGATAGCGTAGCAACAGAAATTCCTGTGCTGCTTGATAGTATTCAAGATAACATCTATCAAAAGGCGTTGAAGTTTAGAAACGACAAGACAACGCAGGTCGATTCGTACGAGGATTTCAAAAAGGTGTTGGATGAAAAGGGTGGCTTCATTTCTGCGCATTGGGATGGCACCGCGGATACAGAAGAGAAGATTAAAAATGAAACAAAAGCTACGATTAGGTGTATTCCGTTGGATGCGGCTCGAGAGAACGGAATTTGTGTTTATTCTGGTAAGCCATCGGGCCAGCGGGTATTGTTTGCTAGAGCTTATTAGATTTAGGACTGCAGACTTAAGATGTGAGATTTAAAGAGTAGCTTTGAGCTTCGTAGTGAACAAATCAATCAAAAATCTTGACTAATAAATCTCAAATAGACTGATGGTGGAGTGGTCAACAGTATTGTCGCTTATTGGATTTGGCCTCTTTTTGGTGGTGGCTGAGATTATTTTTGTCCCGGGCACTACAATCGTGGGAGTCACTGGGTTTTGTTTTTTGATGGTGGGTGTTGGCTTGAGCTTTAAATATTTTGGTGCCGAAGTGGGCTGGGTCATGCTGGCCAGTTCGGCAATAGCGTGCGGTGGGCTTTTGTATTTTTCATTTACTACTGACGTATGGAAAAGATTTGCGTTAAAATCAGCTATCAAAAGTAAAGTAAATGAAGGCGAGCTTGACCATTTGCAGATAGGGATGGAAGGACAAACTGTTTCAGCTTTACGGCCAATTGGAAAGGCAGAATTGAACAATCAAACTGTGGAAGTAAAAACCAATGGCGACTACCTTGACAGTGGCAGCAAAATTCGGATCATCAAAATTGTATCAAACCAAATAATCGTAGAACCTATAAATTAAAACTATGGAAGGATTAGCATTTATTTTTATTGTCTTTATCTGTATCATCGGATTTTTCTTGTTCATGTATTTCGTGCCTGTAGGATTGTGGATAACCGCTGTTTTCTCGGGAGTTAAGGTTACCATCGGTCAGTTGATCGGAATGCGCCTTCGTAAAATTCCGCCAAGCATCATTGTTAACTCATTGATTACTGCTACAAAGGCGGGCATTCCGTTAACACCCAGCGATCTAGAAACCCACTATTTGGCGGGTGGCGATGTACCTAACGTAATCAAGGCATTGATCTCTGCCGATAAGGCCAATATCAGCTTGACTTTCAAACAAGCAACAGCCATCGACTTAGCTGGTAGAAACGTATTTGAAGCAGTACAAATTTCAGTGAACCCGAAAGTGATTAATACACCAAAGGTAGCCGCTGTGGCTGCAGATGGTATTCAGTTGATTGCTATTGCTCGTGTAACCGTTCGTGCCAGTTTAGCGCAATTGGTGGGTGGTGCAGGTGAAGAAACCATTTTGGCTCGTGTGGGTGAAGGTATCGTTACTTCTATTGGTTCGGCTGCTTCACACAAAGAAGTGTTATCGAACCCTGATAAAATCTCAAAATTAGTTTTGTCTCGTGGATTGGATGCGGGCACGGCTTTTGAAATTCTTTCCATTGACATTGCTGATGTGGATGTAGGCGCAAATATTGGTGCAAAATTACAAATGGATCAAGCGGCTGCAGATTTACGTGTAGCCGAAGCAAGAGCAGAAGAACGCAGAGCGATGGCCGTAGCCGTTGAGCAGGAAATGAAAGCGAAAGCACAGGAAGCACGTGCAAAAGTAATCGAAGCCGAAGCGGAGATACCTAAATCAATTGCACAAGCATTTTTGAATGGCAACTTGGGTGTGATGGATTATTACAAAATGCAAAACGTTCAGGCTGACACGGAAATGAGAAACACAATTTCCGGTTCAGGAAAAGGAGGTTCTACTCCGAATCTAACAAAGTAACAAAGTAACAAAGTGAAAAGGCCGAAAGGCCTTTTTTTTTATACTCCTTCTTCGAGATGAAAATGCTTTCGAAGGCGATCTTCCCCCTTACCATCCATCATCATCACCATGTAATCTCCTTGTTCTATTTTAAGAGATCCTTCAGGATTTTTCATCAGCTTACGATTCCCATTTGTAACTTTTACTAATCCAATCAACACCACGTTGCAGGTTTTCTTTAGATCAAAAAAGGCCTTCTCATAATATTGTTGTACAAAAGGGTTATCGGCCTTCACAATGATCTGCTTCATGTCATACTCATGATCCTCATGCGCAAAAGCGATTAACTCCTCCGTGAACACCGCTACATCCGGTTCGTAGATATAACTTGCTAAAAGCTTTGAGGAGATTTCGTTTTTAGAAATAGTATAGGTCACTCCGGCATTTTGAAAGGTGCTTTTTAGATTTCCATTATCGAGTGTGACCACATAATGCAGATCGGAGAAGTGCTTTTTTAGGTTAATTACATAAACCAACTTTTCCGTGTCATCGTTTAAATTCACAAATACAATTGAGGCAGATCGGATATTGGCTTTCTCCAGTAAATCGTAATTGTTATAGTCAGAGTATAAAGTATAGACCTGCTCTGGTGAGTAGTATTCTCGGATAATGTCAATGTTTGCGCGGTCTTTGGTAATGACGGCTACCTGTTTTTTTGCTCCGACCAGATGACTGATGACGGATTGGCTGAAGTCATTCCAGCCAAGGATCACCACGTGATTCTTGAAACTGGTGCCGTTGAAGCCCAGCATTTTATTTTCTTGAATTGTACTCATAAAAGAGGCAAACTGTCCGATGATAAAACCATACACACCGAAACTGGAAATTAGAAAAATAAAACCAATTATCCGACCCCAATACGTTACCGGAATCATGTCTCCGTAACCCACCGTGGTAAGTGTTTCTGCTAGGTACCACAATGCGTCCATGTAAGTCTTCATTTTGCTGTTGTTAGATTGGCTTTCCAGCGATAATAAAAGGAGTAACAGAAGGCCATAAACAATCATCAATATGAAAGCCGCAATAATTGCCTTTTTTCGATTGAAGCGCGTTAGGTGGAAGCCAGACATTGTTGAATTTTACTTAAAGGTATTTATTTCTGCTGGGTGCGAAATGTGTAGCCCGCTGTTCAGTTTAAAATTTTGTAGCTACTTCTTTCAATGTATCTTTTGAATCAGCCAAGATCAATAAATGATCACCCCCTTCAATGATGGTATCTCCATTTGGGCTAATAAATTTTCCTGTTCGATTAATTAAAACGACAAGGCAAGATTTGGGCAGTTGCATTTGAAATAGCTGTTTACCCACGGCATTTGATTTTACCGAGACATCCAGCTCAAGCAATTCTGATTTAGAACTATCTTTCAATTCTAGATCGATAGGAAACTGACGTTTAACTTTACCAGGCACTGCAACGTGTAGCCATTTTGCCATTTGATTGAGTGACGTTCCTTGTAATAAAACAGAAGTTCCAGAGATAAAAAAAACTAAATTAAAAATTGTATTGGCGTATTCTAAACCTGCTAGTAGTGGATAGGTCGCAAACACAATCGGAGCGGCACCTCGCAGTCCAACCCAAGACACAAACAACTTTTTGCGAATATTGAAATCTTTAGAATAAGCCAAGCAAATAAAAACAGCCAGCGGTCGTGCTACCAAAATCAAAAATAAAGACAATATGATGCCTTTTCCTAAAATCGGTACAATCTGAGACGGAAACACCAGCAAGCCAAGGGTAAGAAACATCACAATCTGCATAAGCCACGCCCAACCGTCAAAGAATTTTGTAAGGCTTTTTTTATGTACGATACTTCCGTTGCCAAGTAAAATACCTGAAATATAGATGGCTAAAAAACCATTTCCTCCTAGGGCGTCTGTGAATGAAAATGTGAAGAAAACCATTGAAAGCACAAGCACAGGATACAAGCCATCGACCTCTAGTTTAATTTTATTAATAATATACACCATTAATTTACCGCCCCCGTAGCCACACGCTGCTCCAAGTGCCATACCCTTGACAAACTGTGGAAGCATTAGTAAAACTGAAGCATCGTTGCGTTGGATTAAATCGATCAAACTGATGGTTAAAAAATAGGCCATTGGATCATTACTGCCACTCTCAAATTCTAACAAAGGGCGAAGCGTACCTTTCAAGCCAACATTGCGTGTGCGAAGAATGGAAAACACAGCGGCCGCATCTGTAGAGGAAACAATGGCGCCCAGCAAAATTCCTACCGGAAGAGGAATGTTTAGTAACCAACTGGCAAACCAGCCGACAGACAGGGCGGTAATTAAAACACCAAACGTAGCAAGAGCAATACCGCTTTTTACAACTGGGCGAATACTTTCCATTTTTGTATCCATTCCCCCCGAAAAAAGGATAAGTGTGAGGGCGAAAACACCCATGAATTGGGTAACCTTGGGATCATCAAAATAAATTCCACCGAAACCCTCAGACCCTGCAAGTATTCCTATAACCAAGAATAAAAATAATGTGGGGACACCAAGTTTGAAAGATGTTTTGCTGGCAACGATACTAACAAATAAAAGTAATGACCCCAGTAAGAGAATGTTGTCAGGTGTTAATGCCATTCGACTAATTTTATTTAGGTTGACATTTCGCTAATGCTTTCTGTACTTCGCTGATTTCCACTCTGCCGTATTGATGACTCCAGGTGTTGTAAATGTAGGTGGCAATTTCGGCTATCTCCAGTTCGGTTAACGAAGCAATTCCCTTCATCGGCATGTTGTACTTTTTCCCGTTTACAATGATTTCGCCTTCTTTACCATACTTAATCAGACAGATCACTTCATTGCGATGTTGATCCATGTAGTCGGAGGTATTGAGTGGGGGATATACCCTACCCAAACCGTTTCCATTTTTCTGATGGCAATTGCTACAGTTCTTGATGTACAGTTGTTCACCCTGTACGTAGTATTGCTGGAATTTGGTGTCTTTGCTAGTTGATTGCCCACAGGCCCCAAACCACAAGGCACAAGCTACAAGCTGCATGGCGAGCACTGGCAGCTTATAGCTTGTGGCCTGAAGCCTGCGGCCATTATTTTTACTCGCCATTACTATTCCTCAATCTTTTGATATCCACGATCAACTGGTTCACATCCGCCTCTTGTGTGCCATCGTACTTTCCGCGTATGCGACCTTTTTTGTCTATCAATAGAAATGCGCCACTGTGAATGAATCCATCGGGTTCGGTTTTGTCTTCCATGGCTGTGGCGAAGTAGCTGGTCTGCGCTATTTTATAAATAGAATCTTTCACACCCGTAACAAAGTGCCAACGTTTGCTCTCCACTTCAAGTCGCTCTGCAAAATCGCGCAGCAGCGCAACGGTATCATATTCCGGATCGATGGTATGTGACAGCAATAATACATCGGGCATTTCTTTGGTGGCTTCGTACACGCGCACCATCTGGGTTTTCATGATGGGGCAAATCGTGCGGCAAGAGGTGAAGAAAAAATCGGCCACATAGATTTTATCTTTGAACGTATCGTTCGTAACCACCGAACTATCTTGGTCAACAAACTTAAAGTTGGCAATGGTGTGATAGATGGTATCTGACCCCACTACTTCACGCTCTCCAAAAATTGGCAATGGCTTCTCTTTGGGAACGCAACTCGTTAAAAAGAATAGGCTGTAGGCAGTAAGTACTAGGCAGGCCAAATATTTCCGGTTTCCGGTTTCTGGTTCTCGGTTACTAGCAACTGGCAACTGGTAACTTGCAACTACTTTACACAAGTGTGATTTCATCTCCTTCATAAATTTCATTTTTGTCGATTGCTAAAACGTTTTGGCCAAAATATATTTTATTTTCCGTTTTTCGATAGGTTGATAGAGTAGCTAGCGGTTCTTTTCCTTTTTCGCCCGTTTCTTGATCTACTGTAGTCAATACACAGCGACTGCAAGGCGTTGCTCCGGCAAATTTATTTTTGCCAACAGTAAAATGTTTCCACGAATCTTCTTCGTAGGGGTAACCGCCAGTAAAAACTAGGTTGGGACGAAAGCGATTCATCGGTAAAGGTATTGCTAGTTTGTGGTTCAAATCGTCTAACGAACTTTGCCCAACAATCAATATTGGGTAGCCATCTGCCAGACTGACATGATCGTTGTTGATGGCATATTTGCTATCGACTGGCCGCGCGTTGATTTCAGGAAACGATACCAACTTGCAAGGCATTCTTAACTTTTCTGAAAACCAGGAACTATAACTATAATCCATCTCCACAGTAACCACTGGGTCATCCCAAACTTTTGTTTTGATTTCGTTTCCCAAAGGAGAATGATCGATCGGCAATGAAATAGAATCGCCTTTAAATGTTATCACAAAATCATTCCCTAGCCATTGTAATTTAAAAAGTGCCATTTGATTGTGGATTCGCTGCGTCATAAATGCATTGTTCTCATCCACCAGCATCCAGCGCCTGTCATGCTCTAGTCCTTTCCCTTGCACACGTGATGATTTCAGACGAATCCCACCCAATGATTTAATTGGGTAGATCCATATTTCACTTAGACGAAGAGGCAACATGAACTTTTTTGTAATAATTTGCGCTAACTTAGTGAATTACGATTAGAATAATGACTAACATGGCCGCCCTTTGGTACTTTGAGAGTGTAAATCTCTACGATACGCTCTGCCCGCATAGGGTAAAGTCCGTTGGGGGTACGCATGTTTTTTTGACTTTCAAAAAAGACCAGTTCATTTACTTTCAGGAAGATGCCGCAACCCATATTTATATGATTGTAAGTGGCAGAGTAAAAATTGGACATTGCTTAGATGACGGGAAAGAAGTAACTGCGGCTATATTGAGCACGGGAGAAATTTTCGGAGAGCTTGCTCTGGCGGGGGAAGACAAACGCAGGGATTATGCGCAAGCCATGGAGGCGACCGTTATTTGCCCTCTTAGTTTGGAAGATATGAAGGCGTTGATGAATGGCGATCGTGAATTGAGCTTTAAGATGTTAAAATTTGTAGGGCTTCGGTTAATGAAATTGGAGCGCAAATTGGAGATGCTCGTTTTCAAAGACGCCCGAACGCGTATTGTTGAGTTCATCAAAGACGCGGCTGCTTGGAAAGGGAAAAAGGTAGGCCTTGAAACACTGATCCAAACAAAACTTACCCACAAAGATATCGCTTCGCTCACGGGTACTTCACGCCAGACTGTTACCACTATTCTCAACGAACTAAAAGAGAAGAACTTAATCAACTTCGATCGAAAGCGAATTTTGGTGAGGGATTTGGAAAATCTAAAATAGCCCAATTCAATTCGTCCAGTTACGCGGTAAATCTTTTTCTTCATCCACGTCAGTTAACATTTCTGTTAACGAGAATGTAATTCTTTGTTGATCAAAATCTCGAATCGTAGCGGAGGCAACGGAATCAGTACTCCATTCTTTGTTTTCGAAAAGTTGTTTGACAAGTTGATTCATGCCTAACAAATAATATCCACCATCCTTTGCAGGACCCAGTACAGCATCGCGCAAAGCAAGTTGATGAAACGCTTTAGCTATAATTTCCGAATTCAATTCAAAACAATCTGTACCAACAATACAAATATGTTCGTATCCTTTATCAAATCCGGTTTTGAAAGCGTTTAACATCTTCACTCCTAAATCCGATCCTCGTTGCAATTCTTTTTGAAACAACTTGTTAGGCCACGCATCTTCTGTGTCGATAAAATGAGAGTAGTAAACTGCCTTGTCTATTGGCAGATGCTCGGTAATGGTGCGGGTATGGCTTGCCAACTTTAGATAAATAGCTATTGCCTTTTCATCGCCCACTGTTTTGGCCAATCGTGTTTTTACTTTTCCCAGCTCAGGATTTCGATAGAAGATGATGAGAAGGCTTTTCAATTTTTAGATCGATTAAAATCAGGGTTAAACTTTCTGCTGGAGTGATGCAATAGAAATTTTGAATTCCTGAACGCATAAAAAATGAATGCGCCAATTCCCGGTAGGATCGCAAACAAAAGAATCCATCCTAGTTTTTCCCACGATTTAATGGGCAATTTGATCACCACCCACGCAAAGAATACTAAGTAGGCGATGAAAAAAAGCCTGCCGATAAATCCGATTGCATAATAATAGGAGATTATTATTTCCATTTAGTACACCTTAATCCCTTTCTTCAACCACCTAGACCAATTCTTATTGTAAGTATGAACACTATCAGTGGGCTGACTAAATCTATTCACTACTTGAAAATTTTCATTCTTCCATTCAAAAATTCCGCCATATAGATTTACGACATCGGTAAAACCAAGTGTTAGAAGTTTTTCGCCAACCCGTTCACTTCGGAAGCCTACGCTACAATAAACTATCAACTTGCAATCTTTTGGAAATTTCTTCAAATCATCGGTAGAATAGCTATCATAATCTAAAAATTTAGCTCCTGATAAATGACTTACCTGATATTCTTCTGGCGAACGGGTGTCGATAAAAATCACCTTCGGGTTGCCGATTAATTTTTTTGCTTCTTGAGATGGAATTGTCCTGACCGTATTATTATAAAGCGATTTGAGCTTTTTATCATACTCGCTTTGAGCGAAAACTGAGAATGAAAGACCCAACAGAAAGATTAGGCCAATTGTTTTTCTTTTTTCCATATTAATTCGTAAGCAAGATAGCCAAACATAAGAATATACTCCCCAGCTGTTATCCAAAGATTTTCGGTGAATCCCGTTTTGTCATAGCCTACATAGGTTAAAAAAATCAACCCCGTCCACAGCATAGGATATCTAAATCTGGTGAAAATGGAGAATGCAAGTATTGTGGTAACGTACCATGGATGAACAGTAGTTGCGAAGGCAAAATAGACAGTGAAGATGAAGAGGCAAGAAATTAAAAGTCGGTAGTCAATAATCAATGGTCTTGAATCTATCGGTAGGGGCGCGACTTTGAACTTTGAAATTTGGACTTTAAACTTTTGAAGGTACCCATCTAAAAGTGTAATGACTAAAACGAATGCCGCACACCAAACACCTACTTTCCACCCGACCGTTTGAATGATGTTGTAGCCGTATTTCCAAAAGCCCCATTCGCGAACGAGATAATAAATGCTCGCGTTGAATTCGAATTTTGAAAAATAGTAGCCAATGCTTTGCCTGAACCCGACTAGGATGTCATGGCTCAGTAGTGGAAGGAATTCGATTGCACAAAAGATAGCCACCAAGATTCCGTAAATAGAAAATTTCTTCCACCCTAAGCGCACCAGTAACAACGGCAAGATCAATACAGGCAAAAGTTTAGAGCTAATGGCCAGACTGAAGGACAATGCCGACCAAGCGATTTTATTTTTAACCAGTAGCCAAAATGACAAAAGCAAAAAGAAAATCATCATTCCTTCGAAATGTAGATTCCCTGTCAGCTCAATAATCACAAGAGGATTAAGCGCATACAGTAAGATGTTTTTTTTGGGAAGTTGGTAGTGACCGAGCAATTTGTCGATAATAATAAGACTACCTATCTCAGATGCGAGAATAGAGATTCGCATCACCACCACGCTTCCTAAAATGGAATTGCCTGCGATTTTTGCGGCCAGAAAAAAGATGAACTGATTGAGTGGGGGATAGATGGTGAAATAGTCCGGGCTATTCAATTTTGTGAAAAGCTGCAGGTCAAATTCAGAAATCAAGATCGTATTTTCAATGTAGTACCGCGGAACATGGGCAAATGGATGAAAGCCGCTAGTTAGTAATCGACCATCCCAAATAAACCGATAGAAGTCATCTGACAGTGTGGGGATCGAAAAAAGAAAACAAAGTCGAAATAGGATGGCAGCCGCTACCCAAAATTTGATTTGATTTTCTTCTCCCGGTTTTGATGCATACCAATACACCGCAAATAAAATAACGAAGGTGCTTAAAAGCGAGGCGGTATCCGGCCTTTGTAGTTGAAAAGAAAAAAGGCAATAACCAACTAACGAGATAATGAAAAAGAGATATGTTTGGAGTGATTGTTTAGCCATTCAAAGAAGGCTTCACTGAAAAGTAAAACACACTGCCAAACCCCAATGCCAACATGGTGTGAAAAACAAGGAGGCCGGCATCACGCAAATAGAATCCGATGACAATTCCACCCAGAAAATAAATACACATCAAGCCTTCTACGAAAGTAATAAAATTGAAATTTCGTTTGATGTAGACGTTATTCTTCCAAGAATCAGTATTTAAAGTAACATTGAACTTGGGTGTTCGGATAAATGGAGTTTTGCGACCCACTAAGCCTTCCAAAACGGCCAATCCATTATGGAGGGAAAGCCCCATAGAAATAATCAGAAAGCTAGGATACAATGACCAAAATACTTTTTTTCGGTTCGTTGGATTGAATCGTTTGGTAGCAACCCAATAAAAGATAGTAATGGATAAAAACCCTACTAAAAAAATAATGCCCAAATTAAAAATCCATGCAACGGTCGGATGGCGATGCTTTATGAATAGCATGGGGACACTTAGTACAGCAGCTAATAGGAGGCAGGTAAAGACTGAACTATTGAATAGATGAAAGAAGGCGTGCATTTTATTTTTGAACGGCAAAGCTGATCGCAGCACACTCCCGAAATTTTTGCGTGCTGTCTCCGCTGCGCCTTTGTTCCATCGATATTGTTGTGATTTTATAGCCGACATAATTACGGGCAGTTCCCCTCTGGTTTCTACCTCTTCCAGATAATGAAATTTCCATCCCTTTAATTGGGCACGATAGCTCAAGTCCAAATCTTCTGTTAACGTATCATGGCTCCATCCTCCTGCATCGGCAATACATGTTTTGCGCCATACGCCACACGTACCATTGAAATTGATAAAACTTCCAGCATGGTTGCGGGCAGTTTGCTCAATTGAAAAATGCGCATCTAGGCCAAATGCTTGCAGCTTAGTTAATAGCGAATAGTTTTTGTTGAGGTGTCCCCAGCGGGTTTGCACGACACCTACCTGGTCATTTGTAAAATAAGCCAGTGTATTTTTCAGGAAATCGGGAGAGGGAACGAAGTCTGCATCGAAGATGGCAATAAAATCTCCTTTCGCACTTTGGAACCCATGATCCAATGCGCCTGCCTTGTACCCGATTCTATTTTCGCGATGAATCAATTTAACATCCAAAGCCAACGGGCGAAGGACTTCCAATTTCTTTAAAATGATTTCAGTGGTATCATCGGTGGAGTCGTCCAAAATTTGTATTTCCATCTTATCTCTCGGAAAGTCAAACTTTGTAACTGCATCAAGCAATCTTTCCACCACATATTTTTCGTTGTAGATGGGAAGTTGAATGGTGACTGTTGGGAAACCGCTAAGAATGGAATCTGGGTGTTTTTTCTTTTTGGATTGCAGATAATGCCAAGTCAGGTGAAGTTGCCCCATGCTGAATGCAAAGAGATAGGAAAGAGAGATAAGATAGAAGATGGTGATGATAATTTCCATTTGAGTAGTAAAGTCAACGGCCTACAAACAACTGTCCACCGAGTGAGCGTGGCTAACGAATAGCATTTCTTAAAGCTTGAATTCTCTTTATTAAAACATCAAGTTGATTTTAAACTTTTTTAAAAATGGCCTTCTCTCAAACATCTAATTTTTTAAATTTAAATGGCATTTCCCTTCGATTTACTGTAGGGCATCTCTAAAAACCTTTGTTTTCTTCACCTCAACCCTTTCCCTTCTCCAAAAGAGAAGGGTGGGCCGAGTTTTTAGAGATGCCCTGTAGTCATTCGACCATTGACTGTCGACTTATTACCAATACTTAAATATCGTACTTAAAATTTTATATCCGGCCATGATCGTCCCCTTCACCGTTCCAGAGATTTTAGAGAACCCAATTCGCTTGCGGTAGCGAACGGGTACTTCTACACATCTCAAACCAACTTTGGCCGCTTTGAGTTGCATCTCCACCGTCCAGCCATAGGTTTTGTCTTGCATATCCAATTGTAAAAGCGAACTATAACGAACGGCTCTAAACGGCCCAAGGTCAGTAAATTTAACTTTATACAGAGCCTTCAAAAGTCGGGTAGCTAACCAATTGCCAAAAATTTGTTGAGGAGTCATGGAGCCCTTTTCTTTGTTGCCCAGCGCCCTGGAGCCAATTACTAAGTCTGCTGTATTTTCAAGAATGGGCTTGATCAATTCTCGCATTTCTTCGGGATAGTCGGAGTGGTCTGCATCAAGAAATACAACGATATCGGGTGGATGGGGATGTTGTTTCAGGTATTCTATTCCTTTTAAGCAAGCGCGACCATAACCGGGAGTAGGCTCTCGCAAAACGGTTGCACCATTTTCCGTTGCAAATTTTTCGGTTAGATCGGTGGAGGCATTATTGACGACAATGATTTCAGTAATTATGTCTTTGGGGATTTCTCGAATCACTTGACCCACTCCGTTTTCTTCATTAAAGGCAGGAATAATTACATTGATCTTACTCATATTTTTTACCTAAATGCAAATATGAGTTATTCTTACTACCGATAATAATTTGATAACAAACAATTGCCAAACTCTTTGGTTGCGCTGTATATCTTTGATCCTAGATGCTTTACATTTTTAAATTTAACTCGATTCGAAGCCGGATGTTATCTGGCTTTTTATTTCTTACGCTACTAATCGTTTGTGTTGCCGTTGTTTCTCTTTTCATTCTTAACAAGAACAATCGAATTGCCGCCATTCACGGCCAAATCAGTGAACTTGAGATTGCTACGCTGAGCTTAATTAAGACGGACAACGATTTTTTTGATCTTGAAACGATCAATCCGCTTTATTTTGAAACGCACGAAAGTTCTTTTCTAAGCAAGCGCGATAGCTTTCGAATGAAGATTCATTCTGGTATGGATTACATCTACAAAGAGAGCAAAAATGGGGTAGTTGAAAGTCTTCACAATATTGATAGTCTTTTTACCGAATATGACAATCATTTCCAACAATTGGAAAAATTGCTTCACAAAAAGGGATTTAAGGATTTTGGTTTGGAGGGAAAGATGCGATTTCATGCCCACAAACTCGAGGAAGGTAAGTCGGGGATGGATATGCTAAAACTGTTGTCATTACGCAGGAACGAAAAGGATTTTTTTCTTCGTCACGATATGGAGTATGCTCGTACATTGAATCAATTGGTCAACTCATTTGCGGTGGAGTTAAAAAGAGAATCTAACAAACATCAAGAAGCACTTTTTCATTTGCATGAATATCAACTTTACTTCAATGAGCTAGCCGATATTCAAATCCAAATTGGTCTCACTAGCAATGAAGGCCTACGGAATAACTTAAACCAACTGAGCAATAACTTAGCGGCAAAATACTTTTCACTGGCGCAATACAGTTACAATGCTAGTTTGGAAGCCCAGACGAAGGCGCGAATTTTTTTTATTTCTATAGTTATTGGTGCGGTTATTTTTTCGCTGTTTTCAGGATACTGGATATCCAAGAGGCTGTCTTCTCCTATTGCAAAACTTTCGAAATTGATGGGGGCGGTCACTTCCGATCAAAAAAATGTAACTATTGATTTAACTCTCAATAATGCAGCGGAGGAGATCAATACACTTACTAATTCTTTCGTTCATTTGATGAATCAGACGAATCAGCAAATGAAAGAGATCAAGCGCAAATCGCGGTTGGTGAAACGAAAGAACGGTGACTTGAAAAAACTAAATAGTGAGCTAGATAGTTTTATTTATAGTACCGCTCACGATTTGCGTTCTCCGTTAACTTCGCTGTTGGGCTTGCTCAATATTATGGGTCATGAGAACAAGCAGGAGGATATGAAACCTTATATTCAGATGATGGAAAGCAGCATCCATCGCATGGAGGATTTTATTGGTCAGATTGTCGGATACTCTAAGAATAAAAAATTAGATGTGGCGATCGAGAAGATCGAACTATATACTCTTGTTTCTGAGATTTTTGAAAATCATAATTTTGTGGAGGGCGCAAGCCGAATCGACCGGTTAGTAAATGTGAACGGTGAATTTCCTTTTTATTCGGATCGTGGCCGAATCACTATTTTGATGAACAACCTTATTTCCAATGCGATCCGATATGCGGATTTGACAAAGACCAATCCATTTATTAAAATTCATATTCTGGTTGAGCAAAGTGAATTGACAATGGAGTTTGCAGACAACGGCATAGGGATCGCTGAAGAACATATCGATAAAGTATTTAACATGTTTTATCGCGCAAATGTAAAGTCGAAGGGATCGGGATTGGGCTTGTTTATTTTTAAAGAGACTATTGTTAGGCTGAAAGGACTTGTCAGCGTTGAATCACAGTTGGGTGTTGGCACCAAGTTTTTTATTCGAATTCCTAATCAATTCGCGAGTCAGTCAATACAGACCGAGATGGCGCTCATTGATAAAAACGGAAGTAGCAGTTAAATAGAAGGTCTAGTTGAGTTAATTTCACCAGTCTTCTCGCGATTCCAACATAATTTCTCGATGCTGTTTCAAAAGCCGCTCGTGCAATCCGTCTTCTAAAGAGTAGCCAGCGATTTTTATTTTGTCTTTGCTGCTAGTTTTGTTGGTAACGGGTGGGGTCATGCAACTCACATTCATGCCCGCCTTTTGCATGCCGTGAGTGCCGTTGGTAAAATGATTGGTGTTCACCTCTTGCCCCAAAACCTCAAACGTCTTTTTAGAATCATCTTTAATTACCTGCCAACACTTGGAGTACATAGATTTTTTTCTCAAAGTAACAAATAGAATCTAACTCTTGAAAGGCTGACTGATCCAAGGATTGTTTCTTTAATTTATATTGAATTCTGTCTGTAATCTATGAAGTATTTGCATAGTCTATTTTTGAAAGATCAATCATTGGCCGGCAATTGAATTTTAAAGCTAGCCCCGACAGAACAATCTGAAGCCAAAATTTCACCACCCATTCTTTTTAAGCAAGTCTGGACAATGTATAGTCCAAGACCGATGCCAGTGGATTTTTCGTTACCTCTTTTAAACATTTTGAAGAGTTCATTTCTTGCATCTGTAGTAATCCCAATTCCATTATCCTCGATCGAAATAATGTTGAACCTTTTTTCTGTCTGTTGCGTCACTTTGATTATTAAATTCGGATTGTCATTGTTATATTGAAGTGAGTTCTTGATAATTTCTAAGATAGCCGTTTGAAGTAAGAACGAGTCTGTTTTAATTTTTGATTGATTTAGGTTTAGTTCTAAGCGACAATTTTGAGAATTCTCAGCGGCCTTTTTATAAATCGAGCAAATGGCTTCCTGTAACTCAACTTCTTCTACTGCAACTTCTTTGGTTTTGATAAAATGAACTAGTTGAATTGTCTTTACCATTCTTTCGAGTTTTGTAATAGTCTCACTGATAAGCGTTAAATAGACTTTTACGTTTTCTTCCGTAGACTCTTTAATGGCGAGTGAATGTAATCCTTTTATTGTAGCGATAGGGGCTTGGACATCATGCGAGGAATGATAGAGGAAATTTGCCAGTTGATTATTGCTTAATTCTAACTCGCTGGTTCGTTGTTTTACTCGCCACTCCAGTTGTTTGTTTTGCGTTTCGATAAAATCATTTTGCGTTTTTATCTCTTCGTTTTGTGTCTCTATTTCTTCTTTTTGTACGACTAACAATTCTTGATCTTGCTCTTGCTTCTTAAACGCGCGAGAGAAAACATTATAAAGCAAAAAGCCAAAAGGCACAATCAGACCAAGAGAAATCAATGAGTTTTTGAGTAATTCTGTTCTTGCTTTTTCAATAAACCACTCAAAGTGCTCGTCTGCTTCTAATAGGCCAACCACCTCGCCTTTTTTATTTTTAATCGGAGAGAAAGCTGATAACCACGTTCCGTTCTCGTCTTCATATGTGTCCAGAATTCCCCCCGTTTGTAGATGAACAAGGAGATTCCTTGGATAATGTTTGTATCGATGTCGGTAATAGGGTTTTTCAGAAGAGGTACCAATGAAATGAAAAGTGCTGTCACGGGCATAGTAGACTATAGTGTAAATGGGGGTTTTCAAACTATTGGCATTCTTGATTCCAAGAAGTTGCTTATGTAGAACTAGGTAATCAATATCTTGCTCATGGCTTAACAGATCGTCTTTGCCCATAAATTCATCTGAAATCCGTTGATGCGCATCGCCATCTATCTGTAAAGCAGCCGTTTGAGTAATGGCCATCAATCGATGCAGCACTTCTTCTTTGGATTTCTGAAGCCAGGTAAAATAATTAATAGTGATAAAGTACCCAACCAACACAATTATGCCAATCGATAAGGCGATGAGCAATCGAGTATTCGATTTTTTGATAGAGTAGATGGTTTTTATTTTTTGCACGGTAATAGTAATAACAACCAATTAGGAGATACCTTATTGAATTGGGGAAAATTTTAAGTCATTTGTCAACTTACTGACATTTTTGGTGGGCGATATCAGGTGTTCGCCAAGTTTTGTAAAACAAAAGAGCTGCCCAAAACTGGACAGCTCTCTGTATTTAGCGTATTGGATATTTATTTAACTGTGATAACGTAATGAGGCGTTGGATTGAGCGGACAGCTATATACGTAGGTTCCTTTTTGCAATTCGACCACACCAGTTTTAGCTGACTCGCCTAGCTTTAAGGTTTTCGGTAGGCCGGAGTTGGCGATGGCTGTGCTAAACTCTTTGGTGCCTTTATCTGTTTCTTTTTGCAAGAAAAAGGCCACTTCATGATCCACGTCTTTGTTGGTAACGTCAAATTGATATTTGCCGGGTTTTAGTTCCAACGATTTGGTCTCGAACTGCCCGGGGGTTTCTACTAATTTTACAGTAGTTACGTTGTCTTGTGCAACGCTTGACAAGGCTAAAAATAGTAAAGCGATTGTGCTTAGGATGTTAAATTTGTTTTTCATAATGAATAGTTGGTTTATTTTTTCGTGTTTAACAACGAACAAACTTCAAACAGTTCAAAGGGTCTTCATCAAAGCTGGGTATTGTCTTGAGGGTGACAAGTTCAGTCGACTTATCTTGGCCTTTAGCTTTTGGCATACAGTTTTTCCTTCAGATCGGTATGTTTAAGTTCTTCTTTACCCAATAATGCCAGTAGATGGTTTTTGATGGACTCATATTTTTCTATCGACATACGCTTATTCTTTTTTCCGGCCTGTGGACGAAGTGTTTGGATGAGTTCGTCTTTCATTTTTGTTAATTACTCTTCACAGAGGCTTGTCTCGGACTCTACGTTATTTAGGTAAATTAAACTACTTCTAATATAGGGTCTCGCCCGGAATCACAAACAAATGCTTTGACAGATGTGTATTACAGGCCTTTTTTTCCAACCATCAAATGCCGTTTGGTTTTGTGACCTTTGGATAAGGTCATCAAGACACCAAAAAGTAGGTCGTTTTCCCAAAAACAAATAATCATGCGCCTCTTAATCTATTTGAAATGATACTGGGAGTGTTAGTCATTATGCGATTGGCACTGGTGATGATCGGTTCGCAAACGTTGAAGGCAGCTAAGGCAAATCCTGCTGAAGTGTTGAAGACCGAGTAAGTCATTTGAATTCAATCACGTAGAGTTCAAATTTCGTCTGGTCACTGCTGCCGCCACAGTCCCCGAAGTGGGAGAGTATGCGAAGAAAATGATGGATGTTTCGGTTATCATTTCTTAGAACTAAATCGAATTTTAAATTTATAGAATCTTACTGGTTACAATTTGTAACCGGTTCAAGGCAATTCATAAGGACAAGAGATGCCGACAGAGTTTCCGAAGCTGGAATCTGTGGAGAAATACCATTGTAAAACCCTTTGTTTGGGTAGGTTACATAACAGCAAAAAGCTAACGTATATACCGAATGGCAAAATTGATGACCTCTCCTGCTCCATCATTTTGGGAACGAATAAAATTTCCATAAGAAAACTCGACTCCAAGCTTTGAGGTAAATTGGTATTTAACACCTGCACCTACTTGCGTGTACCAATTGGAGAGACCAAATAGTTGATCAATAGCGTTAAACTGTCTGCGGAAAGCTGGCGAATATTGACCAAAACCATAGATGGCGACTCTCGAGGTAGGAAAATAGGTAACAAAAATATTAGTAGGGATGTTGAAAAAATTGACTTGAGAACTATATCTGCGAATTCGGTATAAAAAGCCCGTCTCAAAAAAAAGCCTCCACGTCTCATTTATCTTAAGATCGTAAAAAAACTGACTGTTCCATGTATATCGGTCGTGTCCTGTAAATGACGGAACCTCTTGTTCGCTTGCGAGCGGGAACAAGAAAGTAGACTGAACACTAAAGTTGGAAAGTGCTTTGAATGGAATGAATTTTATTCGAGGCCCTATTGAACCAAGTATAAAACGGCTAAATTCTCCCTGATCTGAATAAAGTACATTCAACGCATTTCCTTTTTTAGAGTCGTAAAGTGAACGATTGTAATTGATATCCACACCAAGATTTACTCTGCCCGAGTTAGAAATTCCATACGTAAATTGATAGATACCATTGAAAAAAGTCTGTCGTTGGTTCAATCGAACGATGGTCCCTGATGCATCTCTGATTTTTTCTTGCGTGTACAAGTTGTGAAAGAAGTTGGCTTCTATGGTTCCTTTTTCAAAAAGTCGGGCGGGTGTAAAGCGTTGTAAATTGGATTCTTGTGCAGATACAAAATCGCACCATAACACAAACAAGCAAAAATAAATAATCTTTACCTTCATGAACGTTTCATATTCACAATTGGATTACTAAAACAAACTAATTAGCGCGATAAGTGCCATTAATCTCCAACCCGAAGTAAGTGCCACGTAATACAATCTTTTGAGATTCCAGTATAATTACGTTAACGGTATATGCAGTAGGAGAGCCTTCATCAAAAATAATATTAACTCCATTGTTCAGAATTTTCCAATTCCCAGTTTTGATACGTTGTGAGTCTTCTGCCCCGCAAAGATTTGTCCCACCATCGTAGGTGTAGGTACCATCAGATAATATCGTCATAGTATCATCCAAGCGGCAACCTTGCAATCCATCTAAGCCAGCCAACGTGAACGATTGGCATAACCATTTTTTTTGAGTATTGTTATGATAGAATTGTTCGAATTCTTGGAGTGTAGGCGGCACCATGGCCTTTATCTCTTCGGTGCTTTCTAATGAAGCCACTTGACAAGATGAAAATACAGACGCTAAAAAGGCGACCAACAATAGGGTTTTTGCAATGGTGTTCATTCTCATAATTTTAATTTAAAATTACATCTTGTAAGGCAGCTTATTAGTAGGGGATGTTAGAAAACTAAGGCCTATGTCATCTGGGCTACAAATTTGAGATTCAAATCAACCAAAAGATGTTTCTACTAATGGACGATTACTTAAGTCAATGATTCATAAATCTGTTGCAATGCTGGCGGAGAAAAAAGACCTTTGTATCACAAGCTATTCTTTGCAGAGTCTCGTTTCGGTCTCTGTGCTAGTTGGCTGCAGATAAAGTGCGCCAGGCGGAGAATGCGGAGAGACAAAAAATTCGTACCTTCTCTTTCGGGAAATGACACTTGAACTTGACTTTTTATTCCGCCAACGTCACTCCGTTGTTACCAATGAGAATTGGTTTTCCAAATCTTCCTTCTTCGCCTTTCACTTCTAAGTTTAACACGCCACGCGGACAAACGGAGGAGCAGACTCCGCAGCCCACGCAAGAGGAGCGTACAATGTTTTGGCCTCGCTGTGCATACCAGCGAACATCAATTCCCATTTCGCAATAGGTGGAACAGTTGCCGCACGAAATGCATTGGCCACCGTTGGTGGTAATTCTAAATCTGGATTTGAATCTTTGAACTAAGCCTAAGTATGCCGCGAGAGGACAGCCAAAGCGACACCATACACGATTGCCCATGAGTGGATAGAAGCCGGTGCCCACCACGCCTGCAAAGCCTATACCAATAAAGGCTCCATATACTTCGCGGAGTTTGTAGCTATC
>Ga0209490_10000679_pt1 | contig 33835 bp, 34 predicted proteins | sample MAT06_FD_187209 | JGI IMG/M metagenome (GOLD analysis project Ga0209490, IMG submission 187209) | Freshwater microbial communities from Lake Fryxell liftoff mats and glacier meltwater in Antarctica - MAT-06 (SPAdes) (version 2) | ecosystem: Environmental > Aquatic > Freshwater > Ice > Liftoff...
GAAGCTGAAGGAAGTGGGGGATTGGCTCAAAGGAGTCGTAGTCCTAAACATAGTCCACAGAGAACATCTCAAAGAGTGGAAAGACTCTTGGTGAAAGAACCTCGGCGTCATCCGACCTATGTCCCCGATTCATACCCATTTCGGTAAGTTGCAGGAAGTCCATGCCAGATGCCATACTTCAGGAGGACTTGCCAGCGGCCAAGGAGAAGGATAAATTACACCCATGAGCGAGATCATCTCTTTGAAATAAGGGAAGACGAAGTGGATGGCGGCTACAATGCGATGGCGTTGGGTTATGGTATTAACACCGAAGGTGATAGTATTGAAGAACTACGCACGATGGTCAAAGAGGCAGTCGATTGCTACTTTGATGGAACGATGGAAGCTCCCCACATCATCCGTCTTCACTGTGCGGTATGAAATTTTGGCACGATAAAATTACCCCGTGATGTCAACGAGCCACAACTGGTCAAGGCCCTGCGGTCGCTCGGTTACGAGGTGGAAAGACAAAAAGGTTCTCATATCCGCGTGACCACACAGGTTGATGGTGAAAATCATGTAGTCATTCCCAATCATCATCCGATCAAGACGGGAACGCTCTCAGGCATCCTCAAACGCATCGCAGCCTACCACCACTTGACCCTGCAAGAGCTGCTGGAAAAACTCGACTTGTAATTAGAGTCAGCAACCCCGACAAAAGGTCGGGGCGCGCCCCAACGGACTGGGTCAGCGCTTGTAAATTGAATAAGTGAGTGGTTAGTAATTGGTAAGCGCTAAACCAAGTAACCCCTTGACAAGGTTACAATTTCAATGGGGTCAGCAACTTAAGACAGTTGCTGACCCCGAGCTTGCGAGATTGTGCGACATTTAGATCCAAGGACTGATCCCTAGCTCCCTGTTTCTTGCATTATATGGATTTGTTGGGGCGGGGTTGCATCAATGGAATCCACCCCAATCATGAGGGTGTAAATTTCAGTTCGGCTGATTAATCAGAAATTATACTAAAGACTAATCGCGTTCTTTAGTATCGTCCTCTTCATCGCCCTGCTCTTCTTGCCCAAAATCACCCAGTTCATCAACCATACCGCCCTCTTCAAAATTTTGCTTCATCTCTTCAAAAAGGTCGCTGCTGTCAGCCACGTTATCCCAGACCTTAGCTGAGACGTGCAGTGGCGTCTTGGTCTCTACAGCGATAGCCATGCAGTCACTGGGACGAGCATCGATTTCTACGATTTTGCGTTGAATCTCGTTTTCCGCTTGCAAGACGAGCCGAGCAAAATAAGTTTCATCTTTAAAATCGTTGATGATGATTTTCGTTACTCGGATGGTGAAGGCTTGGAAAATAAGGTTAATCAAATCGTGAGTCAACGGACGTTTTCGTTTTTCGCCCCGTAGGAGTAAGGCGATGTTTGTCCCCACGATATGATCAACGTGGATGCTAAACATTTTCGTCTCGTTACCTAAAAAAATCGCTACACTATTTTTAGACGGGATCAATCCCACGATACGGACTTCTGTTAATACTTCTGCCATTCTTGAATAGTAGTGGGTGTAGGGAAAATAACAAGAATCTAGACATACGTATAAAACTCGAACTCAGTTGTCGTCACAAGAATGTCTTAAAAAAAATTCATTCATGCCATTGCATATCCTCGTAACTCATCTATACAAAATATCACATGCAAAAAGCACTTGAATCGTGGACGGTTGAACAATCTAAAGAACTCTACAGCATCGACCATTGGGGCGGTGATTATTTCGGAGTCAATCCAGCGGGTAACATTTCCGTCACACCCCAACCTGGGGTCGGAGCTGACATAGATCTTCATGAAGTGGTGCAAGAGGCGCGTAACCGCGGACTCCCCTTCCCCCTTCTTGTACGTTTCCAAGACTTACTCCGCAACCAAGTAAAGCGGATCAACGAATGTTTTTGCACTGCGATCACGGATCTTAATTATCAAGGTAACTACCGTGGTGTTTTCCCTATTAAGGTAAACCAACTGCGCGAAGTCGTGGAAGAAATTACAGACGCTGGCAAGGAATATAATTACGGACTTGAAGTCGGCTCCAAGCCAGAACTCTTCGCTGCCTTAGCCATTCACGAAGACCCAGAAAGTCTCCTCATTTGCAACGGCTACAAAGATGCTGACTTCATTCGCCTAGCGTTGACGGGACGTAAGCTAAATAAAAAAATTATCATGGTGGTTGAAAAAATCGAAGAACTCGTCCGCATTCTCGACATCGCCGAACAAATGAATGTAGAGCCCTACATTGGCATCCGCGTTCGGCTTCAAACCAAAAGCTCCGGTAAGTGGGCACTCTCGGGAGGCGAAGAAGCGAAGTTTGGCTTATCTACGGCTGACTTACTTGAAGCGGCTGAAGTTCTTAAGAGTCGCAACTTGAGTCACTGCTTCAAGCTCATCCATTTCCATGTTGGCTCCCAAATTCCTGATATTCTTACTGTAAAAAAAGCTGTGCGTGAAGCCAGTCGCTATTACGCAAAAATGTATAAGCTCGGATTTAACATTAACTACATCGACGTCGGCGGCGGACTCGGCGTGGACTACAACGGCACGCGGTCTGGCTCGGAAAGTTCTACCGACTACACTTTAGCGGAATATACCCGCGATGTCGTCCACAACATCGCTGAGATCTGCGCTGAAGAAAATGTTCCTCACCCCCATATCGTAAGCGAAAGCGGGCGAGCTGTCGTGGCGCATCACTCGGTCTTGGTGGTCGAAGTTTTTGGTACGATCGAAAAGACTAAACATAAATTTCACGCCGTTGAGGCAACCGATCATAAACTAGTCAAAGAGCTGGCAGCCATCATGCAAAAGCTGAACAAACGCAATCGGCGTGAATGTTTACATCAAGCCCGCCAGATTAAAGACGAATCAAACTCGCGCTTCGAACTCGGTTTGATGGATCTCGATGCTAAAGCGAAAATTGAAACTGGTTTTTGGCAGCTCTCAAAAAATATTCTAGAAATGTTTGAAGCTAGTAAGGCGATCCCGACTGAGGTTAAGGAATTGTCTAACCAACTCAGTGAACAATATCTGTGTAATTTCTCCGTCTTCCAATCTCTCATTGATCATTGGGCGGTTAAACAACTTTTTCCCATCGCCCCGATTCATCGGTTAAACGAACAACCCTTGCACGAAGCCACGCTCGTTGATATCACTTGTGACTCGGACGGAAAGATCGATATGTTTATCAACGACGAAAGCGTTCGCAGTACCTTACCTCTGCACGACTACCGACCTGGCCAACCATACCTTTTGGGTTTTTTCCTCATGGGTGCCTACCAGGATGTAATGGGAGATTTACATAATCTTTTTGGGCCCGTAACCGAAGCGCATGTCTTCTTGGATGAGGACGAGGAATCAGGTTTCTATATTGAAGAAGTCATTCTTGGCTACACCGTTGGCCAAGTTTTAAGTGATGTTCAGTATGAGCCCAACCAACTAGCGCGGATGTTAAAAGCTCAAATTGATCTGGCCATAAAAAACGATACCCTAAAGCCAAACGAAGGTATGCGCTTGTTGGAAGAGTATGAAAAAGGCATGACTAAGTCGACTTATTTAACGCTTTAAAATAGTTAGGTGTGTGTTCTAGTTTTGGCGGAGTATGAGGTAGGCTTGTCAGCAACGCCACTCATTCCACCAATCTCTCTGATTACAAATGCGTAACTTCTCACCTTCTTACTTGATACGGAAGCACCCGATCATCATGCTAAACAACTTCATGCGATATTTTACTTATCTGTCGTTAGCGATTATTTTTACTAGCTCATTTCTGTCCGCAGCAGAAAACCCAGCCGAAATTCGTAAGAGCGTCATACGTATAACATGCGTGGCGCAGAATCCCGATTTGAAAGCACCTTGGAATCCAGGCAATTTAAGTAAGGGTCGTGGAACGGGCTTGGTCATCGCAGGGAATCGTATTCTTACCAATGCCCATGTTGTGAGTAATAGCCGTTTTCTTACAGTGGAACGAGACGGAGATCCCAAACCCTACACGGCGCAAGTGGCTTTTATCGCTCATGATTGTGACTTAGCCCTAATCGAAGTTCCAGATGCGGCTTTCTTTAAGGGCTTACCTGCACTGACCTTTGGCGGCATTCCCTCTATAGATTCTAATGTCGGAGTCTATGGTTACCCCATCGGTGGTGATCGCCTCTCCGTGACGAGGGGAGTTGTTTCTAGAGTGGATTTCCAAACTTATAGTCACTCCGGTATTGATTCGCATTTAGCTATCCAAATAGATGCTCCGATCAACCCTGGCAACAGTGGCGGACCCGTTATGCAAAATGGTAAGGTCATAGGAATCGCTTTCCAAGGTTACTCTGGAGACGTAGCACAGAATGTCGGTTACATGATTCCCGTTCCGGTCATTCAGAGATTTCTTAAGGATATTGAAGATGGCAGTTATGATCGCTACGTAGATTTAGCGCTTAGTTATTTTTCTCTCATTAACCCAGCCATGCGCAAGGCTTATGGATTAAAAGAGGACAATCTTGGCGTAGTCGTAACCTCCGTGGTGCCTGAGGCTTCTTCTGATGGTTACCTGAAGGTAGGCGATGTTTTATTATCAGCAGATGGCAGGTTGATCGACAGTGAGGGCAGCATTGAGCTAAACGGGGAGCGGGTCGATATGCCTGAGATTGTCGAGCGTAAGTTCAAGGGTGATACCATTGCCATGAAAATCCTACGGGATAAGCAAGAGATGGTGGTCAATGTTCCACTTAAGCCGTTTGTGCCTTATTTGATGCAAGGGAATAGTTACGAGATGAAAGCTCGTTATGTGGTTTTCGGAGGCTTGGTTTTTCAACCTCTTTCTAAAGATTACATTGAGACCTATGGCTCAGCTAATTTTCGGATCCGTTACATGTTCGACCAATACGTTAATAAAAGTATTTTTCTGGAAAGACCTGAAATCGTTATTTTAAGTGACGTCTTAGCTGATCCTTCTACCACCTATCTCGGAGGTTTCCGCCAGTCCATTGTTAATGAAATCAATGGAGAAAAAATCCGCTCTCTCCAAAATTTAGCCGATGCACTAGCCAAGCCGGCTAAAATCTATGTGATCAAGCTTGAGGGAGAAGGTCGGCCGCTGGTACTAGATGCCGCAATAACGAAGGAAGCGCAGCCACGAATCAGTAAACGCTACAACATCACCGCAGATTCGTATCTCGGTGAGAAGAACTAAACTGCGAATGACCTTAAGGAGCTTATAGACATCATGACACATTCCTTTCACCTGCTAAGTAAATATCTGCTACTCAAGTTCCCTACCCATCTCGCCTTTACTCTTTGTCTCAGCCTGCTTCTTTTGGTTGGTTGCTCACCTAGCGAAAAATCGACGGTAACTAATGAATCTATCATTCGAGTTAACGCCACCTGCCAAGTCTACGATCCAATCCGACCTTGGTTAAAACGTCCACCTATCTCACGTCAAGCCATCGGCACTATTCTCTCGAACAACCGCATCCTTGTCACTGCTGAGATGGTGACCAATGCCACCTACATTGAACTAGAGAAACCTGTCTCTGCAGCTAAATCATCTGCACAGGTTGAGTTTATCGACTATGAAAGCAACCTCGCCTTGCTTAAAGCGGATGATGCAGATTTTTTAAATAAATCTAAGCCTTTAGAAATAGATCTCGGGACGAAAAGTGGTGATGATGTAGAGGTCTGGCAGTTGGAAGATAATGACTCCCTCGCCCGAACCGTTGGCAAAGTAAATACCGTAGAAGTAGGGCCATATCCAGAAGGCTTTGGACGCTTTCTCGTTTATCGACTCAATCTATCCCTGCAATACCGTGATAATGCTGCCACCCTACCAGTGGTCCGTAATAACAAACTAGTCGGCTTGCTGTTTCGTTATGATGGGCGTAATCAGAACGGTGCCGTGATCGCTGCTCCCGTCATAGCGCATTTTTTAAAAGACGCCGCAGACGGAGCTTATGAAGGCTTTCCACGGATTGGGCTAGGGTTTTCCTCGCTCAGAGATCCTCAGCTACGCAGTTATGCGAAAAAGCCAGAAGATGTTACTGGTATCTACGTGAACAAAGTTGTCAAGGGCGGACCAGGTGATCTCGGCGGCTTACAAGAGGGTGATGTTCTCGCACGCGTCGGCGGACAAGATTTAGATCCTGATGGTAATTACATCGACCCTCTCTACGGAAAAACATCTTTAGAGCATCTCGTTTCAGGAAAAAATTATGTCGGTGACACGCTGACATTGTCCGTCTATCGCGATGGGAAATTACTTGAAAAAAAAGTTAAACTCTCCCGAAAAAATGCTGATGATTTTCTTAGTCCACCCTACACCTACGATAAGGCTCCAAATTATGTTGTCTATGGGGGCCTCGTTTTTTTAGAACTATCTCGTACGCTACTCAAAACCTTCGGTAACGATTGGGTCAGCACGGCACCGCAAAAGCTCGTCTATATCGACGCCTTTCAGGACGAACTTTATCCTGATGAAAAACGTCGTATCATTATCATTGGGCAAGTCCTCCCCACTGACGGCACCTTGAGCTACGGGAATTTATCTGGAAGCGTCATCACGAAAATCAATGGCGTAGAAATCAAAGAGCTCTCTGATATTAATAAGGGAATCATTGCCCGAGCTGGCGGAATGGATGAGCTGCAACTAGACGACGACCCTAGCGTCATCTACCTTGATCCCTTAGTGGTTTCCATGGAGACGGATAAACTACAGAAAGACTTTGGTATTCCCGCCTTAGAACGTTTAAAATAAATGCACCTTCAGGGTGGAAATCCAAAGGAGAGTTTCACTGCTTGATACTCAGGATGAACACTTCCCTCTTTCGTCCGTATCACCAAAGCAGGCTCAACCCATGTTGATTCTCTCATCCGGACGGGCAGATCCGTGGCCCGCATCATACTGAACAATCCTAATAAAGGTCGATCCCCCTCTCTCAATACAACCGGCCTCCAACGCACAATGGTTAGCCCTGCTGCTCTCGCCGCCAGCCTAACCCTTTCCTGCTGTTCCTCTGGTGCTACAGGAAAGACACAGGCAAACACTGCCCCAGCTGCCAGATGTTTGGCAGCGGTTAAACAGTAATCATGGATCGAACCCCGCACCTCAAAGCGGCAGGAAATTTTTTGCGGATGATCTCCTTCACTGCCTGATCCTAAAGGAAAATAAGGAGGACTACCTAATACAAGGTCAAACAAATCCCCTTCCCTTAGCACATTTGAATCTCGAAAATCTCCATGGCGGATTTCGTAACGATCGCCCAATCCATTCCATTCTGCGGATTTTCTAGCTAACTTAACGCTGTACTCCTGCGCCTCCACTGTAATGAAGGTAGCACTTGGTAATCGCCATGCTGCTATCATGCCCACCGCGCCCACGCCGCTTCCTAGATCTAGAACCTTGCTGGCACGATTGCACGTGCTTGTGCCATACCATGCGGTTAACACATCATCCGTGGAGAACCGATGCCCTTTTACCAGTTGAAATATCCTGAAGTAACCACTAATGGCATCAAGCGTTTCACCTTCGGCCACTGCGGGGCCTAATCCCCTTGCACCAGGCGGAACGGGGCCAGGCTTTACCCAACCTTTAAAATTCGGCTCATCATACATTAATTAAATAAACAAGACTTAACCCATAAAGAGAAGAGTAAAGTCAGGTAGTTAGATTAGAAAAATCAGAAATCCCCTGCGACAAAGCAAGTAAAATAAAATGCACTATATTATTTCCTGACTTGCACTCGTACCTTCAGACAGCTACTTTTCGACATGGCAACAACCAAGAAAACTACCGTAAAGAAACCAACCGTTAAAAAAGCAGCCCGTAAACCTAACGCGGCATTCCTCAAACCTGTGCAACCAGACGACAAGCTCGCCTTGGTCGTAGGTTCCAAGCCACTTCCTCGCACGGAATTGACCAAGAAGCTTTGGGATTACATCAAAAAGAATAATCTCCAAGACAGCAAAAAAAGAACTAACATCAACGCTGATGACAACCTCAAGGCCGTTTTCAATGGTAAAAAAACTGTTACCATGTTTGAAATGACCAAGTTGGTTTCAGGCCACGTTAAATAAATTATTTTAACTAAACCCCAGTTGCGCTTAATGCGTTGCTGGGGTTTTTTTGTGTTTAGAATTAGTGTGGTAGCAGTGTCACCACAAAAAAGAGGGACGATACCTTGAATTCATGAGCAAGTGCCTCTAGACTTAAAAAAATTTTACATCATGAACCTTATTCGATTTGCTGCTCTCACTTTTATTTATCTAAGTTTCTCAACTGTCGTTGAAGCGGCCATACGTTTAGAACAGTTCGAATACCCTTTCCCAGTAAAGTCCGAACGTATCTTCTCCCAACAGCAGGAGCTGGATATGTCTTTCATGGAGTTACCTGCTCAAAAGAAACAGCTAGGGACGGTTGTACTTCTGAGTGATTCTGAGTTTTGCGCCGCCTACTGGAAAGAAACTGCTGAAGCTCTGTCGAAGGCAGGCTACGAAGTCATTATGCCCGATCAGCTGGGCTTAGGAAAATCATTCAAGCCAAACAACTATCAATACTCTCTCCAACAAATGGTGGAAAACACCCGCAGCCTTCTTTTACGTAAACGTCTCTGGAAAACCCATCTCGTAGGTCATGGCATGGGCGGTATGTTAGCAGTGCGCTACGCCCTGATGTTTCCCAAAGAAATTCTTAGTGTCACCCTAGTAAATCCCAGAGGACTTGAAGACGGGAAAGCTCAGGGACAAGCCTATGTTTCCGTAGACACTAGATATCAAAATGAATTAAAAGAAACTGCTGAACAACGTAGAAACTGGCAGAGGGAACACTACTATGGGGGGGAGTGGAAAACGTCTTATGAACGTTGGATTCAAATGTTCGAACATCTCCGCGACAGCCCAGATTATTTTTTAGTTGCTTGGAATCAAAGTTTAATTCAAGACATGGTTTATACGCAGCCCGTTTGTTATGAGTTTTCTCGCCTTGAGGTGCCCGTTCTACTCCTATTAGGTAAAGCCTCTCCTTGGTCGTCCGAAAAGAATGAGGAAACCCCGCTACCTTTAAATCCAGAGGCAGGAAAATTAGCCAGCACCGCTATTCCAAAAGTAAAACTGATCGAACTGGAAAATGCAGGTTACTTACCTCACCTTGATTCTTTCCCCGAATTTATCGAGTTACTACTTCCTTTTTTAAAGAAACCAACCTGGGATAAAAAAAGATAGTGTTAAGGCAGCCTAGTATGGCTGAGCTTTGAGAAGTAAATTCTACTCAGTCGATAAAAGTACGTTGGTCACTTTCCATGTAAAAAGACCCCGTCGAGATAATACTAGAGTGATCGATTCCTTATTATCAACGCCAGTATCAAAAGCGAATTGGCCTAGTGAGTTCCAACTAAATGACGGATTCTTATTTTTTTCCATTACTAGTGGAACGGCGTTAACCGATGACGTCGGAGTCACTGAGGCGGATGGATTAGGTTCCTGCTTCTTAAAATTAAGGGAACCCCCTCCTTGTAAAAGTCGTTCTAACCCTTCCGGAGTGACGAATAGTTCAACAGCCTGATCTCCCATAAAACCAGTTAGAAACATTCCAATCATGGAATTTTCTTCATCCCCGCCTAGACGCTCACGGAAAATACGTCCGGCATCACTTCTTAACTGCACTTTTAGATTCTGACGCAGTTCTAAAAAATCAACATAGCCGGAAAGCTTTCTTGAATTCCTCTCATCGGCAGCTGTGCGTATTTGCCACATCGTGTAGTAAGGCATAAAAAAATAAATAACACATAAAAATACGGCCAAGCTGATTAGACCGAATTTTAAAAACCGTTTATTAGTTAGAATTTCAAAAGGGCATTTCATAAGTTGAGATGATTTTTATCTTAGCTTAGTTTTTGATAATGTCGATTGAGGCAGGAAAGGCCATAGGATGAGTGCTATGAGAATGAGCCCGAAGGATAAAAGCTGGCCTTGGGTAAAAATGCCAAAAATATAACCGATTTGTGGATCAGGCTCGCGGAAGAATTCACAAAATATTCTAGCCACGGCATAGAGACATAAAAAAATTAATCCGATCCGACCTGGGCGTTGTATTCTTTTTCTTAGCATCAGCATGATCGCAAAAATCAAAAAACCTTCTAGAAAAGCCTCGTAAAGCTGAGAGGGATGTCTAGGCAATCCAGTGGGGTCTTGCGGAAACAAGAAGGCCCAAGGTAGATCGGTCGGGCGCCCCCATAACTCACCATTGATAAAATTAGCTATGCGTCCTAAGCCTAGGCCCAGCGGGGTGAAGACGGCAATGTTGTCAGCCAATGGCCAGAAAGAAATTTTATGGACGTAGCTAAATAAAACTAAAGCGAGAATAACCCCAATGAATCCGCCGTGGCTAGCCATGCCACTAATTCCCCCTTCCCTCCAAAAAGCAATGATACTAAGAGGGTCTTGCAGGGTCAGTTCCCAACTCTCATAAAATAAAACATAACCGAGTCGGCCTCCGATCAACACTCCCAGCACTAACCAAGTCAGCAGATCACTTTCCTGACCGATCTCCAAATGGGACCAACCACGACGTCGGAATATCCGTAACCCCTGCCATGTCGCTAGAAACCCGAGAACATAGGCTAATCCGTAGTAACGAATGCCCCACTGTTCCGACCATTGCCAGAGAAAAGGACTGAAATCATGAAGGATATAGGCCATTAAGTTTTCTAGACAAACTCCAGACCTTTGCACTGTAATTATCTGATTCCACTTCCCTACTTTGGTTCAATCACCTCTTTTGTCTTGGTTAAAATTTATAGTCTGATAGTTAATTCTTATGAGATTAATCTTGCTCATTTTAGTTTTGCTTCTGCTTCCTTCTAAGCTCGTCTTCGCTGAGCTCCCAGAATTTTCTCAAGAAAATTTGTCCGCTTGGTGGGAACCCTCTTTTAATCCTGAAACATGGGAAACTGCTTACACAGAATTATCTGCACAGCTCAATAGCCTTCATGAAAAAGAAGGTCTACAATCCTTTACTGCAAACCTCTCCTTCACCCCATGGTTCAATACCCTGGGTTGGCTAGGTCTTGGTCTAAATTATAAAGAGCTAGTCAGTGACCCCGCACTAGTAAAAGCCTTCTTAGAGTTGGGGAAGATGCCTGAAGTCTCTCACCTTCTATTCCGTAGCCTGAAACCCGGAGATGATGCGGCCAAGGCTTTGGAAATTTTACTGCGCATACAAATCGCCTATCCAGATAAAATCAAAGACTATGCCGCACTAGCCGTGGCCTACGCAGTTGTTTTTGATCAAGATTATCCCAAGAACTGGCCTCATCACCAGGTCGCTCGTAAAGCTGTGCCTTTCGGTAATCCAACGGCTACGGAGCGGTTTCAATTCTATGTGGAGTCGAACGAGACGAACAAACTTGAATTTGATTTAAAAAAGCTATCCGTCACGGAACTTAAATATGTGGTTGATTCCTTTATTAATTTCGATGAATTACGTTACGCCCAAAAATCTAAAATCTCCCGATCTAAGTTTGAACAAGCTTACTCCTCCATTGACTACGATTATCCGCGAATTAAAGTTGATGCCTACAACTGGGGTTATGAAAATTATCTCTTAGCTGATATTGAAACAAAAGGAGGTATCTGTACCGATCAAGCTTACTACGCTGCTACACTTGGTAAAGGTCGAGGCATACCCACCCTCTATTTCTCAGGGCAAGGCTCCAGTGGCGGTCATGCTTGGTTTGGATACATGGTTCGTTCAGGAAAATGGGAGTTAGACTGCGGACGCTACGCCACACATAATTATGCCGTAGGCGAGGCCGTCGATTCACAATCCTGGCAATCGATCAATGATGCGGAGTTAGAATTTATTTTTAAATCCCTCGAACGTAACCCTAACTACGAGACGAGTCAGACTCTACTCCTTTGGGCCTATCAACAGAAAGATTCTGCGGCCGCCTTAAAAGCCTTGGGAGAGGCACGATCACTCAACCCCGAAAATCCTGAAATATGGAAAATAGAAGCAGCCATGTTAACCGCAAATAAAACGGAGCCTGCACAGATGAAAACTTTTTATGAAGCGTGGGTTCAACAGTTTACTAGAAATCCTGATATGAAAGTGGAGGGGCAGATGCAGCTCGTCGAGGTTTTAAATTTGCTACAAGATCCTACAGCCGAAACACTGCAAAAAAGTATCGTATCCCAGAACAAGAACAAACGCACAGACTTAGGCATCACCGCTGGTGCTGAAGCTCTCTTCAAGGAAGTCGAAGCGAAAAACTGGAAAGAGGCGGAGGATCAGTTTAAAAAGCTTATTCGCAGATTTGATGATAACGGTGGTGGAAATCTTTTTTATGACGTGGTGAGACCCTATGTAAAAGCGTGCATGGAAAACGATCAAAAAAAACAAGCCAAGGACGGGTTAAAATTTTCAGTAAAAAAAATTCGTATGGATGAGGATAGTATTCTGGCAAAGGAATTTAAAAAGTTAGAAAAATATATTGATGATGGCGAAAAATAGTCTGCTCCTGCTCCCACTTTTCGCTTGGCTTCCGTTTTGTTTCCTAGACTCTTTCAGCTTATGCCCGAATGGTTACAGACGATTATCTTAGGAATAATAGAAGGTATTACAGAATTTCTACCGATTTCCTCAACGGGTCACCTAATCATAGCCCAACATTTTTTCGGGGAAGTGCGTTCAGAATTTTTTAATATCGGTATTCAATCAGGCGCAGTGCTTGCCGTGGTACTTATTTATTGGCGCAAAATCCTTACCCTTATCGTGGAATGGAAACAACCTGCTAACTTTTCTTACCTCCTTAAGGGCGCAGCAGCCTTTGCTATAACTGTGGTATTAGCTTTGGTTTGCAAAAAATTAGGCTTTCAGCTCCCTGATGACCCTGAGCCTATAGCGTGGGCAGTTCTAATAGGTGCCTTTCTCATCTTTGCAGCGGAGTATCATCTTAAATCCCGCAAGCCCATTGAGCACATTACGTGGATCATAGCAATTAGCATAGGGCTGGCTCAAGTGGTGGCAGCCATCTTTCCAGGCAGTTCTCGGTCAGGCTGCACGATCATGCTGGCTATGCTGTTAGGAACTTCGCGCGTGGCAGCCACAGAATTTTCGTTTTTACTAGGTATTCCTACCTTACTAGCCGCTAGTGGCTACATCTTTATTTCGGAGCTCAAGGAAAAGGGTTCACTCCCAGCTCAAGAGTATCAACAGTTTGCCTTGGGATTTGTCGTCTCAACCATCGTTGCTTTTCTAGCAGTGCGTTGGCTCTTAAATTACATTCGCACGAAGGATTTTATTCCTTTTGCGTGGTATCGACTGGCGTTGGGGACTGGACTGCTGGCATGGCTGTGGATTCGAACATAATGCTCTTGGGAACAACTAATCCTCCAGAGACCACCATCTTCCACGCATCTTCATAACGGATATCACTTACAACCACATCCTTTTCCTCGAAAACTAAGACAAATCCTGTGATAGGATTCGGTGCTGTAGGCAGGAAAACGGTTACCATGATTTTTCCCTCATTACCGATAAAACGGCCCGTTTGAAAACCCATGAAAAACCCATTCAATCCGGGATAACGAATAAAAACCACGGGCTTACGATTATCGTCCGACGTAGTGCCACCAATCTCTTTTAGGGAATCCACGACCTGTTTAGCTACGGGATAGATAACATTAACGAGAGGAATTTTATGGAGAACAACTTCTAACCATCGAACCAACTTTTTGCCTATGACATTCGTTGCAATTAAGCCTACTAAAATAACGGTGGCTAGCGTAATGAATAATGCGGCAAAAGGTATAGTGCCTTCAACGATGAGGAACTTAGGAATGATAGGCCCATAAACGACAACCAGCGCATGAACGAGTTTTTCGGCAAAGCCGCTCATGACATGGTAAAGAAATTTTAAGATCCAGAACGTAGCAAAAAGCGGGATAATAACGAAAAGTCCGGTCAGAAATTTATTTCTAATCCAGACAAGAGGAGCTGATTCTTTTTGCGCGGTGTTGTTCATTATTATCTTAACCATTTAATTGCAAAAAAGCCTACTACGCCAAGAAGAAAAAGCAATGTTACAGCGATTTCAAAATACTTCTCCACATAAGGCTTAATCAGTGGGCCAAAAAAGCGAACCGTCCCACAGACCAAAAAGAACCTAGCTCCACGTCCCACGATTGATGCTAAAATAACCGTAACGACAGAGACGGAAAAAACACCCGATGCAATAGTAAAGACCTTATAAGGGATAGGTGTAAAGGCGGCAGTCAAGATAGCAAGAAAGGCATTTTCTTGATACTTGGTTTGAACAAGGGCAAAAATTTCTGGAGTAAACCCAGGTACCACTTGAAAGAATAAATCATCCACTAAATACCAAAACCCTAAGCCTAAGTACCAACCAAACACGCCACCTAAAACAGATGCCACCGTGCACCAGAAAGCGTAAAGATACCATTTCTGTGGTCGCGCAAAGCATAGAGCTAAGAGTAAAACATCTGGCGGAATAGGAAAGAATGACGATTCTGCAAAGGAAATAATAAATAAAGCAGGTAGGCCATAGGGGGTGTCCGCCCAATGGAGAGTCCACTCATACAAGCGCCTCAGTGGATTTTTTTTTACAACAGTCGTTTCAGACATGGCCTGAGTTAAGGGATTCTACGACCAAGGTGCAACACCAAGCTTAGAGCTCACAAAGCTACTTCGTATCAATAAATAATCGGTTATCTCTCTACTATCTTCTCGCCCTTGGGAAAAGATAGCTGACTCCCCACTTTGTGGTCTCCCCTGATGTTAGGGTGGCACGGTAAAACACTTCGGGACAAACTGTTGCGGAATCTGCCCAGACGGCTGCATGAAAAGGCTTAAAGTTAGGTTGTATAATGACGCGGGCTGAGCCGCCTTCATTACTCAAGATAAAATTAAAATCTTGGGGAGGGATAAGGCCGAGTTCAAAATAACCTCCCGTCCCCTCAGGCCGCTCAGGGGCGAGCCGCCAACCCATGGCTAGACGCCGCCAGTTTTCCTTCGGTGTAAATGGTAATTCAGGTTTTGTGTTAACGATGAGAAGAGAGGAATCACCCCCTTGTGGGGCTACAAAAAAGTTGTGGTTATAGTGATCAAAACTAAACTCCGCTTTTCCTGTATTTTTCAGCTCGTATTCTATCCCGAGCGTGGCCGTAGGGGTGGAACTAACCGTGTAGGTCTTTGTTAAACTGTATCCCCACTGCCCCAGACTTTGAGAGCTACTCACGGTCAAGGACGTGGCAGCTTGGCTCAGCAGACGTGTCTTGCTGCGCTCCGCTACGGGCCAAGCACGCCAAAAAACGTAAGGATCTGCCGCATCTCGGATTAAGCGACCAAACCCGATTTTTAGAAACTGACCTTTCGGGGCTTTAGCCTCATCAAAGCCGAGTATGCCTAACCCATTTAGCCCAAACTCATCAGGCAAACCGCTCACCCCAAGCATAGTTTCTCCCTCCCAAGTAATCGCACGTACCTGAGCACTGCGATCAAAGCGTTGGTTGAATTTTTTCTCTAGTCGATCCGTCGCTACAGTTAACTCGACCGTAAGTTCCCCTGCCACTAGGGAATGGGAACTTTCTTGAGATCCACGATTACAACCTCCCAAAAAGAAAGGTATAAGCACCAAACTAAAAATCAAACGATTCATAAAGGCAATGACTTCCGCTGCCTCTTAATCAAATTGAGCTAAGAGCGAATTAGCTAGCTCCTTGGCCGTGCTGCCTGAATCCCCCAACATACGCGCCATTTCACTGACTCGTTCCTTGCGCTCTAGGTTTTCCAACAAGGTCAGAGTCCGTCCCTTTAAAAGCTTCTTTTCTACCCGGAAATGAACATGCCCTGCTGCGGCAACTTGCGGAAGATGGGTAATACAAAGCACCTGATGTTTTTTAGCCAATTGCCGCAATCTTTTTCCCACGGCTAAGGCGGTCTCTCCGCCAACATTAGCGTCCACTTCGTCAAAAATCAGCACGGGAATTTTATCTTTTTCTGCTAAAACCGATTTTAGTGCAAGCATGACACGAGCCATCTCCCCGCTGGAGGCGATGGAGCGCAGAGCTCTGGCTGACTCCCCTGGGTTTGGCGCAAATTGAAATTCCACTCGGTTAAAGCCGCGACTACCCGCAGCCTCTAAATTTTCAAGTTGCACGGTAAATTCAGACTGCTTAAAGCCCAATTCTTTGAGTTGGCTTGAAACCTCTTTACTAAGTTTAGGTGAAAACTTTTTTCTGCTCTCGGTTAGTTCATCGCCATGCTTCTTACGCTGAGCCGTCGCTAGCTTTAAATCAACTTTAAGTTTAATGAGCTTTTCTTCACGACCCGCTAGGGATTCACGCTTCGCCTGTAACTCTAATCCCTTGGCTAAGACTGCTTCAATGGTAGAGCCATATTTTCTTTTAAGAGTGTGGATTAAATCAAGACGTTCTTCCAAGCTTTTCAATAGACTAGAGTCAAGGTCGATGCGCTCGACGCGGTCTTGGACATCGCGGACTAATTCTTGAATTTGGCTAATAACGGATTCATTTTGTGAAACTAATTCTTCCGTAGAGTTGTCAATCTGTTGCCACTCTCTCAGTTGTCGCTGCACGCGAGCTAACTGACTCATGACGCTCTCCTCAGATTCGGACAGAATACCAGTAACGGTATTACCCAACTCAGTCAATTTTTGGGCATTCGAGGCGATCTGAAAATTTTGTTGTGCGCTAGATTCTTCCTCTGGACTAAGCTTAGCAGATTCAATCTCTTGGAGTTGGTGATCAAGAAAGTCTAACTCTTCTTGTAGATTACGCTGATCAAAAGACTCTAATTGTTGAATCTCTTGTTCGATCGATTGGGTCTTCTTTTGTTGCTCCTGATAAAGTGAAACTAACTCCCCTAACCCACCATAGGCATCTAAAGCACCTAGCTGATGATCAATGGATAAAAGGGATTGGTGATCATGAGGGCCGTGCATATCGACTAAAATATCACCTATTTTTTTAAGAACTTGAAGGGTGGCAGGACTCCCGTTGATGAATTGGCGATTTTGTTTCTGGGTCGTGAAAGACCTTTTCAAAAGTAACTCTCCATCTTGGCAGGGTTCCATGCCTGCCTCGACAAGCAAAGCATCTAGATCATCACTAGCATCCAGTAACCCTTCCACTAAACACTCCGTGGCACCATCACGAATCAAGGCTTGCTCAGCCCTCCCGCCTAGCAATAAGTTAAAGGCATCAATTAAGATGGATTTACCCGCACCTGTTTCTCCAGAAAGGATATTTAATCCCTCATGGAGGTCCCACGTGAGGTCTTCGATTAAGGCTAGGTTCTTGATGCGTAAGCTGCGCAGCATAGTAGTAAACTAGCTTGAATAATCTAAAACTTGCAAGTGACCATAACGCTTTGTAAGAAATTTTATACGTTTCACGTCAATCTCTGATTTGAGATCAACAGGATGAATAGGCTAAAGGAGGTGATTTCGGTTAACCCTGTGGGTGAGAGTCAGAGCAGACATGGGGAGAAAGACGGAGGGGGAGTTTTTACCACGGATAACACGGATGTTCACGGATGGTGGGGGAAGAATAAAACAAAGGATAAATGAAAATAAACTTCTCTTTTCTCAATCCGTACTATCCGAGGTAAAAACTCTGGTTTTTCGTGGTCTTCGTAACCATCAAGACTAATCTACATTTTCCTTTTTAGTTTAAGTAGTTATGTGCTCAGACAGTGGTTCCGAGAGGTCTGACGAGACGCTTCGTGATGGAAGCACGGATGCGCTCACCCGCAAGGTCAAGAATGACGACGAGGGCTAGGATATAAATTAGCACCGTGCAAAAGCGATCCCATTGATAATATTCTTGGTAACTGTAGAGTTGCACGCCCACGCCGCCTGCTCCGACGTAGCCGATAATGGCGGCAGAGCGGATATTATATTCTAACATCCAGAGGGAGTGACTCCAGACGAGGGGCTTGGCAAAGGGCCACATACCGTGTTGGAAAGATTGGATAACACCGGCCCCCATAGCACGGAGGGCTTGGGCTACATCAGGGTCAGCCGACTCAAAGGCATCACTGAAAAACTTTCCCAAGTAACCCATGCTGTAAAAAGTCAGTGCGATAACGCCAGCTAGCGAGTTGGGCCCGACGATGGCTACAGCAATGAGTGCCCAGATGAGACTCGGGATGGTGCGGATAACGTTCATGGCCATGCGGGCACAAATTGAAAGCCAGCGAGGTGCTATATTTTGAGCGCCTGCTAGAGCCAGAGGGATGGAGAGGAGGATGGCAAAAAAAGTGGCTAAAAAAGCGATCTGCACGGTCTCTCCAAGGGCGGCTAGAACACGTCCAGAAACGCTCCAATCGGGCGGAAAAAAACGGCTCACAAGTGATCCCAGATTTCCTAAATAATCAAGATGCCTACCTGATCCACGCAGAGATGGAAGGGAAAGGATTACGCCTATTAAAAAGAGTAAACCCGTAACGTGCAAGACACCGAGACGATTGCGTAAGGATGAGGAATCAACGTTCATAGAACAGTAGCCGGTATTTAGGCTTCTACACGCAGAAGGCAACCATGATCAGGAGAGCGGGGATCGATTTTGATGAGGTAATCAGCGTAGAGATTAATCCACGTAGGATCATGCAAGACGCAGAGAACACTGGCAGCTCCGCTTGTCGTAAAAGATCGTAGTTGGTCGAGCACACGGACGGCTAATTCAGGATCCAGTTGGGAGACGGGTTCATCTGCTAGGATTATTTCGGGTTGCTGAAAGAAGGCACGGGCGACCGAAGTTCTTTGCTGCTCACCACCTGAAACCTCTGCCGCCCAGTGATTGGTACGATGAGCCAAGCCTAAAGTTTCTAATAACTCTAGGGCTTCTTGCTTATCTGAAGGAGGGAAGCCAAAGGTGCTACGCCACCATGGGTAACGAGCTAGGCGCCCCGTTAAGACATTGTCTAGTAAGGTCGATGTGGGAGAGAGTCGGAAATTTTGAAAGATAATTCCCATCCGCTTTTGAAATAGGTCTGGCTCATGCTGGCATCCTTCCTGACAGGAATAAGAAATGGCGCCTTCGGCGGGATTTTCTAAAGCGGAAAGAATCCGCAGTAAGGAGGTTTTACCTGATCCAGAAGGACCCGTAATTGCGACAAAGCTACCTCGAGGCACACTCCACGTCATATTACGAAACAACCATTTACCCTCGCGCTCACAACCTAAGTCCCGCACGTTGAGGTGCGTAGTCTGTGCTACGGTAGAAATGTCGGGTAATAGCGGCATAGCGCTTAAGGCTTAGTCAGCTCTATATACTCCACCAAAGGGGAAACGTGCTGGGCGGGATCAACTACGACAAGTTTTGAGGTGAAGACTTTATCCCGCAGTGCGGTGTTAGGCTCCTTGTTTAGGGAAAGAAGAACGGCTAAAAGAGTAGCACGATCCGTTGCGCTTAGGCTAGAGCGGACGACAATGGCATGGGTGGGAACGGGACCTTGTTCGTCTATTTTTTTCAAACGCGCACGCTGCTCTAATGTAAGATGCTTATCTAAATCTAAAACATAGTAGCTCACAGCGGCAGCTTCTGCATCTCCATTGAGTACACGCTCCACCGCCGAAACATAACCCGTGCCATACCACACGTTGTCCTTTCCGAAGAAGGCCTCAGGATCTTCGCCTTTACCTAAGAGACCTTGCTTAACTAAATCAGCCCGCGGCACGAGCCCCCCCGAGGTGCTTGTTTTACTGGAAAAAGCCACGCGTTTGCCCTTGAGATCAGCGATTGAGGTGTAGGGTGCTTCTTTTAAAGCGATCCAGTAGCTGGGATAGTCCGTGCGACCCTCTATCTCCCCTGCCACAAGAATATCAGCTACTCCCGTCGAACGAGCTTGCACCATTCCCGTGCCACTCACGTAAGCTAGATCTACCGTTCCGTTACTGAGACCTTCCTGAATAACGGAGGAAGAAAGAGGGATAATAACTTCCACCGGAACTTTTAACGCCTGACTGAGAAATGCCGTTAGTTTCTCTTTTTCTTCCAACATGGCATCAGGGTTTTTGTCAGGCTTTAGTGCCACCACGACTTTTTTTAACGAAAGTGCTGTTGCGGGTGCTTCTGAGGGTTTAGGAGAACAGGAAACGATTAAGCTGAGGGCTAAGAGACTCGGTAAGAAACGAATAGAAGTGCTCATGTGAAGACTAAATTAGAGTGAGACCTATTATCAGTCAAGATGTTTGGAGGCAAGATTTAATAAAATTTGTAAAAAAGAAGGGTGACTAGGCTCAACTGTAATCAGAGGTGCAGCTATGGCGGCTCATTCGAATGAGAGCTTGCCTCGACCTAATGTTCGTAGTTCTAGGTAAGCTAATTTTCTCCTATAAAACAAAGTAGGGAAATTTTGTATTTTTTATACCATGTTCCCTATTTTTACAATTAACTTTAAGGTAGCTTTTGCCCCTCCGCTATTTCACAATGCCGTGATGATGCGCATCATGACGGGCTTACTTCTCACTCTATTTTTTTTCCTCACCGTTTTGCAAGCCGAAGAGCCCGTTCCCGCACCTCGTCCCCCCGTCAGTGCTATTGATCGCCTCGCCGCACTGCCTAGGCTTCTAGCTAGTGGTGGTACCACCGTCTACGTGCAGCTTGCGCTTTCCATATTTGCTGGGGCCGTGGCGATGGAGCGGTTTTTTCGACTGAACAGAAAGAATATCGTTCCCACGGGATTCACTGCCGAGGCCGAACGCCTTTGGGCCGAGGGAAAAAAGGCGGAGCTTTTAGAGTTGTGCAAGGAAACTCCCTCCACGCAGGCACGCATCATCGCATGGGTGCTAAAGCATCATAAAAATTCTTATATAGATGTGTCACGAGTTGCTGGTGACATGGCCGCAAGAGAAATCCGTCACCACCTGCAAAAAGCCTATCCGCTCGCAGTCGTTGGCATGTTGGAACCCCTTCTCGGTCTACTCGGCACCGTTCTCGGGATGATGGAAACATTTGCAGAAGTCTCATCCTCGGGCGCATTGGGCGACGCTGCGACATTGGCCGGGGGTATCTCGAAATTTTTGGTCTGCACCGGCACGGGCCTGTTTATCGCTGTGCCTTGTCTGGGGGCGTATTACTACCTACGCCATCGCACTGTTTTTCTGGCTCATGAGCTAGAAGAGCAGGTGGATCATCTATTGCATAAATGGTTTTTGATTCAGGAGGTGTCCGATGCAAATCCATCTTGAAGAAGAGCAAACGGCGGAATTGCCCATCGTTGCCATGATTGACGTGGCCTTTCTGCTGCTCGTATTTTTTCTCGTCGCAACCACGTTGAAGAAGCCTGACGAAAAAGTTCCTGAGGTGATTGTTGACTTACCGCAGTCAGCTATTTCTCTCAGTCCCAACGCACAAAAGCAAATGCCCACGGTGATAACTGTAAACAAGGACGGACAGTTTTTTATCAACGCAGAAAGTGTGTCGCAACAGGCTCTGCACGAACGACTCAAAGAAATCGCAAAGAATGCCCCCCAAACGCGCATCCGCATTGATGGAGACCGCGAGGCGCGTTACCAGCAAATTATCCAAGCTCTGGAACTGTGCCAATTCGAAGGTCTGCACAATGTGGGCTTCCATACCGCTGGTGAAAAATAACGCTTCATCAGCCGCCAGTGTTGCCCCGTGGCTCACACGGGATCGAATGCCGTGGATAGTATTCTCCGGTATCGCACACCTCGGACTTCTCATCGGCGTGGCCTATTTTTCAGGGCTGCTCGGCACACCCAAGTCCGTGAACAAAGTGCATGAAAAACAAACGCTAGCCCGTCAAGAATTAGCTAAGAAACGGCATGAAAAATTACAAGCCACCGTTGAGAACATGACGCAAGCCCGCCAGCAAATGGAAGCTTCAAGCCGTAAGCGCGAATCCGAATTCCTCCAGCACGAAAAAGAACAGGCGCATCAGCGTCCCAAGGATGTCGCACGGCAACTGGAACAGGCCCGGCAATCGCAAGAGCGCGCCGTGCAAAGTCAGGAAAATAATCTACGCGAGATTCAAGCGATGAAACAAAAGGTAATGGAGGCGAAGCCCCTCAGTGAACTCAATGACATTCGCAATAAAATAACCTCAAAGTATGACGAAATTAAGAACCAACAAAACCTAAGTCAGTCACAACGCCAACAAGCTGTCGACAAACTCTTGTCTATGGGTGATGCCATGCAACCTCTGCGTGAAGACGTGGAACGCGCCATACAATCCCAAAAAAATGCACTCCAAGTTCAGGAGGAATCAGGACGGAACTGGGATAAAATCAATGAACAATTAAAAAATGTTGAATCATGGAAACAGCAGCGAGCAGAACGCGAGAAGCAGAGAACCCGTGCTTTAGCAGATCTGGAGAATGAGAAAAAGAAAGTAGAAAAAACCTTGCAGGAGTCCGAGCTTGCACGTAGTGCCATGGAAACCGCCCGCGCTATTTTAAATCAACGCCAAGAGGAGTTAACCCGAAATTCCACACCTGAGATAAAGAAAGTGGAAGAAGCTGCTCAAGAAGAGTTTCGTAAACGTGAAAACGAGTTTAATGTGGCCAAAGTCGCAGCCGATCAAAAGGTGGGCGATTTTGAGAACCGCGAGCGCACCGTAAGACAGGAGCAGGATCAAAAAGTTCAACAAGCGCAGGATGAATTTACCCGTTACCAGAATGAATCGCAGCGCCTCATCGGAGAATTGCAGCAATCTCAACAGCGCGCCTTGGACTCGCAAAGGGAAGCCTTACAGGCTCAAAACGCAGCAGAGCAAAATTATCGTCAATCTGTTGCCCAATTAAAAATCGAGACTCCTTCCGCCCCTTCATCAAATGTGCCATCGAGTTACATTCCACCAAAGCCCATCGAGCAAATGAACTCGAAAGAAATGGCTGAAGAAGCCGTAAAGCTAGAAAAAGAGATCGCATCTTGGGCGAGCCGTATGCGGGCTGCTGAGCTGGGTATGATTCAGGATATTCCCTTTGACCGCGCATTCGAAGCAGCAAAGATTTCGATCCCCGAACGCCATTTGCCCACACAAAATTTAGATACTCCCAAGACTGTGGAGGATGCTGCAAAACTTGATCAGTCTTGGGCCGATACGATGAAGCAAGTGAGCCAAATGCAAAGCAATGTCCGCACCTGGCAATCCATGGCTCAAAGCTTGTCTCAGGATAATAAATTGGGTTCCAGTGCCTACCTCGATTGGGTGAAAGAAAAAGACCAGGTGGACGGTAGCTCCCAAAATTTAGCGACTGCGGCGGGCAATGGTGAAGCTCGGGATTTGAGTGCCGTCATGCGTAAGGCTCAGGGTTTAGGCAATGGAGGTGGAGAGGATCCTTACGGAAACAAAATTCGCCCAGGGCAAGACGTAGATTTTCAACGAACTTTAGCGGATGGCGCCATGCAAGTTCCTGTGATCAATGAAAAAGATGTGAAGGCTGTGCCCGGCAGGAAAATCATGTCGAGCGCACGCAGCGCTGCTACTGCATCAAGTGCGGAGTGGATGTTTGTGGATTCGTGGTATGTGGCCGGACCTTTTGCGAATCCGGGACGTAGTAATCGCGATAAGCGGTTTCCACCTGAGGAGAGAGTGAATTTGGATGACTCCTATGTGGGTAAAAATGGGCAGCGCATATCATGGCAATTTATCCAATCTACGAAGCCTATGATCACACCGCCGCAGGAGGCTAATGAAGCAGTGTATTATGCCTATACCGAGCTATGGTTCGAGGAGGCGCAGGACTTATGGCTGGCCGTGGGTGCGGATGACGCCGCAAAAATTTGGATTGAGGAGCAGTTAGTCTATGTCAGTGAAAATCGCTTAAAGTCGTGGACCATCGGCGAAGCTAAACGGCGCGTGCATTTTAAGCAGGGTCTAAATCGAATCCTTTACCGAGTGGAAAATGGACCCGGTTACATCGCTTTTTCTCTAGTGCTATCCACGAAGCCTGGTGCGTAAGCTCGTCATCTACGCTTAAGCATGAGATAAAATAAGAAAACGTGGGCGACTCAATGACCTGAAGGTGAACGGCCCGTGAGTCGGCGATGAATTCGATAAAACTGGGCGTAGCTGCCAAAGCCCGCCTCAAACGCCGCCTCCAATAAGGTGCGCCTATTCCCATCGCCATAGCAAACGCGGAAACGCTCCAGCCCTTGGCGGTGTCGAAAGTCCAGCAAGGAAAGTCCAGTTTGTTTCTGGAACAAAAAACCTAAACGCGATGCGCTCAACCCGGCTCGGCGCGCAACTGCACCAACATTCAAAGTTGGATCTTCTCGGAGTGCCGCAGCGGCGCGTTCAACGGCTGGATGCACTTCTTTTCCTAGAATGATCCCGGCTGACTGTCGGTGCTCCGCCCAAGCGCTCATCAGCAAGTAGGCCAAGCCAGCATTGAAGCGCGACGGATCGTTCATGACATTAGCTAATTCCGCAGCTAGGGTGGCTAGTCGGGCCGCCGGAGCTTCACCTAGGACTTTACAGAAGTCGCCCTTGGGTTTGGTTTGTCTAAGAATCCGGTTCGCTGCGTTGGCGCAGGTCGCCCGCACAAGTTTCGGGCGGAAAACCACAATCCACATTTCGTAATCTCTAGATTGCTCAAGCAACACATGATTTTGGCTAGGAAATAACCAGACCAAACTGCCTCGAGAAAGTTCGTAGTGGCGATCCTCCATCAGGTAAGTCGCCCGTCCGCGCACGGACAGATTTAACTCAAGCTCTTCATGTCGGTGCGGCGGAATCTGACGCAAGGAATTGAAATGATGATGCCACACCGCTCCTTCCAGAGCAGTGGGCACGGGCAATGTTTGTATAACAGCACGCATGACAGTGGAAAGTGATAACAAAATGCGAGACAATGAAAAGACTTTAACTTCTTCTTCAACAATAATGGGAACACTATGTTGAAACCAATACCGTTAAATAAACAAGCAATAGACCAATACAACAATGAGGGCTGGTGTATGCTCGGCAAGATCATGGACGATGAAACCATCGCCCGATTCCGGGAGGAGGAGCTAAAGTTCCGCAACCGGCCGCTGCATTATGATGATCCAAAGCCAAATCCACCCACACTGTTCCGCAGCCAGATGGCGGCATATTCTGAACCCGTGCGCACGTTTGGGGTGTCTGGATCGCACCTGCCACTCGTGCAACAGGTACTGGGAGCAAATCTAGCGTGGATTTACACACAGTTCGTGACGAAGTTCCCCGACGCTAGCCTCGGAAAATCCGAGTTCCCTTGGCATCAGGACAACGGCTACGCTAAAATCCTTCCCGAAAATAACATGACCATTTGGATACCTTTGGATGATGTAGACGAGGAAAACGGCTGCGTTTGGATTGCGCCGAAATCACACAAAAATGGTATTTTACCACATAAGCAAAAGACATCCGATAACTGGCATCTGGAAGTACCAGTGGAAGGCGACGGAATTCCCGCCATAATGAAAGCGGGGGAAGGCGTGGCGTTCACCGGTCTAACTCTGCACCGCTCCAAACTCAACCATACAGACAAGCCGCGCCGTGCGTTCTTTTTGCAGTATGTGGATGCCAACGGCACTTACGGGGATGATAATCTTCCCATCGTTGATCGTCCGATGGTCTATGTCGTGACGGGCGAGGCAGATTTTAACCAGCGCCCCACAGGTCTGAAGCCGTCCCACTGATCCGACATGTGTGCTTTTGCCAAAGAATCATCCCGCTGTGCCTTAAAAAGTGCGGCGGGAGTCTCGACCCAAAGTCATTGTTCTGGTCTTTGCCGGCAAAAAAGCGTAGACCCATTCTCTGAGGTTTTGCCGACATCCGTCTCACCCCTAAACTTATCCTATTCAATTAATACTTATGATTCCCAACTGCAACGACAGCAGCAACCGTCCGCCGCGTCTGCGGTTTGACTTGAATATTGGCTCGATTTCCGAACTTCCTGCGACAAGTTCCTTCCCAATTTTTTTGCCGCAGGACGACCATTCCCGTTACCGTTATCTTCGCACTAAAGGCATTGAGGGATTGAACTGGGGAAATCCCGATATTTGCCGCCAGACTGACTTGTTCTGGACAGGCGGCGGGCGATTTGACTCCCCGGCGGAGGTGGATGGAAAAATCATCGACCTTAAAAATGCAGGCTACGACTGCGGCACATTCCATGTGGGCACAGGATTTGAAACCGACGACGAAATGGACGATTATGCTAAGGCCATTATCAGCGCAGCCCAGCATAGCGCTTTTCCCGTTTTTGTGGAAACACATCGCGCTACAGCCACGCAGGACATTTACCGCACAGTCAAATGGGTAGAGCGCAATCCAGAACTCCGATTTAACGGCGACTTTTCGCATTACTACACTGGTCATGAAATGATTTACGGTGACCTCGAAAAGAAACTCGCCTTTCTTGCGCCAGTGCTGGAGCGAGTCCGATTTATTCACGGCCGCATCGGCAATTCCTGCTGTATGCAGACCGAGGTAACTGATCTGGAATCGACTAATGTGGCTCACTTCCGCGCATTCTGGACGCAGAGCTTCGTGGGCTTCCTAAAAACTGCACGGCATGGCGACTACTTTTGTTTCGCCCCAGAATTGCTTGCCCCGGGTATCAACTACGCCCGAACCTTCCGCAATACAGACGGAATCATCTGCGAGGAAGGCGACCGCTGGCAACAGGTGCTACTCTACTGGCAAATCGCCTGTGAATGTTGGATGGAAGCCGAGCAGCGCTGCAAAAGCGTCACCAGATGAATCCTCTGTGCTCAGGCTGAAGGCATCTCTCAAATCGGCTTTTAAAGGGTTTTCCCCTGCCCTCTCCCATGCTTGACCTGAGCTGTGATTTTTCTAGGCTCTTCTTTTCAACTTTAGCTTATCCATTATGAAACAGATGTCCCCACTCGAAGAATTACGCCACTCATGCTCTCACGTTCTAGCTACTGCGGTCCTGCGTTTATTTCCCCAAGCTCAGCTCGATATCGGCCCTCCCACGGAACATGGATTTTATTATGATTTCGACCTTGAACACCGCTTCACCACGGATGATCTTCAGAAAATCGAAGACGAGATGCGTCAGATTGCGGCAGAGGATCAAGCCTTCACCCGCTCTGAATGCAGTCGCGCTGCGGCTATCGAAAAAATCACGCAGCTCGGCCAAGCTCGCTATAAGTTAGGCCGTATTGATGACATCCCCGAAGGTGAAGCCATCAGCTTTTATCAAAATGGAACCTTCTTTGATCTTTGCGCTGGTACCCACGTCGCTTCCACTAAAGAAATTAAAGCAATCAAGCTTCTCAGCATTGCAGGAGCCTACCACCGAGGCAGCGAGAAGAATAAACAACTTCAGCGTATTTATGGAACAGCCTTCCCTTCTCAAGCTGAACTCGACACCTACCTTAAACAATTAGAAGAAGCGGCTAAGCGCGATCACCGCAAACTGGGGCGTGAGTTGAAGCTTTTTCGCGTAGATGCCGCCATCGGTAGCGGCTTACCTTTACTCTTACCGAATGGGGCGATTATACGGCATGAGTTAGAAAAACTGATCACAGAAAAATTAACCGAGTATGAGTACGATCAAGTGTTCTCCCCCCACATTGGCTCGATTGATCTTTATAAAACTTCTGGTCACTATCCGTATTACGCCGAGAGCATGTATGACTCGATTAAAATCGAGGAGCGCGAGTTTTTACTTAAGCCGATGAATTGTCCCATGCACATTCAAGTGTACACAGTGGAACCTCGCAGCTACCGCGATCTACCTCAACGCTATGCTGAGTTCGGCACGGTCTATCGCCAAGAGCAATCTGGAGAGCTAAACGGCCTGGTACGCGTGCGTGGATTTACTCAAGATGACGGGCATATTTTCTGCACGCAGGAACAGTTGAAACAGGAGTTCAAACAATGCTTACAGCTTGTGCAAGAGGTCATGGCGTTGTTTGGTTTAAAAACGAAATGCCGCGTTTCGTTGCGTGATCCTAACAATACAGCCAAGTATGCTGGAGATGATTCCCTTTGGTTACCGGCTGAAGCTTGTATCCAAGACGTGGTTAATGAACTACGTCTTGAGCACACGATTGGCTTAGGCGAAGCTGCCTTTTACGGACCTAAACTTGATTTCATGGCCATGGACGCCATTGGCCGTTCTTGGCAGCTAGGCACCATCCAAGTGGACTTCAGCTTACCCGAACGGTTTGAGTTGGAATACACGGGATCTGACGGAATTAAACATCGACCAGTTATGATTCACCGTGCTGTCTTCGGTTCGATTGAACGTTTCATGGGTCTGGTGATCGAACATTTTGCAGGTTGGTTCCCGCTTTGGATGGCTCCGGAACAAATCCGTATCCTCCCCATCACGGAAGGTCAAGCCGAGTATGCTAAGGGATTACAAACACAGGCCAAAGCTCTCGGGTTGCGTTGCAGTATTGATAATCATCCTGACAAGATCGGTGCGAAAATCAGGCGAGCCCAGTTAGAAAAAGTTCCTTATATGCTCGTCGTAGGCGCGCGTGAGCAAGAAGCGGGTAAAGTAGCCGTGCGTTCGCGCTCGAAAGGTGAAGAAGGACCGCAGGATTTTGTCGAGGTGTTAGCAAGAGTCGTGGCAGAAGTTAAAACCAGAGCACTTCCCACGACACCAGCGGTCTAATTTATTTTAGGCGACAACATTCAGAGCATGACGCGCTAACTTACCGATAGATGGTAGCTTCTAAAAGTCGGGCTGCTTCGATGTAGCCCTCGTGCATGACGCTCGCGCGGGCGGACGCCATGAAAATAGCTTCTACCGCCGCACTGCGCGTATCTGCACCGAGCAACTGTGCTGCGGCTTGAGGTAAGGAATATTCTTTTCCACTAGAGGCCGCCTTACGGAAGACCGCTCCATCTTCTTCACCCAACACCCCGTAAACGAGTTCAAAGTAGGCTGGATCTACGGGAACTCTCGCCATTTCTAACAGGGCAAACCCACGATAAACACTCGCCACGTAAGCCACCCTGATCGAGCGTTGGTTGGCGTGCAAATGTGCGATGTAATCGGATAAGGAAAGGCCGCGATGCTGAGCATTACGAATCACGTCGTCCGTGATATAGATGGATTTGCGAACTTTAGCATTCATATCTAAGGCCTGAACAAGCTCCCGCTTTTGATCAAACTCATGAAGGATTGACCAAGAGCGGTTATCAAAAAAACTAGGGACTGGCATGGTCTAATTCCAAGAATGAACAGATAAGTCATTGGCCTGTTTCGTAAGTTAACCTTTTAAATATGGATGGCCTCACCTTTAGCGGCAGCAACCGCCTCCATCACCATCTCACTTAAGGTTGGATGGGCGTGAATGGTGGAAAGAATTTCATCTACAGTAGCCTCCAGAGTAATAGCTAATCCCATCTCCGCTATTAACTCCGTAGCTTCTGCACCCACAATGTGTGCGCCCAAAATTTCCCCATGTTTTTCTCCTACGATCACTTTAACAAAACCTTCCACATCACCCGAGGCCACAGCTCGGCCAGAAGCACGATAGGGAAATTTTCCGACCTTAATTTTTAATCCCTGTTCCTTCGCTTTTTTCTCGGTTATGCCAACACTAGCAACTTGGGGATGACAATAGGTGCAGCCTGGGAATATCGTAACTTTGTGTGGTTTCTTACCAGCAACAAATAAACCTTCTATCGCTTCCACCGCTTCATGGGAAGCCACGTGAGCCAACCAAGGCGGCCCGATAATGTCCCCTGCAGCGTAAACGCCAGGAATGCTCGTTTGATAGTTCGCATCTGTCTTAAGATACCCTTTTTCTAAGTCAACGTTTAAACCCGTAGCAAGGAGCCCATCCAGATTCGGCTGCACGCCGATGGCTATTAACAAACTATCGGCCTCAATGGTTTTGGATTCTTTACCTGAAAGTGTTACTTTGACGCCAGTAGCAGTGACTTCTGTTTTTTCGACTTTAGTTTCAGTGAAAACTTCTATGCCGTGCTTGATGAAACTCTTGGCCACCACATCAGCTACTTCAGCATCTTCCTGAGGAAGAATTTGTGGGAGCATTTCGACTAAGGTGACCTTGGTGCCGAAGGCATTAAAGAAATAGGCGAACTCCACCCCAATGGCACCCGCTCCAATAATGACGAGAGACTTTGGCTGTTTCTGAATAGCCAGAGCTTCACGACTCGTCATGACTTTTTCCCCATCCACTTTTAAGCCTGGCAAGTGGCGTGGAGTAGTGCCAGTGGCGAGAAGAACATTCTTGGCTTCAAGTATCTGTTCCTTACCGTCGGCGGAGCGAACCACTACTTTTTTATCCTTACCGACAGTTCCCTTACCGACAAAATAATCAACCTTCTTAGATTTAAAAAGAAATTCGATACCTTTTGCCATCTTATCCGCTACGCCGCGGCTGCGTAGCATGACTTTAGCGAAGTCAAAGGAAACATCTTTAACGGTAATACCAAACTCCTCTGCGTGTTTGATTAGTTCGTAAACTTCCGCGTTTTTGATTAAGGACTTAGTTGGGATACAACCCCAGTTTAGGCAGGTGCCGCCAGCTCGTTCCATTTCGACACAAGCCACCTTTTTACCCAACTGAGCGGCGCGAATCGCACCCACATAACCAGCTGGTCCACCACCGATAACAATCAAATCATAAATCATAAGTAAGAAATGAAATATCCCATCAAATGAGGGTAAGGGCAAGAGAGGAAATTTGTGTCCTGAAATCAATCATATCAGAGCTTAGGCAGCAGGTGTCAGAACCTTCATTTTCCACCAAGTATGAAATTAAAGTGCTTCGTAGGTTCCGACGTCTCGACGCTTATAAACTTTAAACCCTGCGCTCTTCGCATCACTGACCGAAAGAGGTTTGTTGATCTTAGGTGTACTAATTTGGCTGATGCATTTGCGCACCGCTTTTTTACAAATAGGGCAATGGGTAAGTGCGGGACGATCCGCTGGGCGTCTGAGCTCAAAGCTACCACGGCAAACCTTGCACGATCCCTCGGTGAGTTCATATTGATAAATGGGCATGGGCTGATCCTACACAGTTCCCAAGGAACGAAGCTGATCACGTAAAGATGCAGCTTCTTCAAAACGCTCGGAGCCCACTGCTTCATCTAACATTATTTCTAGTTGCTTACGTCGTGAGCCCACTTGGGATTGTGGTATCTTGCCAAGGTGCTGCACGCCTTTTTGGCAGTCGCTGATTACTTCATCTAACATCGAACTAAAAACGGTGTAACAGTCTGGGCACCCTAAGCGCCCCGTTTTTCTTAAATCTTCACTTGTGAATCCACAGCTATGGCAGTGGGCTCCCGTGGTGGATTGAGGGGATAGCATTAAAGATTTAGCCGAAATTTCCACATTAACTATGCTGTCTAAAGTCGCCATAGGATCTTTCATCCCTTTGGCTTTAGCCAACTTTGAAATTTCATCCCAGATGTCAAAATCAATCAGGTTAGGTTCATTCACTTGGGGGATACATTTTTCGCACACGTGAACCTCAATCACTTTACCGTCGATCAGTTTGGTCAGGTGACAGGTGGCGGAACATCCGGGACAAAAAGTACACTGCATCTTTAAGGTTTATCATCGTTATTGGAAAATTGCAAATCCGAGCTTAACCTAATTTGAAAGGCTATAGATTTGTCTTTCCTTTCTTTAACTTAAAGAAGTTGCTGACCGTTTAGAACGTTCATTGGCGGGAAGAGCGCAAGCTCATCATTCTCGCTAATAAATTATTGAAAGATCCTAACTTTTCCCTTGTAGCATATTCGCTGTGGCGAACAACTTAAGACACCCCCGCCCCGACCTTGGTCGGGGCTCCTGACCCCACTGACTGACCTCGTTGTCCCCCATTGCATCAATCCGCTGGAGTGATTTGACAAAATACGCCAATGGCGTGTGCTCAGGTAATGGTCTTTGTCGAACTTTCGTCTTTTACCAAAAAAGTTGTCAAACTTCCGGATGATGAAAGTTATGCAGACCTTCAAATGGAAATCGCGGTTCGTCCTGATGAGGGAAGCTTGATTCCCAAAGGAGGAGGACTGAGGAAAATCCGTTGGAGAGCCAAGGGCAAGGGAAAAACCGGTGGCGTCCGGATCATTTATTTTTGGCGGGTTTCTGAAGACCAAGTTTTGGTGTTGGATATTTATCCTAAGAATAAGAAAGAGAATTTAAGCGGTGACGAACTGAAAGAATTGAAAAAAAAGATGGAGGAATGGGTCAATGAAAACAAAAAATGAATTGCGTGACGTCTTAAGAGGAAAGAAGGCTCCCGGACGGGTATGGAGCATTGTTCGCCAGCCGGATGGTCAAGTGCTGCGGAAAAAAATGGACGTTGAAAGTTATCGAAAAAAGCGGGAACAGGAATGGGATAAGGGCCAGGCCACAGAAGTACGGAATAGCCTGGGTCTTTCCCAGAATGCGTTTGCCCGGCTGTTAGGGGTTAGTGTGGATACCCTGCAAAACTGGGAGCAGGGTCGTCGCAAGCCAGCAGGGGCTGCCCGTGTCCTGCTGCGTATTGCCGCCAAGTATCCCGAGGCAATTTTGGAAGCGGCTTAAAAAGATTTTACGAGCCTGTCAATTGTCATAGAACGGTGATCCCGAAAGGGCATGTCGGGACTGACCCCGCTAAACATGACGCAAGAAATATGTGCAATGTGGTAGACTGAGCCCATTGATCTGTTACCTATGTCCCCAGATCATATCAGGCAAATGGCTCATCCTTGAATTTCGGAATTCACCTCTACTTGATTTTTTCTTAAAAAAGAACTTAAAATTCCTTTTACGACTAAAATTATTATAACTGCTAATGAAAAAATAATCCCACATAATCCAATACCTAGAGGTGACGATGAAATTTGCAGTGGCAGCGGTAATAGCGGAAACGAAATCATAATATTTGCTTCAGAGGAATTAATGCCATAAGCAGCTATAAGTATACTTACTGTAAGTAATGCAATAGCAAAATAGCTATAAACGTGCAGTTTATTATATTTTATGGGGTTTTTGAAAAGAGAAACTATCAGAAAAGCAAAGATTAAAATGCACAAGAAAATTATAGAAATTCCCGCACCGTAGTATGGCGTAATAATGTTGTAATAGTATCTACTTAAAGGCACTCCGAATGTTCTTTCTAAGCCATATCTTATAATGTCTTTCACACATAATATCTGGCCTAGAATAAATAATGATGAGGTAAAGTAGAATGCTAAATGTCTTTTGCTCATTTAGGATTTTGTTTGTATTTATCCGCCCATGAAGTGTCGCTTAAAAAAGATTTGGTGACAGTTTTAGTCTTTACAATCTCTCTTTCATATTGATCATAAATTATGAACTTCAATGTTTTGTTTCCGCAATCGTCCGTACACTCGTATTTGTCGGTGACAACGTGTCTCCACACTTGAAAAGTAATTATCAGCGTAATGGAGAAAATTGCTTCTGTTGATATTTGAAGGCCAAATCCTCCTGCAAAGTTTGCATCAATTTTAAATTCTTGTTCTTGCCCCCCTAAATCTTGAACTTTTTCAAGTATTTTCGTGTCTTTCAATATGCAATCAAGCCCATAAGGATCAGTCAAGTTAACCGCATTATTCCCCACATACCGATAAATATTCACATCCTCCGCATCAAAGCGGATCGGATTGGTTTGGATAAATCTCCCCAGTTCCGCCGAATAAACCCTGTTCCTGTAATCGTAAAGCCCGGCCTCAGCAATCCATTCCCGACCCGTGAACATAAAACGGTTACTGAATGCGGAATTGGCAATCGGGGATCCTGAATTGTCCAAGACCGTTGCTTTACCAAAGACATCATGCTGATAGGACTCGGCCAAGGCACCGCTGCTGTTGGTCAAGGCCA
>Ga0209490_10000680_pt1 | contig 33813 bp, 25 predicted proteins | sample MAT06_FD_187209 | JGI IMG/M metagenome (GOLD analysis project Ga0209490, IMG submission 187209) | Freshwater microbial communities from Lake Fryxell liftoff mats and glacier meltwater in Antarctica - MAT-06 (SPAdes) (version 2) | ecosystem: Environmental > Aquatic > Freshwater > Ice > Liftoff...
CAAATTGAAGATTTGAAGCGGTGGGCGGCCGAAGCCGGCGCGAGAACAGCTTCTAATGATACTCGATTGATTGATGAATTGAAACGCTACAGTCGGCCGCTGGGAGGGGATGCGATCGACAATTAACCCCACTTGTAGCGTGCGTCAGTTAAGGTCTAATTAATTCTCGGAAAAATCCCATCAGACGCACCTTCCTAATCGCATGGTGCGTCAGTTCATGGCTGATTAATTCTCCCAAATATCTCCCCTTCTGACGCACCCTACTACTGCTAAGCTGTTCTGCACTTAAATTGGGTGTTAAAAAACAATCAAACTCTTGTGGGGTGGGCGTCCCGCCCGCTCTAAATATACAATTTAAATGCGCGACAGCTTACTAGCCTACAAGAGTTTATGGACTGTTATCTTAAACCTTTTTAGCGAAGACAGCGCCACTACAAACCCAACCTAAAAATATCCGCAAAAATCGCTTTTTCCCCAACCATTCTACTCGCAGCCGGCGAATCGTAAACCACTAACAACGAATTCTCCTCCCCCAAATAGGGAAACAAACTCAACCCCTCAGCATTGTCCGTACCAACCTGAAAAGGCAAGTCAAACAATACCTCCAAATTTCCTCCATCTTGCCCAGTAATACTGTCGCCCGATCGCCCTAAAATTTCCCTTAACCGAAAAACCCTCGTCGCCCCCGATAAAGTCATCGTCGGCCCGGCTAAAACAATCAAATCTTCCCCATTAAAACACAATTCTCGCACACCCAAACCGTTCAAATCGACAAAATGTTTTTTGTACAATTTCCCTGCTTCCCCAATTTCCTTAAGCCTTAAAACTCCCGGTTCTGCTTCTTCAACCTCCAATTCTAAAATTATCGCCCAACCCCGCAGCACCGGGCCCCGCAAACCGAGAAAAATGCTCTCCCCCCGCACCGCCAATCCCTCAATATCGAAGCCATTTTCTTTGCTCGGAATTGGCACAGAAAAATACAAGCCGAGATGGCTGTCATCTTGGAGCGCATCTGTTAGTAGATTGCCCGTTTCTGTCCGCTGAAGACATCCCGCTGTCAATTGAATTTGGGGATTTTCAGGATGGGAAATTGACTTGTACAAAATCCCGTCTTTCACTGGGACTTTTGCTAGCAAATAGCGGTTGACCTCAGTCTTAATTGTTGCTAATCTTTCGAGATCGTCTGCGGAATTTTTACCTTTAGGTTTTTTGCGTTTTGTGCTGTGAGAACCGACCAGCCAAAGGCAATTGTTGCTGAAATCAATTCCTTCAATATCGATTTCGTCGTCGTCCAATAAATCGATAAAATCCCCGATCGCAAATTTTTGATGTTTTCCAAAAACATGAGGCGATACAGGCGACAAACATTCGAGGGAAGTCGTTTCATCGGAGCCCAGCCACAAATGGCCGTCGGGAGTGAAAGCCACAGCCGATAAGTCTGTAATAATATCGCTCACTTCGGTGTTGAATTTCAGCAGCAGGCGACCGAGCAAAAAGGATTCTGACATAATTGTTAGCACCAAAACTATTCTTAGGGAATTATAGCTAAAATTGCTTGAAACTGATATCCAGCCACAGGTGCAATAGTCCGCCGGGGAATTAATTCCCCGTCTCAAAGGTAAAGTCGGTTAAAACCGACTGAAAACTTATATTTAAAACTCAAATAAATATAATGTTATGTCCTCAGAGAGATGACTTCCGCTCTCCAGACAGGGATTTTCTACCCCTGGCAGCTCCGGCTCCAACCGCAGCCGGCGGTGATTATTCAGCAAACCGAACCTCTACAGACGGATAACACCCTAATTGAAACATTAACATCTCAGTTACATTTCGTTACTATAAGGAAACAGAGAAAAAAACTTCTCCCCCATAATATCAGAGGTCGTCATTATGAATAGTACATTTCGCGTCGGCAACCTGTTTGGAATTCCCTTTTATGTCAACGCATCTTGGTTTCTAGTTCTCGGTTTAGTAACCTGGCAATACGGCGGCGCACTAGCAGCCCTATTTCCCACATTAGGCCCTGTAGCGCCGTGGCTGCTAGGATTATTCTCAGCCTTACTATTATTTGCTTCCGTCTTAGCCCACGAATTAGGACACAGTTGGGTAGCTATCAAACAGGGAATTGGCGTGAAATCAATTTCGCTATTTCTGTTTGGCGGACTGGCTAATTTGGAAAGAGAATCGAAAACCCCAGCCGAAGCCTTTTGGGTCGCCATTGCAGGCCCATTAGTCAGCTTATTGTTATCCGGTTTGTTAACTGCGATCGGCGTCGGTGCAGCCCTCACAGGCCCCGCAGCAGCCATCGTTCAACTTTTAGCTTCCATCAACTTAGCTTTAGCCTTATTTAACTTGATTCCTGGTTTGCCCCTTGATGGCGGTAACATCCTCAAAGCGATCGTCTGGAAGATTACCGGCAACCCTTACAAAGGCGTAATTTTTGCTAGCCGCGTCGGTCAAATCATTGGCTGGATTGCCATTGCTACAGGCATCTTCGGCAATATTTGGAATCTAGTAATCGGTTGGTTCTTGCTGCAAAATGCTGGTCAATCTGCACAATATGCCACAGTCCAAAATCAACTCGCAGGGCTGACAGCCGCAGATGCTTTGACTGCCGAAAGCCCGATCGTCCCAGAAAACTTATCGCTCAGAGAATTTGCCAACAACTACGTGATTGGTAGCACTCATACCTGGCGCAGATTCCTAGTTACCGATGATGCGGGACAATTGGTAGGGGCGATCGATCTTGACGACATGAAAACCATCCCCACCGGAAGCTGGCCCCAAGTTTTGGTAAAAGAGATCCTGAAGCCGATCGAATTTTCCACCACCGTCAAACCAGAATTATCCCTCCTCGAAGTCGTCAGCCTCTTTGAACAACTCAAAGTACAAGAACTCCCCGTCATTCGCGAAAACGGTGTCCTCGTGGGACTTGTAGAAAAAGCGGAAATCGCCCGCCTGCTACAGAAACAAGCTGAAGCTAATCCTGCTTAATACCCTCAGATACTTGACAAATAACAGTTGACCCCCTCGATCGCAATTTACCAAAAGGGCGATCGGGGGGGTTAACTATATATTCACAGAAATCAAACACTAAATTATTAGCTGCAAAATCAAAGATGATAACTATAATAGTGTATTGATCATGTGAGCGAGGACGCTATGCCATCCCAGGACTTTTCCTCTAAATCCGAAACAAAAGAGTCAAAAGTTCTTCCTGCTCTCACAAACAATATACTGCCCCAGCAGAACCCACCTCAACCGACAGCTAAATTCACAAATTCAGAGCTGACAGTTTCAGCAGCGCAAGATATTATTTACAAATTTTTTATACATCATATCAACGACTCCGCCTCCGAATTAGTTTTGCAGCAATTTAAAAAAATATTCATACAACTGATTACTCCAGTCAACCCAAAAATAACTCAAGCCATACAGACAATAATTGAGTTTGACAGTCAACGAGAATTCAACAACTTATTTAAACGCTGCTGTTACATCTTATTAAATAACTGGATTATCTACAGAAAATACGAACTTGCTCGGGACTTAATTAAAATTATTAGCGAGAGAGCCATCAGCCAACCTCACCCCGACAATTGTCTGAAAATATTGAGAGTGTGGCTGACAAATTTTGTTAATAGCAAAGACTATGAAGACCTAAAGTTATCTGTATCCAAGTACGACGACGACTACCATCCGGTAGAAATTCACTGGACTTCTCACTATCAGCCTTATTTGCTAGTCGCTCAATATCTAGATGCCAAAAACACCCCCGAAGAACGACAAACTGCTAGAATAATGTCGCAGCAGCTAAAAGACAAATACAAATTTGATCTAGCAATGTACACATCTCGTTCTCAGTCTGCCGCATTCAAATCTGAAAAACATAATAACCCTACACTTCTAGGAGATGAAGCCCTGCGTTTGATCAAAATTATTTTGATAAATCGAGGCTCCTTGAACTATCGCAGTTTGGCCAATGTTTTTATCAATCAGAGTCAGAAAATTACCTACAGCCAGTTTAAAGAATATCTGATCAAGTATTTATTCTATTACGATAAAAAATTTGAGAATAATGATATTTATCAAGAACAAATAACCAATATATTAGGTAATTTTCATCCCAATAATGACCAAAAGATATTGAATAATAGCCTGCATCTTAGAACTTGTAATTATCTCATCAAATCCTTGACTGTGGAAAATACTGGAAAACCAACACCCTTATTTGTAATGTGCGTAAACAAACTAAATCCTTTAACACTAGCAATTTTAATTCTCAAAATTATTTTGATTTCGCCGTATTCTCAAACTTACTTAGAACTTTGTTTTGCTCGATTAATTCAATATTATCAAGATCAATCTGCTGCTGATTGTCAGTGGCTGATTGATTTTTTAGAAGTTTGCCAGATTGCTCTAACTATTTATGGAGAAAATGTCCAATATAATTTAGTAAATATGTCAGAAAAATATCAAGAAGAACAGTTATTTATTGATCTCAATAATTGTCGAGTTTTTTCTCAACATAAACAAATCAAAAAAGACAAAGATTAGTTTGTAGGGTGCGCATTGCGCACCGGTTAATGAGTGTGGCCAGATATTTAGTCCGAAACCAGATAAGACGGCGGTTTCAAGTGTCCGATATTCCTTGGGTTCAGAATCAAAACGCTGAAAGTTAGTAGACTGATTGCATAAATCTTTGATAGAGCCGATCAACCGCAGATTTAAGACAGATCAACGCAGATCAACGCAGATACATTCCAGATAGTTTGCGAATGAGTGCAAGAGGTATAGTCAACCGGTGCGCAGTGCACACCCTACAAAATCAACTGTTCAGTTAGTCAACTGGTGCGCTCTTATAGCACCCTACAGCTCAATTTCTGTCATCAAATCGAGTATTTTTTGATAATCAAAATTATACAGATGATTCATCAGAACTTCAGCCAAAATATCATGCTCGCTGCGGATTTGCTCAATTGTTGTCACAATCAAGTCGAAGTCAGCCTGACGCACTGCCTGTTTGAGATTGCTCGTCCATTCGGGGGAAAGTTTGGGCTTCGAGTCAAGCGTAAATATTGCAGCACTATCAGATATTTTTTCGTTTACTATAGTTGAACTCTCCGATAAATCACTGACTTCAAAATATTTATTGATCAATTCAACTGCGTCAGTTGATGTCACAACTTGAATGTCAAATTTGAAGATTGTGCCGCGTCCAACTTCGCTCTCGGCGGTAATGTCTCCACCCATTAATCTGATGAACTCGCGGCTGATACTTAATCCTAATCCCGTACCTTTTTGAACTTTTTTGCCCGATGAACTTTGCACGAACAATTCAAATATACTTTCTAATTCTTCGGGTGAAATGCCAACTCCTGTATCAGCAATTTCAAAATAAACAATAACTAATTTTTGACCTTGAAATACATTAAAGCTTTTATCTAATTTCGGATTAATTTTTATTTCTTTATTTTGGCATATTGTTAGTGATATAGAGCCATTTTGGGTGAATTTAACTGCATTGTCTAATAGATTAATTAGAACTTGCTGCAACTTAACAGTATCAGCTTGTACATACTGAGGAACATCGGATGAACAGTTGATAATTAATTTCAATCCTTTGTTTTGTGCGGGGATTTTGAACATATTTTGCACGTCGCTTAGCAAGCGGTACAAGTCAAAGTTTTTGGGGTTGAGTGTCATGCGCCCAGCTTCGATTTTTGATAAGTCTAAGACTTGATTGATTAGTTGGAGCAGGTGCTCTCCACTGCGGCGAATAATTTTGATGTTTTCTTTTTCCGACAAGGTTAAATTGGCGCTGGGTTCCATTAATTGAGCGAAGCCGAGAATGGCGTTGAGGGGAGTTCGCAATTCGTGGCTCATGTTGGCGAGAAAGATGCTTTTAGCTTTATTGGCAGCTTCTGCGGCTTCTTTGGCTTGTTTTAGTTCTTGTTCTGCTTGTTTGCGATCGCTCGTATCGATTATGATGCCGTGCCAGACGATATCTCCATTTTCGCGCAATTCAGGGCGAGAATAGCCTTGGAGCCATTTGAGTTTTCCCGATGCTGTCACAATCCGCCATTCGTGGGAAAATGGTTCGAGATTTGTGGCACTTTTGACAATTGCCTCGTGGTGGCTGGGGCGATCGTCCGGGTGCATTTGTTCGTAGAGTAAAGCAGAGTTATTCTGGATTTCCTCCGGCTCTAATTCTTGAATTTCTCGGCACATCGGACTGATATATTCCATATTCACTGAGCCGTCGGGATGCTGCACGAATATGTAAAGTTCTCCGGGAACAGTGATTGCTAGTTTGTGAAACAGAGCTTCGCTTTTTTGTAAGGCTAATTGTGCTTGTTTACGATCGCCAATATCAATCCCAAATCCAAAAAGGAAGTCAAAATTGCCATTGTCGTCTAAAACGGGCGTACCGTACCACTCGACTAACAAAGTATCACCGCACTTTGTGAGAATCTGGTGTTCGTTAACCGTTTGCTGGCTGGCTGTAACGCGCTCAAAAATCGAATGTAATGAAGATCGATCGCCCTCTGGGACAAACGTAGCTAAGTAATCTTTGCCGATAACTTCTGTGGCAGGATAACCCACAACTTGCAGCATACAGTCATTCGCCCGCAGGATTCTACCCTCACAGTCGATCGCCACAAAAAAGATCGGAGAATTTTCAATAATCTTGAAGTTAAAGTCCCGCTCTTTGCGGATAATTTTTGCAGCTTGGTGGCGCTCCTCAATTTCGATCTCCAAGCGAGCATTGATTTCAGCTAACTCGATCGTGCGCGAGGCTACTTCAATTTCCAGGGTGCGGTTGTAGTCAGCCAATATTTGCTCTGCGTGTTTGCGATCAGTGATATCTTGAAAAACAATCATCACGTAAAGGATCTTGCCCGTAGCGTCAAACACCGGCACCGATCGCACTTGCAAGCGAATATTTTTCCCGTCTGGGCGAATTTCCATATCTTCAACTAGCGTTTCTTCACCCCTCACAGCCCGTTCAAAAGGCGAGTCTTCCATCGGATAAAGCCGATCGGTTCCTGCGACATAAATCTGATAAGTTTCTGGGAGCTCTGCTGCTGTTGTATTTGGTATCGCTCCTTTGCCCGTAATCTCTGCTCCCATCGAATTCATAAAAACAGTGCTACCCGTCGGAGTCAGGGCTGTCACCCCAACGGGCAAACTTTCTAACAGCTTGGCAAATTTTGCTTCGCTTTCGGCCGAAGCTTGAAAAGACTTTTTCAATTGAGCCGCCATTTCGTTAAAAGACTGCGCTAAGGAGCCGACTTCATCAAGCCTGCTGACAGCAACAGCATGATCGAATTCTCCTCGGGCGATATCTTTAGCTGCTTGGTTGAGCCGCAGCAACGGCAGCGTCACCCACCTAGCTGTCAGAAATCCGGCAATTGTCGATAGCAGCAGCGCCGCCGCAGAAAGTAAAATTGTACTGCGGGTATTTTTGTTAATTTGCCCCATGAAATCCGATGCGGGAACTGCGATCGCGATCAGCCAGTTCAAACCGTTACTATCGGAAAACGGCAGCACTTCCACAAAATATTCTGCCCCGTCTCGGCTGAATTTCAGTTGTTGTCGCTGCTGAATGTTACCAAAGCCCCCAAACTGTTCGTACAAATACTTAGCTGCGGTGCGAATCACAGGAGTTGTGCTGTCTAAAACATTCAGTCGTTCAGGTTTCTGGTTTCCCGACATCTTTCTGAAGGGTGATTCTTGACTCGAACTGGCCACCAACAAGCCCGATCGTTCGATCGCGAAAATTTGTCCCGTTTTGCTAAACTTGAGGCGATCGAGATATTGCTGAATTTCCGAGAGCGAAAAATCTACCGCACTAACTCCCAGTAATTTACCATTGCGATCGCGAATCGGTTGACTCGCCGCCATAAACAGAGTCCCCGGAGTAAAACCCTGATAAATGCTCGTCCAAATCGGTTTGTTAGCTGCGACAGCTTCTTTGTACCAAGGGCGCACCCGAGCATCATAGCTTCCCGGTTCCACGTTGAATTTGGCCGTGCGATTGCCTCTGTTGTCTGTAGCGTAGTAAATATTCTGAGAGTTAGTAGACTTGTTAGCGGCGATAATTTGCAAGCTATTGTCCTTGGGGTTGCGCCAAATGGCGAGATATTCTCCTGATTTTTCAGAACCCAGGGACATCCGCTGAATGCTTTTAAACGATTGCATTTGCAGCCAGAGGAACTTTTCTGCCCGAGGCTGGCGCGTTTCTAACTGTAAGTTTAATTCCGCGCGGTCGATCGCTTCAGCATTAAGTTGATTTACCCAGTGGGTATTTTCGAGAACAGTAGTCAGTTGTTCTTCAACTCTTTTCCCCGTCTGGGCGATCAATTCCTGGGCGAGCTCTTCGACTGCTCTTTCTCCGTTGCGAAAAGAAAGATACCCGACAATCCCGACTGCTGCGACGATTTGCAGCACAAAAGAGGCTACTAGAACGCAGCGTAGGGGTATTTTTGTGGGTTGTTGGACAGTTTGAAAGGCGAATCGGGACAACGGCATAGGCTGGTGACTAATTCCTCCCTTTCACTGTAACTGTTTCGATCGGTAATTTGACGTAGGGGCGATCGGGCTTGTTTACTTCCCGTCAGTCGATTTGAGATTTGAGATTTGAGATTTGAGATTTGGGGATGAATGATTCTGTATGGGCTTGGAGGTTGCCTACAGTCGCATTTTTGTCTTCCACTGGTATTGCACACTCTTGGCTAACAATACCTCCGCCCTGTTATTGCTTTGTTCGCTTTCGCACCTCTTTTTACCCTCCGAGCGAAGCCGTTATAACCTTCTTCCTTCTTCCCGGTTCCTGAGCGAAGCGTCGCCCTGAGCGTAGTCGAAGGGCCTTCTTCCTTCTTCCTTCTTCCTTCTTCCTTCTTCCTTCTTCCTTCTTCCTTCTTCCTTCTTCCTTCTTCCTGATGACTAATGACTGATGACTAATGACTAATGACTTCTTCCTTCTTCCTGATGACTAATGACTGATGACTAATGACTGATGACTAATGACTAATGACTTCTTCCTTCTTCCTCATAACTGTCAACTGTCAACTCAACAGCTACGCGGAAAATCCCCCGCTTGTCCAAACGGATCTAGCGAGGGGCGAGAATAGGTATTATCGGAAAATATAAAGTAGTGGCAGTGGCTTTTGTCGAGCCATTGCCATCTATAGAATCCATACTGTTTTAGGCGAGCAGAAAGATTTCAGAGCCAACTCTCTGCCTGCATTCAGTGCTTAAAGTCAAACCAACCTGTTCAAGCAAGAATTCAAAGCAAATTGTAAAAGCTTAGGATACTTCTTCGCGATCGATTTGGCGCAGGTGAATGTGCTTGCGTCCCAGAGAAATTTCAAATTCATCTCCCGGCTGAAGTTCCATCTGCTTGGTGTAGGCGGCTCCAATCAGTAAGTTGCCGTTAGATTGAACGCTAATCCGATAGCTGGCCGAGCGTCCGCCACGTCCATTACCATTTTGCTTCCCGTCAAGCTGAATGCCTTCTGCATCAATCAGCGCATTCAGGAACTTCATCATGTTCACCCGTTCTACGCCATTTTTGGTAATGGTGTAGTAGCCACAGGCTCTAGCTTTTTCTTCCTTGGTAAGGTTCTCTAGGTCTTTGACCTTTTTGATCAGACCTTCGCCTTCAAGGGGTTCGATATTTTTCTTTTTAGCCATTTACTGAGTCCTGAAATATTCAAGTGGTGTACGGATTTTTTCTTGGTTGGTTTTTGGCTTGACCAAGAAACTTTAGCTTTATAGCTGGTCGTAAAACCATATTACACCGATCGGCTCAATTGTTAACCACTATTATCTAAATATTTTTAACAGCGTGCAGTTTTTCTTGAGAAGTAGCTACAGCCGGTGCAAGCAATCTCTAAACTCGGTAGCATAAGCTATCAGCTATCAGCTAGCTGAATATTTGCCCCATTTTGAAAATCCCATGAAGTTGACCACACGCGGACACTACAGTGTCAAAGCATTACTGGATCTAAGTTTGCAACCTCGCTTTGCCCCGACATCGGTGAAATCGATCGCGAATCGACAGGAGTTACCAGCTCCGTATCTAGAAAAATTGCTGATTGAAATGCGACGAGCCGGTTTAGTCCAATCAGTTCGGGGCTCGCAAGGAGGATATCAATTGGCTCGCGAGCCCGCTCAAATCTCTTTAGGACAAATCTTAGAGGCTGTAGGCGAAACTATTGAACCTTTACCTCGACATTCTCCCGACGCCAACCAACCAGAGGACTGGGTAACGTTCAGTTTGTGGAACCGATTGCACAAAAAACTGGCCGAAGCGCTATACAGTATTTCCCTGGAAGACTTATACTATGATGTCCGCAGTTGGCAAGCGGCTCTAGGGGAAGAAACTAGCTTTATCATTTAACTGGTAAGTTGATTTATTCGATCGCCAGCAAGCAAACATGAACGAAACACTTGTTACCTACTCCGGCGGCTGCCACTGCGGCGCTGTCCGCTTCACAGTCACGGTTGACAAACACAAAGCATCTGACTGCAACTGCTCTATCTGTAAAAAGAAAGGATTTTTGCACCTAATTGTGCCGCCGGAACGTTTTACCTTGCTGTGCGGCGAAGATGTTTTGACAACTTATACGTTTAATACAGGAACTGCCAAACATACTTTCTGCCGGATTTGTGACATTCACCCGTTTTATCGACCCCGATCGCATCCCGATCAATTCGATGTGAACATCCGTTGTCTTGACTCGGATGGCATTTCCAAGTTTAAGATCCTACCCTTTGACGGTGTTAATTGGGAGCAGAATGTACACTTGCTGGGCGACTAAAGTAATCTCAGCAGTTATGACAAAGACGCCAGATCATTATGAAGTTTTGAATTGGTCAAATCCTTGCCATTATTGCTTTGTACGGATTTTTGCCCGCTCAGATTAGCCTCCGTTAGCCGGGATTTTGCAATAAAATCGCCGCTCAAAAATCAAAGTCTGCAAGAGTACCAGGAGTTAAAATCTATTAGATCGGGCGATCGAGGAGCGATCGAACAATCAAGCAATTTGGCGATCGGCTCCCAGATTCATCCGTGGAATCAGACAAAAGCTCGGAATCCCGATCCCTAATCCCTGGATTTATCAGTGGGTTCGCTTTTTTCAATTTTTCAATTTTTTAATCTAACATCTAAAATCAATTGATGGGCTATCAAGTTTGACACAATATATATAATGATGCCGGATGAATTTACTGTTTTGATTTTAGCTGCGGTATTGGATTATTCGATCGGCGATCCTTGGGGTTGGCCCCATCCGGTGCAGGCGATGGGTTGGGCGATCGACCGTTATACTCGACTTGTCTTTAATATCTGGAATAATCCCTCCGACAAAATCTCTCTCCCAGACGATCGCCTCTGGGGCGATCGGCACAAACTGTTACTACGATGTGCTGGTACGATACTAGCGATCGGGCTGATTGTCGGCAGTTATACTGTCAGTTGGTCGATCGTCCTTGCTGCTAGTTGGGTGAATCCTGTTTTGGGGATTGCCCTACAGACCATTTTGCTGGCAAGCTGTTTTGCAGGTAGGAGTTTGAGGGCGGCGGCTGAAGACGTGCTCGCACCTTTAAATATTGGAGATTTAGTCAAGGCACGAGAACGATTGAGCCTTTACGTCGGCCGGGATACGGAAAACTTATCGGAGTCAGAAATTTTGCGAGCACTGTTAGAAACTGTAACAGAGAATGCAGTCGATGGTGTCACAGCACCACTATTTTATGCCTTAGTTGGGTTCGCTATGCCTTGTCTATTATTAAGTGTTACCGATCGGTCGATCGATCTTAACTCGATGTGGGCGAGTGCAATAGTCCCCTTGGCGATCGCTTACAAAGCAGCCAGCACATTAGATTCTACGATCGGCTACAAAGAAGCACCATATACAGATTTAGGATGGTTTAGCGCCAAACTAGAAGACGTGCTGACGTGGATTCCTTGCCGGCTAACAGTGATTACTTTAGCCGTTATATCTGGCAGGCCGATTTATATTTGGCAGATTTGTCAGAGAGATGCGGTTAAAGATGCCAGCCCCAATTCCGGTTGGAGTGAGTGCGTCTACGCCGCCATTTTGGGAGTACAACTAGGAGGTACCAGTTCCTATCGCGGAGTTATCAAACACAAACCGCTGTTAGGAGAGCCGATTCGGGCGATCGCCCCGCAGATAATTAGCCAAGCATTACAATTAACTCGGTATTGCTTTCTGATTTGGTTGGGACTATCATTGCTTGCTTATACTGTATTATGTTCGATCGGCTAACTGCTGACCTCAAATGCGGATAGATACATATCTCCGACAGGAATTAGTAGTTCAAACCCGCAGATCCGTCTCTCAAATCAATCTCAAATCTCAAATCTCAAATCTAAAATTGTCCGATCCGCCAACAGCCAACAATTAGATCCCAGCAACCAATGACTAAAATAATCAAAATTTTATCCCCGGATGAAGTGAGGCGCACTCTTACCCGCGTCGCTTCCCAGATTGTCGAAAAATCTGGTGTTCCATCCGATTTAGTGCTGTTGGGGATTCATACTAGAGGAGTGCCTTTAGCTAAAATGTTGGCAGCTCAAATTGAAATCCTGGAACAAGTCAAAGTATGTGTTGGTGCTTTGGATATTACGTTTTACCGAGATGACTTGGATCGAGTTGCAATGCGGACACCGGCTAAAACAGAAATTCCTTTTGATTTGACGGGCAAAACTGTGGTGTTGGTAGATGACGTTATATATAAAGGTAGAACGATTCGAGCGGCTTTGAATGCGGTAAACGATTACGGGCGACCAGAGAAAATTTGGTTAGCGGTATTAGTTGATCGCGGACACCGAGAAGTGCCGATACAGCCAGATTTTACGGGTAAAAAGTTGCCAACTGCAAAGGAAGAACAAGTTAAGGTTTATGTTCAAGAGTACGACGGGCGCGATGGAGTGGAGTTAATTAAGCGCTAATCTGGTTTTGGCGATCGAGCCTGAGTCACATCAAATCCCGTGGCATAGGAATTAATCTTACCCAAAATCAGGACACTGCACGTGCCTTTGTCCCTACGCCCGATTAATTGTAGGGCAGAGAAAAGACTTGGTGCGTTGTCCGATCTTGCTTTGTCTATTTGCCGATCGCACTTGCGACCTCAGAAACTTGGTTTCTTCGGGGGTTTCTCGTTTCTCGTCGCAAAATTTTCGTAGAAACCCGGTTTCTGCTTGTAAAAATCGGCAGTGCAGGAGTTGAACCTGCCTGGGGCGAATTATGAGTTCGCTGCCTAAACCGCTCGGCCAACTGCCGTTAAATCAATTTGGTTTGACTTAACTCAAAAGCAACTATAACATAATTTCCCAGTCCGTGCTAGAACTAGAGAACAAAAATCAAAATCTTTAGATCTGTTGAGTCCCGATCGCCTTCGAGTGCCACTGTGTCCTCCTTCGATCGACCAGACAAAGCAGTTTCTACCACTCGGCATAAACTTATAAGGAATGGCAGTGAATTCGACGGTAGTGCTGACTCTAATTCTGCTCTCTCTGATGTTTGGAGCAGGCGTAACGAGTTCTGTTTGGGGATTTACTATAGGTCGCGAAGCCTTGCAAGGAACGACTCAACCCGATGTTCGCCCCAGCAACAATGCTGGAAGTGGCAAGCAGGGAAATCCGGCTAGCAAAGACCAAGTGAGCATCTTGAAAGAAACAGACATTCTCAAAACCGTGAAAGCGCGGGTAGAAGGTCGCGATCCCGAAAAAACAGCTCCAGCAAATACTAAAACAGACAAGGCAAGCCCTAAACCAGCCACAGCCAAAAAACCGGGAGCCTCAAATGCCAGTAACAAGTTTCCCCTCAACAGTCGCGATGGGGGAATAGTCCTGGAAGTGAGCGCAGCCAGCCAGCGTGGCAACTCTATGCTGATAGACGTGAACATGAAAAACGAAGGCTCCCAAGCTGTCAGGTTTCTGTACAGTTTTCTGAACGTCACAGACGATCGCAACCGGGCCCTGAGTGCGACTACTGAGGATTTGCCGGCGGAACTACCCCCCAACGGGCAGGTGTATTACGGTACGGTGAGTATTCCCACAGCTTTGCTGGAAAATGCTAAGGAAATTTCGCTAACCTTGACAGATTATCCTGGTCAAAAGCTACAGTTGCAAATATCAGGCATTCCAGTGGCGAAGTAAGATAATAATGGGACAAAACCTCCAGACCGATGCTCAAGTTCGATCGAGAAAATTGTTCTAGGGAGAACTGTGTCACTTTTAGGGGCTAGTGTTGATCGGATAGCTGAGTTACCCGCGATGACTTGGACTGATGTGCTGTCGCGGTTGCTGTCAGTGCTGCTGCTGATTGCAATCAATGCTTTTTTTGTGGCGGCTGAGTTTTCGATGGTGACGGTACGCCGATCGCGCATCAATCAGTTAGTAGAGGCCGGCGACATTGCAGCCCTAACTGTTCAATCTTTGCAAAAAAGTATCGAGCGATTGCTTTCGACAATGCAGTTGGGCATCACTCTTTCTAGTTTAGCTCTGGGCTGGATTGGAGAAGATACGATCGCCGTGCTAGTTCGAGGTGCGATCGGCAGTTTGCCGCTGCCAATGTACCTCAAGGAGTCGATCGCCCATTCTTTGGGCATATCAATAGTAACTTTTTTCCTGTTAGCTTACCTGCAAATCGTCCTCGGCGAACTTTTCCCCAAATCTGTAGCGTTACTTTATTCCGAACAGCTAGCCAGAAGTTTAGGGCCTCCGAGTTTATTGATTTCTCGTTTGTTCAATCCCTTTGTGTCGTTTCTGAATCAATCCACTCGATCGCTCTTGCGACTTGCGGGTATCGAATACGACCTCAAACACCGGCCGGTTACTCCCGAAGAACTGCAATTAATTATAGCTACTTCCAGCGAATCAAGCGGCTTGGAAGCAGAAGAGCGAGAATTGCTCAATAACGTGTTTGAATTTGGCGAAGTTTGGGTAGAAGAAGTGATGGTGCCCAGACCGAGTATTGTGGCACTTTCAAAGACGGCCACTTTTCAAAATTTGCTCGACGAAATAACAATTTCTAACCATTCCCGGTATCCCGTGACGGGAGATTCTTTAGACGACATTATCGGGATTATTGACTTCAAACAACTTGCGAAACCCTTAGCTCAAGGTTTGCTATCTCCTGACACGCCAATTGTAACGTGGATGCGTGCAGTGAGGTTTGTGCCGGAGATGATGCTGCTGGGGGAATTGCTGCCTTTGATGCAGCGTTCGTCGTCAGAAATTGCGATCGTTGTCGATGAATTTGGCGGCATTTCCGGGTTAGTCACTCTCAGGGATTTGATCGCGGAAATTATCGGCCGCACTTACCAGTCGCCCGACAGCAAAGAAGTTGCTTTGCAAGTATTGGACGATCGCACTTTTTTGGTACAAGCGCAGTTAAATGTAGATGATGTGAATCAAATCTTGAATTTGGATTTGCAGGTGACAGACGAATATCAGACAATCGGAGGTTTTTTGAGCTATCAGTTGCAAAGAATGCCGGCTGTCGGGGAAGTTTGGCGCGGCGACAATGCGGAACTCACGGTGGTTTCTGCGTGCGGGCCCAGGTTGGATCAAATTCAAATTCAGTTGCTGGATGGGGCCGCGGGCGATCGAGTTTTGGGTGAAATTGTCGCTGCGGGCGGGGAAGTTGTGGCGAAAGGGCGATCGAATAGCGGGTTGAGAGGAGGCGCGAGATTTTCTAGTTAAGAATCTTTTAGTTAACGCCTATATAATCTACTCGCTCGAAGTCGCTGCGTACTAAATCATCTAACGTCGGGCCTTTGGGGCGTAAATTAAGGCGATCGCCAACCTTCACATTTTCGTAATATACGTAGGGAATATAGATATCTTGCTCCTCCATAAAAGCGTAACTAAAGCGAAAGGCACTGTCAATGTCCTCAGCTTTAACCTCACGAAAATCAGAGAGGAATAGGAGATCCATTTCTTCTTCAAAGTACAACATCTCTGCAAATGCACCTCTGTCGTAGCAGTTATAACCAATATAACCGCAAGTGTCGCTGCATTTGTAGTAGATGGCGCGAGTGGATGGGAAGCTGGAAAGGGTGATAGCGTCTCCTTCTCCAAATACAAGCTGACCGGGCTTATATTTCAGTTGTTCAACGATCGTCCAAGGGTGTCCTCGGAATTGAAAAATAATATAGCTTTCGGCGGTCATTTCGATTTCGCGATCGAATATATCCCGTTCCCAGACATCCGCACGTCTCGCCGTACTAAGCTTTTGCGCTACTGACTCAATAGGAGCGCGAACGAGAAGTAGATTTTGGTTTCTGTCAATTGTTTCAATACCTCGGCGCTCTTCAATAGACATATCTTTTACCATTAAGTAAACTCTAAGCCGATTCTACCTCTTTTTCAAATTGTAGCGAATGCTCAGGAAGAACCAGGCTGCTTTATACTTGATTCATCAGGTCAAGTAAATAGACTCGATCCTTTATGTAAGCGCGATGAACAGCAGAAATTAAAAAACATTATGAAAGCTCAAGAACTTTATCAACAAGGGTTAGACCTCGCTCGCAAAGGACAATATAAAGAATCAGTTGAACTTTTAACTCAAGCAATTAATCTCAATCCTAGCTTTCCCGAAGCGCATATGGTTCGCGCTGATGCTCAAACTTTATTAGGAAACCTACAGGGTGCTGTTGAAGATTTTCAGAAAGCGATAGATATCTACAGGGCTAGAGGACAATCGCAAATAGCTGATATGCTTTTAGTCCCCTTGAATTCGCTGCAAAATGAAATGCGATTTGAACAGGAAAACAAGAGTAAACCGGAAGTTGAGTATGAGCCGGAAGGTAAATAAGTAGTCTACTGATTCATAACTAACTAACTAACTAACTAACTAACAATCAATTTTTTAAATTTTCAAAACCAAAGAAACCGGGTTTTTGACCGCTTCTGCCATCTGTAATTTATTCTCGCAAAAAAACCCGGTTTCTGACCACCCGCTGCGACACTGAGAAACCGGGTTTTTTACCATTTCGGCGGGCTGAAGCGAAGTAGACCCGAAAAAACCCGGTTTCTGGGCCGTCGCGCGCAAGTTATGTTTAACCATACGGAACCGGATCTTTTAACTCCAATTCCTCAAAAGCAGCCAGCCGCAGCCGACAAGAATCGCAAACGCCACACGCAGTTTCGCCGCCTGCATAACAAGACCAAGTTTGCTCCCAAGGTACTCCCAACTTGTTTCCCAATTGAATAATTTCTGTTTTTTTAAGTTCGATCAAAGGTGTTACAATCTTAATAGCTTCTCCTTCTCTTCCCTGCTTTGTTCCTAAGCGAAATACTTCCTGCATTGCTTGGATGTAATCGAGGCGGCAGTCGGGATAGCCGGAATAATCTAAAGCGTTGACACCGATGTAAATTCGCTCAGCTTGTAGAGTTTCGGCGTAGGCGAGGGCAAAACTGAGAAAAATCGTATTTCTAGCTGGAACGTAGGTAATGGGGATGTTTTGCGACATTTCTGCTAGGTTGCGATCGATCGGCAATTCCATCTGATTATCCGTCAAAGCCGAACCGCCCCACAGCGTTAAGTCAAAGTTTACCACCTGATGCGCCTTAACTTGGGCCGAATGTGCGATCGCCCGCGCTGATTCCAACTCCCGCCGATGCCTTTGCTGGTAGTCAAAGGAAATCGCATAACACTCGCAGCCGTCGGCTTTCGCTTGATACAAAACTGTTGAGGAATCCAGCCCTCCCGACAATAAAATAACTGCTTTCACTTAAAACACCCTCGATCGCATCCGGTTTTATATTTATATCAAATTAGTTGTCAGTTGACAAGATGAGATGGCGGTTGAAACCGCGTCTACAAAAACGAAGACGGCGGTTGAAACCGCGTCTACAAAAACGAAGACGGCGGTTGAAACCGCGTCTACAAAAACGAAGTCCGCCTCCGCGGACTGAAGAAGATAAAATAATTTCAACCGCAGAGTCTTCTTCAACCCGCGTCGGCGGGTTTTGTTTGTGTAGCAGCGGTTTCAACCGCCGAGTCTTCTGAAGAAGATTTCAACCGCCGAGTCTTCTTCAACCCGCGCACCATCCGGGTTTTGTTTGTGTAGCAGCGGTTTCAACCGCCGAGTCTTCTGAAGAAGATTTCAACCGCCGAGTCTTCTTCAACCCGCGCACCATCCGGGTTTTGTTTGTATAGACGCGGTTTCAACCGCAGAGTCTTCTTCAACCCGCGCACCATCCGGGTTTTGTTTGTATAGACGCGGTTTCAACCGCCGAGTCTTCCTGCAACAAATCGTCTAGTTCCCGATAATCCGGCAAAGTTGTATCAATTTCTCTACCCTGCCGCAAAACTGTGCGATCGCGCTGCGACCTAGATAACAATTCGCTGAAATTCCGCGCCTTAAATAAAATCAAGTCTGCGGGTAAACCAACTCCTATTCGTCCTACATTCTGCAATCCCATCAAATCTGCTGGTGTTGTTGTGACTGTGCGCGGCCAATCTTCCCAAGGCCGATCTAAATGGGCGATGCGGACTGCCATATTCAAGACTTCCAAAACATCGTGATCGCCAAATCCGTAAAACGGATCGCGACAATTGTCGCTAGCAACTGTGACGGGAATTCCTGCTGCTTTGAGTTCGTGCAGCAGCGTCACTCCCCGCCAGCGCGGTGTACGCCCAGATTGTCTGTCTTGCAGGTAAAGGTTGCACATCGGTAAGCTGACAATGCCAATATTTGCTTCCTTGACTAATGCGATTGTTTCTGTTACTAAATCGGGCGGTTGTACGGCTAAACTACAGCAGTGTCCGCAGATTATTTGACCTGCAAATTCATGGCGGATTGCGGTTTTTGCGACTTCCCGCAATGTTACTGATTCTGGATCGTCAGTTTCGTCGGTGTGGAAGTCGAGGTTTAAACCGCGTTCTTGGGCTAAGCTAAAAACGCGATCGAGTTGTTTGTTTAAATCGGGATTCATGTAGGCGACTCCGCCGAGGATGCCACCGATTTGGGCAATTTTGTCGGCTAATTTTTCGCCTGCTGGTGTCAGGAAATAGTCGAGGGAAACTAGGGAAACTGCTTGCAAAATTAGCCGATCGCGCCATTCGTCCTGCAACGCTGCAAATACTGCTAAACTAACTGTTGCCTGTTCCCCTCCGCTGTCGATGTGAGTGCGGATCGCCTTGGTGCCGTGGGCGTAGCTGCACTTGAGGCCGAACTGCATCCGCTGGTAAACATCGTCTGCATTCCAGTTTTTTTGAGCGTCAGCCCCCACTGCTTCGATCGCCCTGGCAAAAGTTCCATCGGGATTGGGCGATCGTTCCCAAATGTGCCCTTTGTCTAAATGGGTGTGCATATCCACAAAACAAGGGAAAATTAAGCCCCCTTGTAAGTCTACAATGGGGATATCTGGAAGTTGGGATAAAGGTTCCGTACCTGTGGGGATGATTTGGGCGATCGTACCCGCTGCAATTTCCAGATCCACCGCCAAAAAATTGTTCTCTGTCGCCGTTGTTGCGATCGTAGAAGCTGAGGGGGCGATCGATTTCATCTCTAGCAGAGACAGGGGGACGCGAGCATTTTTGAGCAAATAATTAGATATACTTGGCAACATTAAATTTGTGAGTTAGTATTTTCTTAAGAATTTAGGGCGATCGCAAAAACGCTACCGACCATCATTGTCTGTTGAGCGTCGGTTGTATTGTAGGTAACAAATCCTACATTCTCAGTCTAACTCTTGAGACACAAAATCGTACAGCGCCGCTCGGCGGTCGATCGCCAACCAGCCAAGCATCTAAAAATACAGATCTGTCAATCAAAATATTACTCGATCTGCTTACAGGCGTGCACTCTACCTGCCCAACTAATGGTAATAAATTGTGGCTGATCCACTGCCATTAGAAACTGTTAGAAACTGTAAAAATTATCAAACTGAACCATGCAAAAATTTACAAATTGCCCAGCTTGTAGCTCCCATAAAATCAGATTCCGGTACACAGCAGGGACAGCACGCAAACCTAAAGAGGCTCCTCAATGGTCAGTTTACGGATGCGAAGATTGTGGCTTAGTATTCGTAAATCCCCGCCCGACATGGGATGAACTGAGCGATTATTATCCTGAAGGCTGGCAGTGCTTCAACACTCACGCGCCCGACGAAGAAAACGAAATAAAACAAGCCAAAAAACTCAATGAATACCGACACATTCCTATTCCTGTAGGCAAGCGACTGTTAGACGTGGGATGCGGCGGAGGTTCCATTATCCAAGTCTTCAAAGAACTCGGAGTTGAGGTAGCAGGAATTGAACCTAGCTCCTCAGCAGCAGCAGCGGGCCGCGAAGCCGGTGTCGATATTTTCACCGGCACTGTAGAAGAATACGTTGCAGAAAAAGGTACTGACGAAAAATTTGATGTCATACTTTGTTCCCACGTTTTGGGAGCAACGCCTTTCCCTGCTGAAACACTCGACTGCATGAGGCAATTGCTAGCTCCAAACGGTTACATTTGGGTGGCTGTACCGAATGCTGACAGTCCATACGCGCGGAAACTGGGCTGGCGCTGGCACAGCACCGATTATCCTTACAATTTGATCGGTTATACTCCAAAAACCTTGGGTCTAGCCGGCGAAAAGGCTGGTTTGGCAATTCAGCGAAATTACACATACTCTTTGCCGGAGGCTCTTCGTTACTCTATCTGTTTGTGGCAGCGCTATAAATGGTCTGTACCGCACAAAGTTACCCGTTTCTTCCTTTCTGACGAACGTGTTGAGAGTATGGCGAAGGAATTGGACTCCCGCGGCGAAGGCGAGGCAATTTTAATGGAATTCTGTCACCCTCAAAGCCTGGGTTGAGGCGTTTTGAGCAAAAGTATTCGGGTGCATCTGGGTTTGGCAAATATATCGCTCCGGGGCGAAGCATGACCGCAGTAAATATGAGATTATAAGTAATAACTTATATGCGGTCATGCTTCGCCCTCTTCAAAAGTGAGATGCACCCAAGTATTCCATTGGAGATTTGAGATTTGAGATTTGAGATTGACTGCACGTTGGCGGCTCAGAATCTCAAATCTTTTTTTTTCGCATCTCTTAAAACTTCAAAATAGGCATTTGGTAGTTATGCTGTCTTTGGTGTTGGCTATACTGCAATACGGTTCACTTAAGACGGCCCTGGGGGTAAAACACTATGAAAAATAGATACTGCGATTGCTTCGTGCCTCGCAATGACAATCTTAAGTCAACCGTATTGGGCTATACTGGAAAAATTTTAAATCTGGATTTGATACAAATTTGACTAAAACCTACAGTTATCCTGAAACCCAAGTCTAGATAGGGTTTTGTGTGTGTAGCGCGATTTTTTCAACCAGGGATGCCTGTACTCTTGCTATCATAAATCACTGCTTCAAATTGCAATGAAGCTTCCAACCAACAGCAGCATCCATAGCAAGAGAAACAAAAACTGTGTCAAAACCCAAGCATATAGTTTTAACATCCCATCCCGACAGATTCGGCACAAAACCAATTCCCATTTATTGGGGAGAAATCGCTCCCCTGAAACGGGGGCCTGTGATTGGTAGTCTTACCAAATCGTCTCACCGAAATGCGATCGGCACTCATTCGGGTTCCTACTCTGTTTATCGGGCGCTAGCAGTTGCTTCCGGCGCACTCCAAGCAGATCACCGCCCCGATTTTACCAACACATCTCCTGCTGAAAATATCGGGCCTCACCCCAGTTGGGGCGATCGCAATTTGATTGTTTCTCTCGATCCGTTTGGGGCTTTGGTTAGCGAAATTTATACTTCATTTTCTCAGCAGGGATACGATATTCGACCGACAATTGCTGTCACTAAAGCTCACATGAATATGCCGGAATTACAAGATGCCATCGCTAAGGGGCGGGTGCAAATTGATGGCAAAATAGTCAAAGCAGGCGGTAATTTAGCAGTAACTAAAATTGCGATCGACCCGGTGTGGTATTTGCCAGGAATTGCGAGGCGGATCGGTGTTGAAGAAAGTGTTCTCCGCCGTGTCCTGTTCGAGCAAACAGGCGGTATGTTCTCAGATTTGGTGACGCGACCGGATTTGCACGTTTTCTTGCCCCCAATTGGCGGAACTACGGTTTATATTATTGGCGATGTCGCGAATATTTCTGACCCACAGAAGCAGTTGGCGGTACGGGTACATGATGAATGCAACGGTTCTGACGTGTTTAGTTCGGATATCTGCACTTGCCGTCCTTATTTGGTACACGGGATTGAAATTTGCATCCAAACGGCACAATCTGGCGGTTCTGGGGTAGTTGTTTATTTCCGCAAGGAAGGCAGAGCTTTGGGGGAAGTAACTAAGTTTTTGGTGTACAATGCCAGAAAACGGCAGGCAGGTGGCGATCGCGCTGATGCCTATTTTACTCGCACTGAATGTGTTGCGGGAGTTCAAGATATGCGGTTTCAAGAACTCATGCCTGACGTGCTGCACTGGTTGGGGATCTCTCGTATTGACAGTTTAGTTTCTATGAGCGATCTCAAATACAATGCAATTATCAATTCTGGCATTCAAGTGGTCGATCGCATCCCCATTCCCGAAGATTGGATTCCCGCAGACGCACAAGTCGAAATCGTCGCCAAAAAAGCCGCTGGCTACTACACGCCAGACCCCGTGCCAGATGCTACAATTCTTGCAGAAGCGATCGGACGTGATTTAGGAGATTGATAGGGCAAAGACGCGAACAATCGGGCGCGAACAATCGCGTCTTTGCCAAATAAAATTTATTGCTGGTTTTTGATCAGTCAGGGTAGGTTATGGCTAATTTGCGTTCTACTGTGATCGTAAAAACAGATATTTGCGGATACACCGCCAGAGTTAAAAAATTAGTTCAGTCGGAATTAAGTAGTTTGTTAAATGAGCATAAAAATTTTATTTCAGATATTAGCGCCAGAAATGAAGGAAGCCTGATCAAAGGGGAAGGTGATTCCTTTTGGATGATTTTTCCCAGCGTCACAGCAGCGGCGATGGCAGCCATAGAAATGCAGCAAGAATTGAGATCGCAACAATCTAGCAAATCGAACGATGAACGATTGGCTATTCGCGTGTCGATTACATTGGGAGATGTCTTGCATCAAGATAAAGATATCTTTGGCGATACAGTGAATTTAACAGCGCGGATAGAATCAGTAACTCCGCCGGATGAAATATATTTGTCCCAAGCAGCATGGCTGGCGCTCAACAAAGCAGAAGTGCAAACATCTTTTGTCAATGAGTTTTCTTTGAAAGGGATGAGCGAACCTGAAAAAGTCTACAAAGTTGACCAAAGTTACAAAACCAGAATCGTAGAAAATCAAGCAATAATTAAAGCTGATTTGAGAGGTTTTATTGCTTATCAAGAATCTAATTCTATCAGAGACGTTGAATATTTGCTCACGAACTTCGATACTTTTGAAAAAAACATTTGCGAAGAATACGGTGGCACAATTCGGAGTATTGTTGGCGATTCGCATTTGTTGACTTTCCCGGAAGCTCACGCAGCCTTAGCGGCAATGGAAAGTTTGTGCGAGAATTGGAAACTGTTTATTCACGGCAATCAAATACCTTGCGGCTTGTCGGTGGGAGTTGCTAAAGGAAATTTGTATATATTTCGGTCTTGTACTTACGGCAAAGATATTAACATAGCCGATAGACTGGAAGATTTAAGCAAAATCGTATCTCCAGGTACAGAAAAAAATTCGGTGATAGTTTCCGATCAAATAAAACGCGAAGTCAGCGGCTCGAAGTGGGAATATAAGCTGATCAAAATCGATAAAAATGCGATTTTAGATAATCTTTTAGATTACAGTCAGTTTGACTTTTTTAAGGAAAATGATGTTTACCGGTGTTTGGTTGTATGAAGTTGCACAATATTGAACTTGAGGCTGTAGAATATCTGAGAACGCCGGCTGCGATTCGCCAAAAGTGCGATCGGCTTTTTAATTTAGCCTCCGAAAATAAACTGCGCTACTTCCGCGTCGATTTATCCCAACTCGACAAAGCAGCAAATTATGTAATCGATACAACGCGCCAACAGTATCCCGATTTCAACATTCCCTTTCACAGTCGCTGGCGGCATTTTGAAACAGGCAACCAACCGCGACTCGCCGAATTAAATACAGCGTTAGCACAATTTACACTCATAGAACAAGCTAAGATCAAATTTGATTTAGCAATTGTCAGCGTTTTGCTAGATGCCGGTGCCGGTGCAGATTGGCAGTATTGCGAAGCAGAAACCGGACAGGTTTACCGCCGTTCTGAAGGATTAGCCATAGCCACTTTTCGGATGTTTTGTCAAGGTGTTTTTTCCAGCAATTCTGATTTTCCTTGGCAAGCTGATTCTCGCGGACTTTCTCAATTAACACTAGAAACCTTAGCGGCGGGATTTCAGGTAAGTCGAGACAATCCGCTAATTGGTTTAACAGGCAGATTAGAATTGTTGCAGCGTTTGGGGAAGGGGATTTGCCGGCATCCATTATTGTTTGGCAACGAAAACCCGCGTCCCGGCAATTTGGCAACATACTTGCTTGACAGTCGGGTTTCTGGAGTCAAAACTGTGAAGGCTGTTGAAGTATTGAGTGCTGTTTTGACAGGTTTTGGGGAAATTTGGCCTGGAAGATATGCCCTTGCTGGTGTTAATTTAGGCGATGTTTGGCGGCATCCGGCATTACAAGGAGAAAATCTGGCAGATGAATTTGTGCCGTTTCACAAACTCTCGCAGTGGTTGACTTATTCGCTGTTGGAACCGCTGCAAGAACTTGGTTTAGCTGTCGCCGGATTGGATGAGTTAACGGGATTGCCGGAGTACCGCAACGGCGGTTTGTGTTTGGATATGGGGCTGCTGCGGGCAAAAGATGCGGCTATTTTTGAGCAGAGTTATTTGCCTGGTTCGGAAGTTATAGTAGAATGGCGATCGCTCACTGTAATTCTTTTAGATAAAATTGCCGCAGCTATGCGAGAAAAGCTGCATTTGAGTACGACAGAATTGCCGCTGGTGAAGATTTTGCAGGGAGGAACTTGGGCGGCTGGGCGAAAAATTGCCGGGGAATTGAGGGCTGGTGGAGTGCCGCCAATTCAGATTGAGAGTGACGGCACTGTGTTTTAGAAGAGACCTCTTGCAAAAATAGCTAAGAACGGGCAAGATGCCCGTTCCAAAAAAATAATTTTTTCTGTGGAACGGGCATCTTGCCCGTTCCAAAATTTGATTAAAAGGACTTTTGCAAGATATCTAAGGAAGTTCGGCAACGAGCAATGTACGGGATGTAACGGATTTCAGCCTACAAATATTGTTGCATGATTTTTAATAATTGGTATAATTAGCGCAGTAAAAAACCCGGTTCCTTTACGAAACCGGGTCATAGGTGTTATGTTTTTTTGCTGGTTCTATGCTTAGCGGCAAGTGCGATATTTGATGTGATAAACTAAACCGCGATGAGCCAAATCAAAAGAGTCAACGGTGGCTGCGCCCGCACCACGGGCTGTCATCGAGGCATTCACCCGCATATTTACACTGTCGCCGCAGCGAGACCAAACATTAGCTACAGTGAGTAAACTATCTCGAACATTGTAGTTAGTTTCACCGCTGAAATTCCGATTAAAAACTGGGCCTCGGCTTCCTGCGAAAAAGTATTCTGCTCGCAGGTTGCCTGTGGTTCTAGGAGCAACGTAGCCACGGTAATCGGCATCGTAGAGAGAAATTTGGAAGCCTTGGGGTACTTTGATGGGAATGCTCAGATTGCAGCTTTTACGGCGTTCTGCTGAGACATTTCCCAGGGCTGCAAACTTATCAAATAGGATGGTGAGTTCTTGACCGTCGGGGCTGACGCTGACGCTGGCGGAGCGGTCTGGGCAACCGCTACCGCCGTAGCTAGCACCTAATATTTGAACTGACGGAGTAGCAGCAAAGGCGGGAGTGATAGCAGCAGTCATTAATGCCGTGGCTAGTAAGAGTTTTACAAACTTCATGGATGTTCTCCTTAATGTTTTTTTTCTTAGGACAATCCTGAATTATTCAAGGAATATTGAGGCGATGCCCTTCCAATTAGGAGATGGCAAGCCTTTACTGAAAAGGCAGTCAAATTCTGACTGAGCGCTAGATATATGTACCTAGAGCCGTTGTTTTTCAAGTAGCATTATTTTATTGATTAATGCCTATTCTGTCCTGATACTTTCTAACATTCATGCCGTTTAAGGACTACTCCGGAAGATTTTTTAGGAAAATATTTATCTTTTTTTTCAAGAGTTTTTGGGAACAAAGCCCTGGTTTTTGGGTCGGCGCAGCGCGGATGAATTGTTGTTGAGCTGTGAATTTTATTCCTTGGTTATTGGCTGATAAAAGACGCTGGAATTCGGTAATTAGAGCCGCCGGAGCTGTAGTGAAAGGATCGGTATGGTGGCGGGGAACGGGGAAAACAAGACGCGATCTGTATTTTCCGGCAGATTCAGGAACGGAGAATTATAATCCAATACGCTTGGCTTAAGACAGATCCCCCCTAACCCCCCTTCCCAAGGGGGGGACAAGAAAGCTCTCAAAGTCCCCCTTTTTAAGGGGGATTTAGGGGGATCTCCGGGGCATAAATAGTGTTAAGTGAACCGTATTGAATTATAATAAATAAAATTAACTGTTAAAAAAATATGAATGCTAAAGTTACTGTCATCGAGCATCCTTTGATACAGCATAAGTTAACTCTGATGCGGCAAACTCAAACGAGTACGGGAAAATTTCGCCAATTGCTGAAAGAGATTGGGATGCTGCTAGCTTATGAGGTGACGCGAGATTTGCCGCTGAAATACGAATTAATCGAAACGCCGATCGCACAAATGAATGCACCGATGCTGGCTGCGTCCAAGAAAATGGTAATAGTTTCGATTATGCGCGCCGGCCAGGGACTTTTAGATGGTATTTTAGAACTGATTCCGTCGGCGAGGGTGGGACATATTGGTTTGTACCGCGATCCGACAACTCACATGGCGATCGAATATTATTTCAAAGTTCCGCTGGATATCGAACAGCGAGATGTTTTAATTGTCGATCCGATGCTGGCTACTGGTAATTCAGCCGTAGCGGCAGTCGATCGACTTAAAGAAGTAAATCCCAAGTCTATTAAGTTTTTGTGCTTGCTGGCTGCACCGGAGGGAATTGAGCACTTCCAGCAACAGCACGCTAATGTGCAGATTTATACGGCTGCTATTGATGAGCGTTTGGACGATCGCGGATATATTGTACCCGGATTAGGCGATGCGGGCGATGGCTTACACCCCGCTACGCTACGGCTTTACGGCACTATGTAAATTTAATAAAATTAGTTTTTTGCTGTATCTGCCAATACCTTAATTTAAAAATAAGTTGAATAACATAACTATTGGTTTGATACTCCCATACTATGTAAATTGTAATATTTCAATATCAGGAAAAATCTATATGTAGCCACGGTTGCAGGATTTTTGAGATCGAATTCGCAAATTGCATAATCTAGATGTATTTACTGCATCCTCTTGTTAAATTCTATGTATTTGGTGTAACTAATGGCAGTAATTAGTACATAAAATAGAGGTATGATGCTGACTGCTAACGATCGACTACTAACATTTTTTGAACGAGGAAAAAAGAATGGATACTACAGCACAGAAGGAAGCCCCACATCAGCTTGTTGAGGAAGTTAAAATTAACGACATCAACAGTTCTGAGTTTGAGCTTTGGGCTAAAGCGGTGAAACGGCAGATGATTGCAGCACTCTCTAAAAAGGGCGCGGTGTAATATCTCTCGGTTGTGTGTGCGCAAGTTGTCTAAACTCAATTCACAATAATGTTGTTGTTCGAGATTGATGGGTGAGGGGAAGGGTTTTAGGATTGCACCGCATACCGAACAGCCCTGAGTGGCTGGATGAGTTGAGCGAGGGGCAGAAAAAGTATTTTGCTTCTTTTTAGTTTTGGAGGCACCGGTGGCAGGAAACCGGGTTTTTTACGAAAATACTTCTGTTGCGATCGGCAGAAATGGTAAAAAACTCGGTTTCTTCGTGTCCAGAGTACGTTCTGGATTTTTACTCCAAAGAATTGGTTTAAAGCCGGAATCCTTAAAGGCGAGAAATTAAAACAAGACTATTCATTACCTGTCAACTGTCAACTGTCAACTGTCAACTGTCAACTGTCAACTGTCAAGATCGCCTGTCAACGGCCGCCAGCAAGCGCAGACTTCCATCTTGAATCTGCACGGCTTTGACTGTTCCCACAGCTACTCTTTGTTGACCGTTAGCCATCGCTACTTCAATCTTAATCTTGGGGTCAGCCTGCAAGCCCAGCCGCCCCCAGAGCCACTTGACTTGGGTAGCAGGAAAAGAGCGAACTTCTACATCTGTAAAGGGCGAATTTACCCAGCGGCTGCCGTCGTTAAAACTGGCTACTTGGACTTGATACCAAACTTGTTCTCCGGTCAGTTTCAACTCATTTTTAGGTTCTGGTTCCAGCCACTCAGCGGGATTTATATTGTTAATTAAAGTGGCAGAACCCATAATTTGACTTTTGTGGTCTTCTAAATTTTGAGCTTGAGAAACTGCTTCCTCTAGTTTGTTGACCAAATTCCGAATTCGACTTCTAGTTTCGCTGTCAGTATCTGATTGCCGATCGAGCCAATTCATTGCTTCGCGAGTTCCGTCTTGAGAGGCTACAATCAGGGCTCCCCAAGCTTTGATATCGGCGTCAGCCGAATTGACTCTTAAGGCGGCGTCTACGCGGTTCATGATCCGCCCGCCTTCATTTTTGAGGGTTGTGCTAATTTCATGACTGTTGCTTGGATCGGCTTCAAATACTTGCAAAGCTTCGCTCCAGCGGCCGTCGATCAATTCTGCGAGAACTTGTTGGCCGGGACTGGCCCAAGATGCGATCGCCTGAGCCCGAGTAATTTTAGCGTGAAATTCGATCGTTTCTAGCTGAGCTTGCGCGGCTGCGGGCCAATTTTGACCGGCTTTTGTCTTAGCCATACGCATGACATTTAATCCAGGAGACCACAGCCCGCTGTTCGCCAGTCGCAGCCCATTTTTGTAAGTCTCGTCATTTAAGGCAAATTCTTCTAAAGAAATCGCCGTTAACTGAACAGGATTGGGGACAAATTTGCGCGGGCCGATTTGATAAAGAGTAAATTTCGGCTCTAAACCAACTGTTTGGTCGATCGCCAATTGCGGATTTTGCGCCTTCACAATTTGCTGCCAATTCGGCGGTTGTCCGGCCGCACTTGTCCAATCCAACAGCGAGATTAAATGATCTTGGCTGGGGTTGTAGCGAACGACTTGTCCGTAGGGAATTTTCTTATCGCCCCGGAGTAGTTGACCGCTGACATTAAACCAGATGCCGGAGGCTGGGGCTTTGCCATCAAAGCGGCGTAGTTCTGTTAGCGGTAGCGACTGATTCGAGGCTCGATCGTTAGATTGAGAGTCAGCTAAATCAGCAATGACAAAAGATTCCGCAGGGCCTTCGACATTTACAGAGCTTGCTAATTGAAAATACTGTTCTTTTTCGGAATCGCGATCGGGAAGTTGCACTCGTTTGTACACCCGAAGTTCGACAATTTGACTGCAAGGATTTTTGCAAACAGTAGCAGCATTAACAGTCCTTTCTACCAGCACTGGCAATAGCAAGTCGGCACGAGCATTATCGCCAGATTTATTAACAGTCAGCGGCAGGGGTTCTCCGGTGATAAATCCCAATTTGCGGACGCTGGCTTTGATTTGATCGAGAGTTTGGATTGAATCTCTGCTACCTGTAGGCAGACGCGACCATCCTGGCACAAACTGAGCGACTAACTTGTTGCCGTTGGGATCGACAATTAGCTGGTAACTCAGCCAAGCGCCGCCTCCCATCAAAGCGGAGCACCCGCACAAGACGCTGAGGGCTGTCAAGTTAGCTACCATTCTTTTCCAGGGATATCTGGCTGCGGTTGGAAGAACAGACATTGGAAGCTGCGACTCTTGAAGTTTTTTGGGGCGTCGGGATTGGCGGCGGCGTCTGGTTGGAGGAGGAGCAACTTTGGGATTTTCTGAGGGTTTGGCTCGATTTTTTGAGTGGTTAATTTTGTGTTCCATCATCCAAGTTTTAGAATTTAGAATTTAGAATTTAGAGTTTAAAATTGCAATAGTCGATCGTACTGCCGACCTATGATATCCCAGGTATATTGGCTTTCAACGAGTGATCGCGCGTTCAGAGACAGTTCCTGTCTTAGCTGATGATTTTCAAACAAACTGTTAATCGCCTCAACATACTCCTGAACTTCGTTCGCCCGCAAGGCCCTGATCGGTTCTGGGCCGCCATCGACGGCTAAACCCTCCAAACCTCGATCGCTCGCAACGACGGGAGTTCCCGCAGCCATTGCCTCCAAAGTTTTATTTTTAATCCCAAAACCAATCCGCATGGGCACCACACAAACAGCAGCCTGATGCAAATATTCTGCCACCTTTTGCACCCGGCCTACTACTTGAATTCCCGGAAGTTTCCCCAAGGCGAGGACTTCCGGGACTGGCGAGGCCCCAACTAGGGTAAGGGTGACATCGGGATACCGCTGCTGCAAAAGGGGCAGTATCTGCAAACTGAGAAAGCGCGCCGCGTCAATATTGGGCAAATTGTTCATTGCACCTGCAAAAATTAAGGTGTGTCCTCCCGGATCGATCGATCGATACGGAAATTCTGTCAAATCCACGCCGTTAGGAATGACATCAATGGGAGGGACAAAAAAATCTGTTTTCCCTCGCAGCCTCGACAGCGAGAGCAATTCTAGGAGTTGCTGCTTGTCTGTGGATGTGGTGGCGACAATGCGGGAGAATTTGGCACAGTAGCGTGTTTCGTAGCGGGCGAGTAGGGGTAAATTTAGTCGATCGCGCAGGGGGTTTTGGGACGTGCCGGTGGCTAACATTTCCCTGCAAGTTCCCCAAACGGAACTGTGAATATTTGCGACTGTCAGCAGTTTTTGTCGCCATTCTGGACGCACGTAAATCTCGTTAACGCTGTGTTCGCAGGTGACAGCATCGCATTTGCCGGCTGTTACCAATTCGTCTGCCCAATTCTGCATTGCTTGAGAGTAGCTTGAGAGTACGTTGGGAGGCGTCCCGGATAACACAAATCGACTGAAACGACTGATTTTTCCAGATATCCCGGTTGAAACTGTTCCAGGAGTCTCGAAAACTGCCAATTCTGTAACCTGCCCTCGTAATGCGTCGATTTGTGCGTCGGTGACATCGGGCGATCGCACAGTACCGAGAATTACATCATGTCGCTGGCTCAAGTATTTCAATAAATTAAACGTTCTTACCTGAGTTCCGCCGCGGCTTGGCGGATAGGGAAAAGTCGAGGAAAGCATCAAAATTTGCATTGGATATTGGATAGATAAAGTTGCCACTGTCGCGATAAAATTGATTGATAAAACCTGTTTAACAATCCTCGCACCTATGGACGAATTATCTGTTAAGGCGCTGCTCGAAGACTTAAAAAAGTCGGAGGAAAGCGTGCGCGATCGGGCAACTACAGAACTCTGGCGGACTTGGTTTAACCAGAAGGGTGAGTACGGGATGCAAATTCTCAGGCGATCGCAAGTTTCGCTAGATGCAGGGGATGTTCGCCACGCTTTGGATTTGCTGACTAAACTGATCTCGGAAGCGCCAGATTTTGCTGAAGCTTGGAACCGGCGCGCCGTACTTCACTATACCCAAGGAAATTATAAAAAGTCGATCCATGACTGCGAAACCGTGCTCAAACTGAATCCGGTGCATTTTGGGGCGTTGCACGGTCTGGGTTTGTGCTACGCTGCCCTGGGAGAATACAGAAGTGCTATTCGAGCTTTTCGTCGCGCTTTGGAAATTCAACCTTTTGCTTTGGTGAATCAAAAGTTAATTCTTGAATGTACGGCTCGTTTAAGTTAAAATTAGCTGTTACGGAGTGTTATGGCAAAAGGAAGTTCGGCAACGGATTGCGTAACGGATTTAACTGATAGAAGAAATCCTAAGTCATTAAGTTGTCTATTTTTGGCAATCTAAAATCTATAGTGTGATTTTAATCTACAATCTACAATCTAAGATGGTCTCAGTTTGTGCCGAAAATTAGCGTTTGCATTCCTACTTGCAATCGAGTGCATTTGCTGGTTAGTGCGATCGCCAGCGTGCTAGATCAAACTTATACAGATTTTGAATTAATTGTCTGTGATGATGGTTCTACGGACACGACTGCGCTGTTGATGTCGGAGTTTGCCGATCGCCCGATTCGCTACATTCGCCACCCGCAGAATATCGGTAAAAGTAATAATATGCGATCGGGCTTTGCCGCAGCAAGGGGCGAATATTTTATTAAGTTTGACGATGACGATCGCCTGAGCGCGCAATTTCTGGAGCGGACATCTGCTATTTTGGATAAAAACCCCAGTATTGATTTTGTCAGTACCGACCATTGGGCGATCGACATTCACGATAATATTGACGAAAACCAGACTAAACTGAATTCGCAGCGGTGGGGCCGCACCGAGTTGTCGGCTGGAATTGTTGAAGATTTACTCTCGACAGTTTTTCTGAGACAAAGTTTGCAAATAGGGGCGACTTTGTTTCGCCGCACTGCGCTGGAATCAGTCGGATTTCTGCGGCCGAATTGGCAAAATTGCGAAGATAACGATTTGTTCGTAAGACTTGCAATTGCGGGCAAAAAGTGCTATTACTTGCCGGAGCTGTTGATGGAGTATCGATTTCATGCAGGACAGCAAGGAGTCGATCGGGCAATTCCGTATTTGAGCGATAAATTGCGCTATTTGACCAGCTACGAGTTTGACTCCGAGAAGTTGGAATCAGTCAGGCTCAAGAGGATTGCAGAAACTCAATTAGCGCTAGGTTTGCGGCTGATTGAGGTGGGTGAAACTGCAAAAGGGCGGCGGATGGTGCAGGCTGGAAAGTCAGTTTGTGAGGCGAAAATGTGGGCTGGTTTGGGATTGTCGCTGTTGCCTGTCAAGTTGCGGGGGAAGGCTTTTGCGGCTGTGCGGGAGTTGTTGAAACGCGAGTTGTGAAAGATGATTTCGAGACAATACCGAGCGGTTGAGACGGCGGTTGAAACCGCGTCTACACAGACACTCACCTGCCTCCGCAGGTTGAAGAGTCGGTGGTTAATATAAGGTTATTTTCGACCGTCGGCGGAGGCCGACTTCGTTTGTGTAGACGCGGTTTCAACCGCCGAGTCTTTGCTTGCATAAACTGTTCTACATTTAAATTGTGTGTCAAAAATCAATAAAACAATGAGTGGGATGGCTTTGAGCAGCGTCCCGAATTTCCAATTTAAATGCGCAACAGCTTATCACAAAAAGAAACTCGTAATTCGTAATTCGTAATTCACTTCGTAATTCGTAATTGGTAAGCGGTGGTGCAAGCACCCTGATGGGAATGCAGATATTGAGAAGAGAAAAATTTGGACAAATCTATGCAGAAAGGGTGATTTTAATTGTGCGATCGCTTGCTATAACTTAAGTACCTTAAGCTTGTAAGTATCTACCTTTTAGTAGGCTACTTCGGTCACGGAAACCTCGATGATCGTAAGGGAGCGATTTGTCGAGCTAGGGTTGATTAAACAGCTCGGCAAGATGCTGTATGCAGGAAAAATGGCGCTAATCGCACCACTCCCATAAGAAAGCTATTAGAAGAGGATAGACACATGAAAGTTCAGCTCAACACTGATACCAACATCGCAGGCAACGAGGCGCTGTCTCAACAGGTCGAAGCCATAATTAACGACACCTTAGATCGCTTCAGTCAGGATATTACACGGGTGGAAGTCCACCTTAGCGA
>Ga0209490_10000681_pt1 | contig 33811 bp, 26 predicted proteins | sample MAT06_FD_187209 | JGI IMG/M metagenome (GOLD analysis project Ga0209490, IMG submission 187209) | Freshwater microbial communities from Lake Fryxell liftoff mats and glacier meltwater in Antarctica - MAT-06 (SPAdes) (version 2) | ecosystem: Environmental > Aquatic > Freshwater > Ice > Liftoff...
TGAAGCTTACGCCCAATATGACATTGATACTTGGATTTCTATTCCATTGATGGTCGAGGGTTCGGCCGTTGGCGGTATAACTTTGGGATTTGCCCAGCCTCAACAACTTAGTGGAGAAGATCAAGCGTTTATCTTGGCTGTTGCTCAACAATGCGCCCAAGCGATCGCTCGCGCCCATCTTTACGAAGCCGAACGAACGGCGCGAAACGCGGCTGAATCAGCAAACCGCATCAAAGATGAATTTCTCGCTGTGCTATCCCATGAACTGAGAACACCGCTTAACCCGATTTTGGGTTGGGCAAAACTGATGCGGAGCCGCAAGCTTGATCAAGCAACAAGCGATCGCGCCCTCGAAACCATTGAGCGCAATGCAAAGTTACAAACCCAATTGATTGAAGATTTGCTTGATGTCTCCCGCATCCTTCAGGGTAAACTTAACCTCAACTTCAGCCCCATTAATTTGATATCAGTCATTGAAGCTGCGATCGAGACAGTGCGTTTATCAGCACAGGCTAAGTCCATCGAGATTCAGACAATTATTGAATCTAGTCTAGGGCTAGTTTTAGGCGATGCCAATCGATTGCAACAAGTTTTTTGGAATATCCTTTCTAATGCCATTAAGTTTACTCCCACTGAGGGAGAGGTAAAAATTAAATTAGAGCAAATTGGCTCACAGGTACAAATCTGCGTCACTGACACAGGGAAGGGGATTGCGCCTCAGTTCTTACCTTATGTCTTTGATTATTTCCGTCAAGCAGATAGTGCCACAACTCGAAAATTTGGCGGTTTAGGTTTGGGATTAGCGATCGTCCGGCATCTTGTAGAACTTCACGGGGGAACTGTTCAAGCCCAAAGCCTGGGCGAAGAACAAGGAGCAACTTTCACGGTCAAACTTCCATGCTTACAGGATGAAAGCAAAGGAATCAAGGATGCAAAAAATAACTTTTCAGTTGTGGAAGATCAGCCCTTACCCTTGTCTGGCTTAAAGATTATCGTGGTGGATGATGACGCAGATATGCGAGAGTTTTTGCCTTTCATGCTGGAGCAATATGGTGCAACTGTGACTGCTGTAGCCTCAGCCATTGAAGCTTTAACTGCACTGAGTCAATCCCAGCCAAATTTGATCATTAGCGATATCGGGATGCCAGAAATGGATGGTTACATGCTGATGCGACAAATTAGGAGTTTGCAACCAGAACAAGGCGGGACAATTCCCGCGATCGCTTTAACTGCCTATGCTGGCGAGATAGATCAGCAGCAAGCGATCGCTGTCGGATTTCAACAGCATATTTCCAAACCTGTAGATCCAGAAGAATTGGTAAAGGCGATCGCATCATTATTGAAAAGTTTCTAATAAGCGGTTCCAGTCACAAGTTCGGTTAAGGAATTTCTAAATGAGGGGTCTGACCCTCTATTAATCATCTGTATCCGCCAGTGCGAAGGGATTCTGGTCAAGATATGCTTGGCGGGAATCAACTTCCGCCCTGATTTGTAGGATGACGCTGGCTGAACAAGCGATTAAACTATGGATAACATCAAGCAATTGTTGCTTTTAACACCACTTACATAAATTTAATTGTTACATCTAAAATCTCATCCTGCTATATAAAAAACCTATTATGTCAGTGTATCAACGAAGTTATGGGGAGACCACCGATTTGATTATTGGTGTTCACAACCAAGAAAACCTCGAATTACAAACAAATTCTGCTCCTGTGGGCGCTCTGGCGACAAGAAAAGGAAATTTTTCTACGTTTCTTGCTCCTTTGACTCAAGATACTTTTAAACAAGTCGTTCAAGATGTCGAGCAAAAATTACAGATTGTCCATCAAACCCTGTCAATGCTGGATTCTCAGGGATTTGAAACTCTTCTGCAAGAAATGTTGCATTCGATTACCTTAAAAACCGGGGAATTACTGGGGGCAGACCGGACGACGATATTTTTATTGGATGAAGAAAAACAAGAACTCTGGTCGATTCTGGCTGAGGGAGAGGGCGATCGCTCTTTAGAAATTCGCATCCCCGCCGATAAAGGCATTGCTGGGGAAGTCGCCACCTTCAAGCAAGTTATTAATATTCCCTTCGATTTTTATAACGATCCGCGATCGCATTTTGCCCAAGAACAAGAAAAAAGAACTGGCTATCGCACCTACACCATGCTGGCTTTGCCATTGTTGAATGAACATGGACAGTTAGTTGCGGTAGTGCAATTACTGAATAAATTAAAATGTGGGAATAATCCTGATGTTGCACTTGCAGAGCGCATTGATACCAAAGGTTTTATCTGTGCTGACGAACAATTATTTCAAGAATTTGCTCCTTCGATTCGCCTGATTTTAGAATCCTCGCGCTCTTTTTATGTCGCCACTCAAAAACAAAGAGCAGTAGCGGCGCTGATGAAGGCGATCAAGTCTTTATCTCAAAGCAGTCTCGACTTAGAAGATACCCTCAAGCGGGTGATGGATGAAGCCAAAGAACTGATGAATGCCGATCGCAGTACACTATGGTTAATAGACCGCGATCGCCATGAATTATGGACGAAAATCACCCAGGATGATGGTTCAACTAAGGAGTTGCGAGTCCCGGTAGGTAAAGGCTTTGCTGGTATAGTCGCGGCTTCTGGCAAGAAACTGAATATTGCCTTTGATTTGTACTACCATCCTGATTCTGATACTGCCAAACAACTCGACCAGCAAAATGGCTATCGCACTTGTAGCTTACTTTGTATGCCAGTATTTAACGCCGATCAACAACTGATTGGCGTTACCCAACTCGTAAATAAAAAGAAAACTGGGGATTTTCCACCTTATAATCCAGCTGATTGGCCCAAAGCTCCCGACTGCTTCCAGGCTAGCTTTGACCGCAACGATGAAGAGTTCATGGAAGCTTTTAATATTCAAGCGGGAGTAGCGCTGCACAATGCCCAGTTGTTTGCCACAGTCAAGCAACAAGAACAAATGCAACGGGATATTCTGCGTAGTCTTTCCAATGGAGTGGTTTCCACTGATAAAACTGGATTAATTATCGCCGCCAATGAAAGTGCCAAGCGTTTGCTAGGACTGGAGCCAGAAGACCGATTAGAAGGTAAATTAGTTACTGATGCGATCGCTATCAAAGAAGGTGATTTTAGCAAGTGGTATCAGGATGCTTTACACGCAGTTGACTTAAAAGGCCGCCAGCAATATTATCCCGATCGCACACTCTTAACTACTGGTATCAAACAGCATAGTATTAATTTATCGATTAATACAATTGCCGATGCTAGCGACCAAGAGCAAATCCGGGGGGCGCTGGTAGTGATGGAAGATATCAGTGATGAAAAGCGGCTCAAGAGTACGATGTACCGCTACATGACCCAGGAATTAGCCGAAGAGTTGCTGAAATTGGATGATGCTAAACTAGGAGGCGATCGTAAAGAAGTTTCGATTTTATTTTCCGATATTCGCGGCTACACCACTTTAACGGAAAGCTTGGAAGCAGAAGAAGTGGTGAGTATGCTCAATGAATATTTTGAATCAATGGTGGAGGCAGTTTTTAAACATAAAGGTACCCTAGACAAATATATCGGTGATGCCATCATGGCTGTGTTTGGTTCTCCCCTACCATTGAAAGAACACGCTTGGATGGCAGTGCAAACATCCTTAGAAATGCGCCATCGCCTGCATGAATTTAATCTCCGTCGCTATACAGATGATAAGCCCAAAATTAAAATCGGCATTGGCATCAACTCAGATACTGTAATTAGTGGAAATATCGGCTCTAGTAAGCGGATGGAATTTACCGCCATTGGCGATGGCGTTAATCTTGGCTCTCGATTAGAAAGTGTCAGTAAACAGTATGGTTGCGACATTATTATTAGCTATAACACTTTTAAACCATGCCAAGATCAGATTTGGGCTAGGGAACTAGATTACATTCGTGTTAAGGGTAGAAATGAGCCAGTAGCCATATACGAATTGCTGGGTTTGCGTTCTAATCCTATTGAAAGCGAAAAATTGCAAGTGATTGAGCATTATCATAAAGGACGCGAGTATTACCTCAAGCGGCAGTTTTCTCTTGCCAGAGCTGAGTTTGCCAAAGTTTTGGCAGCAGACAAGCATGATAAAGCTGCTATGTTGCATCTGCTGCGTTGTCAGCATTGGTTACAGTCACCCCCAACAGAATCAGATTGGGATGAAGGAGTTTGGACATTTCAGGAAAAATAACTAGTACAAACCCCACCGACTTTTCGGTTGGGGCTTGTACCAGAAGGTAATGTGAAGCATACTAAATTACGCTTTAGTCTATAAGCTCGCCCATATTAAAATCTATTCTTATCCAACCTTTGAGTCTTCGTAAGTTGTCGAGAATGAGTAAGGGAATCTGCCAGTGATGTACCATCAGGAAGGGTAAGGGATCGCTCACCTCAAAAATTGCTTCTTTCCCCCGCTTGATGTTTCTTAACCAGGTTTGCAGTTGCTTAAAATTTCTAATTTCATTCAGCCGCCAAACTTCGTGGTACAGCCAATAGGTTGGCTTACTATCAGCAAGAGGCTGCAAAGATTCAGCTAGAGGCTCTTTACCAAGATAGGCATCCGCTATTCCTGGATGATTGTAAAACATAGTAATGGCGGAGTGAGTCCGGGGGTTACACTCAATCGCGTAAACAGTTCCGTCTTCTGCCTGGATGAAGTCAAAGGAAAGTTGCCCGGTTTTTCCCAGTTCTTTGGTAAAATGACTCGCCCATTGCATAATTTCTAGCCGTTCGACGTTTTCGTAGTTGACTTGAAAGGCGGATGATTCACAGCAGCAGTACATTCTTGACTCTCCATCTCGCGCGGTAGTGTGAGTGCAGTATTCCTTTCCAGGGATAAATTCCTGCATAATCCAGGGCTTCTCCTCACTGATGGGCAGACTCTTGACAAATGCTGCTGTCTCTGATGGGGTATCGCAAGGTAGCTTGGTGAGATTCAAGCGACGCACTTGATCGTAGGGGATGCTTTTAAGAATGTATTTGCGCTTCTCCTGAGAAAAGTCAAAGTTGATGACTTGTTCAGGATCGGTAATTTTGAAGGATTTGGGGACAGATAAACCGAACGATCGCGCTGTTTCGGCAAAGGCAAATTTGTCATCCAGGATCTGCGTGACATCAGCATCGAAGTGGAAAAACTCTACACAGTCTGGTAATGGTGGCTTACCTTGATCGTAGTGAATGACAGAAAAAATGGCTACCGGGATAAAAAAGTCGATCTTTTCTGTTTTAGCGATCGCGTGTAGGGTTTCAATGTAGCCTTCTAAGTCTTTACTGGGATCGGGGACGGTATAAAAGCCTGCAACAGAGTTAGAATATTTATTACCACTTGACCAGAATTTCTCAATGTCAATTATAATAACCCGATGCCCAGCAGCATGAAATAAACGCGCTAGCTGAAGGGTTTTAGTCATTCTAGCGCCAGCAATCAAGATATTTTTGGAATTGGGGTTGACAACAATTGACTTACTGAATGGTTCCTTAACAAAGTTCCATAGTAGCGATGTTAAAACAACGATGCAGTTTAAGGGAAATGCGATCGCTAGTAATACAAGAGTACCCAAGTTTTGGAACACTACAAAAAATTGTGACATCAAAGATTGCATTCTTTCCTCGTCAAATATTTTTAAACAATTGCAACTGCTTTAACGAGCTAATTTTATTAATTCTCTAAAGTTCGTGAGCAAGCCAATAAATAGGCTTATTATCACTCAGGGGTTGCAGAGATAGAGGTTTTATATTTTATGTCTTCTCCAAACTGTATGAGTTTGCCGATGCAAAAATCAATCCTCACCCAAGTTTTTAAGGAGCGCAAACTATCGAGTAATAGTAAAGGAATGTACCAGTGATGTACCATTAAGAACGGTAGTGGGTCGTTTACTTCAAAGATTGCATCCTTTCCTTGCCAAATATTTTTAAACCACTTTTGCAACTGCAATAACTTTCTAATTTCATTAAGTCGCCAAAGTTCGTGATAAAGCCAATAAGTAGGCTTACTATTACTCAGGGGTTGCAGAGGTTCAGATGGAGGCTCTTTACTAAGATAGGCATCCGCTAAACCTGGATGGTTGTAATACATTGTAATTGCCGAGTGAGCGCGAGCGTTGCACTCGATCGCATAAATCGCCCCATCTTCCGCCTGAATGAAGTCAAAAGAAATTTGTCCAGTCAGTTGTAGTTCTTTGACAAAATGACTCACCCACTCTTTAATTTCTAGGTGATCGACATTTTCGTAATTGACTTGAAAAGCAGATGATTCGCAGCAGCAATGTACCGTTAATTCGCCATTTCTCACCGTACTGTGAGTACAGTATTCTGTTCCGGGAATAAACTCTTGCAATATCCAAGGTTTATCTTTACTAATTGGCTTACTTTTAACATGAAGCGCCATTTTTTCGGGAGAATCCATTGGTAGCTTAGTCAAATCCAAGCGTAAAACAGAGTCATAAACAATACTTTTGAGAATGTACTTGTGCTTTTCGTTGGCAAAGTCGAATTTAAGAACTTGTTCGGAATCTGTAATTAAGAAGGTTTTCGGGACAGATAACGAGAGTGAGCGGGCTTTTTCTGCAAAGGTAAACTTGTTATCCAGCATACTCATTGTATCAGCATCGAAGTGGAAACTCTCGCAACACCCTGATAACACTGGCTTGCGCTCCGAGTCAAAGTAGCTGGCAGCAAAAATACCTACCGGGACAAAAAAATCTATGTTTTCTTTTTTGGCGATCGCACGCACGGCTTGAGTATAGCCTTCTAAGTCTTCTTGCGAGTCAGGAACTGTGTAAAAGGCAGCCACAGAGTTAGAAAATCGATAACCACTGAACCAGTATTTGTCAATATCAAATAAAATGACTCGATGCCCAGCAGCGTGAAATGATCGCGCCAGTTGAAGGGTTTTGGTCATTCTACCACCACCGATCAATATATTTTTAGGATTCTCGTTCAAAACCACAAGATTAGCATCCGATCGGCTGAAAAAATTCCACAGTAGCGATGCAAGTACAACGGTGCAGTTAAAGGGAAATGCGATCGCTAGTAATGCAAGAGTACCCAAGTTTTGGAATATGGCAAAAATCTTCTCCCTCATAGTTGTAATTGTGACATGATATATGCTTAGTTGACTCAAATAATCTACATTCGAGTTCTATTACTTGTCGCTAGTGAAGACCTTGTGCTATTCCAAGTCAGAAAAAAGCTAAAAAGGTGATTTGCCGGACATTAGATCGCGCTCAATGCTTCATTGATTGCTGTCATAAATAACTCATTTAAAGGAATTCCTGCTGCGTTCGCCGTACAAGCAATCACCGCGTTATGGTCAAAAATACAAAATAACCCGGCTTCTAAGAACCAAGGTTGTCCCTGTGGGTCGATTCGGAAGTCAAATAAACTATAATGGCGACAGCCCAAAGCCAAATGACACTTCTTAACTTCTTGCTGAACCTTTTGGGTGATCGGGTCATTAATATCTACAATCCAACCTGGGACATAGTTTTTAGCCGTTGAAGCCAAATCGCCCTCGATTGGGATTTTGAATTTGTCAGTATAGCTGCGGATGGGTCTGGTTTGCGCGTCTATCTGATACTCTTCAAGGGGTAAACCGATTAGCTCCCCATCTTTGACAATAGCGCCGCATCTGACTTCTCGACCGGCTTCAATGAATGTTTCTACAATTACCTCCGAAGCAAATTCAAATGCTTTCTTCAAGGCAGCGTCATACTCACTCTTCTCTTTGACTAAGGACACCCCTAAAGAGTTGTCGGCATTTGCAGGTTTGATGACTACTGGAGGTGTAATTGTCGGAACGTCTCCTTGGCGGAGCAATTCTCCATTCGGCACTTTCACCCCTGCTGCTGCGACAATTGCTTTGGTTCTGGCTTTGTGGGCCGTGATTGCCATAACATCGGGAGTATTGCCTATATAAGGGATCTTAAGCAAGTCGAATAATGCCCGGTAGTCAGTCATTCCAGGGAGACAAAACATTTGTGGCAACATCAGGTCAATGTTTTGCGCTGTTATAAACTGTATGGCATCTGATAGAGGCATCGGTTTAGCGACAGCAATATCTTCTGGACTAAGAGAAGAAGGAAATCGCCACTGTCCATCAAGTGTGATGTATGCAATCAGAAAGTCATAGAGCGATGGATTTGCCGTAGCTACCAGACAGCTTTGGGCGTAATTGCGTGACAACTGACAGTAAAAATCATTGTATGCAGATCCAACTAAATGAAGAATACGAAGTACTGGCATGATTCATCTTATTAAATACTGTTGTATTTTATTAGGACTTACGCAAAAAGGCAGTGAAAGCCTTGATTTACCGTAGGGGCAATTCATGTAGACGCAAAGCGGCTTCCCGCAGGGTATTGCCCCTACATTTCGTACTGGATGCGTAAGTCCTATTTATATAACAACTGCGATCGCAAAAAAATAGCTTGAGGGGAGATGAGGAAGCAAGCGAAAAATTATTTCTTCTTATCTTCTTCATCCCTTTGAAGTCTAAGCCAAGGCTTAGACTTCTCTGCTCATCTCTCGATTACACAACGCGTCTAATCAGGGTTATACCATCTCGGATGGGTAAGAGAACTTGCTCTACACGAGGCTCGGCGGCGACAATACGGTTGAACTGAGCGATCGCTTCACCGTTGGCGGTGCGTTGTTCCGGTGGTAGGTAAACTTGTCCCTGCAACAAAGTGTTATCCACACAGATTAAGCCGTCGGGAGTCAGTAAGTTACTATCCAAAATGGTCTGGAAGTACTTTACATACTCTTTTTTATCCGCATCAATGAAGATCAGATCAAATACTTCTTTTCTCGCAGCCAGCTTGTAGAGTGTCTCTAGGGCAGGTGCTACTTCCACAACGATTTTGTCGCCGTGGGGAGACTCACTAAAGCAACGAACAGCAAATTCAGCAACATAGGGATCTACTTCGCAACCTATAAGTTGCCCATCACTTGGTAATGCTTCTGCCATTGCTAAGGCAGAATACCCCGTGAACATTCCTACTTCTAAAATGCGCTTTGCCTTGGTGATATGAACAAACATTTTCAATGTCTGTCCTTCAAGATGTCCTGAGAGCATTTCCTGCTCTAGTTGACGCACTGTTTCCCCATCGCTGAAGCGTTTGCTCCAGTCTTCAATGCTTGTTTTCTGCGCTAATGTCGTCAATGCACTCGATTCGGGCGTGGTGTAATCATCCAAGTAGGGATCTAAACCCGCCGCTAATTGAACACCCTGCCGTAAAGAATCTAATATCTCTACGGGAATGTTATTCTCTTCTGCCAATTTGAGAGTTTGCTGTAGCTGCGCTACTAAGATACTGTGTGGCGTTATCGGTCTAGCTGTTTCTCGTCCTAAAACACTCGTCATATTTTCACACCCCTAGTAGCTTGGCTTCTTGATTTTCAATGTATGCGTCAACACCTTTGCCGCCACGAGGGTATTTAGCACAAAGACGTTTGTGTTCAGCTAGAGCAGCATCAAGTTCTTCACGAGTCAGATCGTTGGCAAAGAAGCACTCACCAATCGGACAAGGCATCGCTGCACGTAGTTTGCCATCTCGCGTCAAGCTTATAGACTGGGTTGCATCCCAGAGCAAATCTCCATCTAAAAGAGGATGGTCGAGTGATAAACCGATACGACTCATCAAGTCTAGGATGCGATCGCGCTCTTCTGTTGGAATATAGCCCCGTTGTGCTGCAATGGTTGCAGACAAAGCCATATCTATATTGACTGCATGACCATGATATAGGGGGATCTGAGGTGCTAATTCTAGGGTAGGACTCCAAGTATGACCGTAGGCAATGACGCGATCAAGGTCTAGTTCATGCAAGTTAGGAGTCTCTAACTCCAACATTGTTTTGATTGCCTCGTAGTTGACTTTGTGGGCAATCTCTTTAATTTCCGGTGTCGCATTCACATGTCCAAAGTGAGTGGAAAGAAGTTCTTCACCATATTCGTATAGCAGTTCAAAGACTTCAGAGTTAGACACTACAGCAATTTTCACCAACTCTGCCATCCCATTACGAACTTGAGCCGTTGGCAAGGTTTTCAAAAATGAGAAATCTAGGATCACTTTCAAAGGTGCATGATATGCCCCCAAGCGATTTTTCAACTTGCGATGATTAACTGCTACCTTAATCGCTACACCTGCATCAATCAAACCAATCAACGTGGTAGGAATTCGGATATAGTTGCTCTTGCGACGGTAAGAAGCACAAGCAAACCCAGCCACATCAGTAATTAGACCACCACCGACGACTAAGACTGGTTCTTTACGAACTAAACCAAAGTCGGAAAAAGCGTCAATAATTTTTTCAAAAGTTGCCAGGGTTTTAGCTGGCTCTGTAATAATGATCGGAAATACTGTCAGTTCAATGTCATAGTGTCTAAAATATGACTTGATCTGATCGCCATAAAGTTCATGGACATTGGCATCAATTACAGTTAGACAGCGACCAAATTTTGCATAGCTATCTGCTATTTCTCTGTTTTTAATATCAAATGTACCGTTCACATAGACAAGACTAAAATCGATTTTTTCGTAACCTTGGACGTGAAACGCAGATTCTGTAGCTTCAAATGATGCTTGAACTTTATTCATGTTGTTAACCTTGTTCCAATTAAAAAATTGTGAGATTTCGGTAATAATTCCGATTTACCCAAATGTATGCCAGCAGGAAACAATGCTCTTTATCGCTTGAGATTAAAGATATCATTAAATGAGCTTTAAAAAAAAGCTTACTTATATTTCTGACTGGCAATGTTATTAAACAACACCATTCATTGAAGTAAATTCTGTAGGTGGGTTAATTTCTATTCTAATTTAAGATAGCCTCTAAACTAGTTAAATAGTCCCACTAGCAAGATTTCGCCATAATGCTTGCATTCTTTCTTCCGGGATTATTGACTTTAGTGAAAGGAAAATTTATCTTAATTGAGATTTATTCCACTATAGTTTAATTTTAGTGGCTTTCCAACTGTACGATTCCGCAAAAATTCTAGCCTAGAAAAGTGATTGTATCGTTGATCTCCAAGCTTAAATTTGAGATTAGAACCCTGATTAATCGTTAGTTCGCTGTTTTTTAGCATTAGTATCAAACCTTATATTGCTAAAGTCGCTATATTTTATTTGCTTCAGAATAACAGTGGACTTTTAGGAAGTTTATCTGAATTTTTATTAACTCCACTATGTTTGTCTTTAGCAACTTTCCAACCATTAAACTTTGCAAAAGTCCTATCTTAGTAAACTAATCATATTATCTATCTCCAGGCTGACATTTGAGATTACAGGCATGATTAATTCTCAGCTAGCTGTTTTTTAGTTTTAGTCTTAAACCATAAAATGGTTAAAAACGAATATGACTCATTACACTCTATTTAGAATCGCAGTAGAATTCTTTTTTCATTCAATGAAGTTAATGCTTAGTATTCAACATACCTACTTCGGTAACTCCTAAGAATTCAGAAGTTAAAAATATCTGACTCATTATTAACAAAACTTTAACTTTATTTAAGTAACGGTTGTCTCTTAAAAATTTCTAAGTTTGCTTGAATTGATCTTTAAACTTCTAAATTACACTATTATAGCTTAATTAGCAAATAATTTACCATTTGGTAAATTAAAATTACAACATAAATCATAACATTAGACCATAAAAATCATAACATATGTAAATATATTTAAGTCAATCCACCATGCGAAGTGTACTGTATAACAATATTTTTTAAAAAAGTATGTCGAAAGATAGATATTTTCTAAAGAAGATGAAATTAATTCATTTGAACGTGATATTATGAGAAATTGCAAAAATTAGTCTTGTTTAGAATCAAAATCTCTACTAAACTGGCTGGGGTTGCATAGTTGCAGGATGATTTAGCAACTTCCAAAATTCTCCCGATGCTTCCCGTCTAACGCCAGCTTGTCCCAATTCATCTTACCATTCTGCAACGCCTGAATATACAGCGTTTTTCAGGTAAATGAAGTACACAGGTAGGGGCACAGCAGTGCTGTGCCCTTAAGATCATCTGTACCTCACCAAGTTGCAATCTGCTGTATATATATTGATGATATTGAAATTTTTTTGCTGACTTACGCAAGCCACAGTGGATGCTTCAGAAAGCAGAAGGCTGTAACAAATTAAGGATTTTGGCAATCTGTCTGTGTATCAATTTAAACTTAAACCTATCATTCCAGTTGCCGCGATCGCTTAGTTGCTTTCGACATAAAAAATTGAGTATTTCTAACAAGCAAAATTTATTTAAATTACTTTTTAAAAAATCTTAATATTTCTCAACTAAGTTTAAAAAATCTAGGACTTACGCATTGACAAGAAATACCAAATATGAATTAAGGTTAAAAACCATATCTTTCGTAAGGGCACAGCACTGCTGTGCCCCTACAGCATGGTCTATTTACGTAGTTTACCGCCGTAGGCATCGCAGGATAATTAAGAAAAGCCTGAAAACTTCCTATTTTAGGTAAGTCACATCACGATGCATTTGTACAGTGCGTAAGTCCTAAAATCTTGCAATTTAAGTTAATAATTTAAGAGCGATCGCTTTGTAAAGGTTAGTTGATATTTCTTGTCAAACTGCTGGTAAAGTTACAAACTAAGAAATACAACACACGCAATTATTTTATGACTGCTATTTCTAACCTTAAATTCAAGCGACCAATTTGGCAAACCGGCATTATATTGACTTTAGGGTTTTGGCTCAGTGCTAGTCTAGTTTTAGACTGGGTAATTATGCCTAGCCTTTATCTTTCTGGCATGATGAGCCAAGCTGGTTTTACGACAGCAGGCTATACGATTTTTTGGAACTTCAATCGGATGGAATTATTATCTGCTGCTGTAGTCCTGACTGGGGCACTAGCTTTGAGCAAAACCCGATATCACTGGAGTATTGGCAGTATTGTTTTATCTGTGCTGCTGCTAACTATAGCTGTGCTTGACACCTATTTGTTAACTCCGCAGATGTGCGCTATAGGAGTTCAGCTAAACCTATTTGAAGCTGCTGCTGCTATTCCATCGACAATGAATTTACTACACGGTAGTTATTGGGTACTGGAAGTAGTTAAGCTGGTGGCTGGCGGCACACTTTTAAGCTGGTGTTGGCGGGAGCAAGTTTAAGTAGATTGCGAGGTATAACGGTGAGAATATCCACTTTTAAATCTCACGCCAAAGACACAAAAAAAGTTATTTGCGTCTTTTTACTAAATATACCTTATGGGTTAATGAATGCGATCGCAGACAATTTTTGTATTTATATTTGTGACTTTTAAAACTTGATATTTTCGGGCAAATTGCTACCATAAAATGATTCACTCATTTATAAGTGTAATTTAAGAAACATACAAAATTATCTTTAACTGTACATTCTCAGTCTTCCCGGATATTAGAGCAAATAAATACTGAAAAATAATATTAATTAGTTTTCATGTTTCCTTTACTGATTTATCATGAAGTTTATATATTTCTGCTAACTTTTTTTGAAAATTATAGTAATCTGAATTTTAGTGGTTACTTACTTGTTATCTACCATCTAGCTGAAAAGAGCTATTTTGCAGGTATGTACTACCAATCAAGAATTTCGCTGCAAGTTCTTGAATTTGCCACTCCAAATTGTGCAGGGTGACTATTTACTATTTAGCCCCACACAACATTAGAAACCGTTTCCAGTAATTATGAAGAGATTTCCTTCTGCTGATTATTTGGTTGCCTGTGCATCTCACCACACACCATCATGGCGACAATTATCAGCTAACTCATGCTTGTCCGGAGGTTTACCATTCTTTTGTGTAAGTGATAATTTTGGCCAATCCCAACACTAAGAGTTGCTCTACAACCACAAACCTAAGTAAGACATTGACCTTTTAGAATGCTTAGTTTTTAATAATACTTTTTCTCTTGAAGAAGTTCCCCTCAAGAATAAACTTCTAGTAAAAGTGCCCGACGACTTTCGTCATGGCTACAAAAACATAGTTCGTGAGCGCGGGCTTAATACTCAAAAGCTTTGAGTGAGAACCATTTTCCTCTACATTACAGTAGATTTTGCTCGCTTTCGACTTTAGCATCAGGGGCAAAAAACTTTTTGCAAGAGAACTAAAGTATCTACAATTTTAGGCTGCTAAATACGGATAACAATGATGCTTTTGTGACTGATGGGCGAGAGCCAATGGTCTGTGCGTTCCACTTGAGTTACTGTTAGATTGGCTAGATTAGCGAAAGATACAGAAAACCAATCTAATTTTTGAAATACTATATCCTGGCAACCAGTCGGGCCATTTTGCTATTGGGCAATAATATGGATTGGTTTAGTTGTAATTCGTGCTTTATAGCTTAACAGAGATTGGTTAATTGAGAGTTGGGGGGTGTGGAATCTCTGTACTAACTCAATTGTTACCGCTATATTTATCTGATAGTGCTTCCAACAAAGTCGCAGTGAATTCCGAAAAGGTAATTCACTAATTTTACCTGCAAATGTTAATTTTATTCCAAAGCCATCCCAATGAATACACTTCCGATTAGTAGATACAGATTTTTCCAAAAGCTCCAGCCTTTATCTTTGTTGAAAAAAATCACTGGTAAGTCGGTTACTGGTTGTTTGCAGGTGTTTAGCACATCAGGCTCTTGGTCAATATATGTAGACGAGGGTAAACTAATTTATGCCTGCGACTCAGAGAAAATGTTTGAGCCGCTTTACAGAAATTTGCAACGCTTGAGTCAGCAAATTTCTACTCTCCCTAGCGAAATTCACGAACAGTTACGGGCGATATTTGAAACTGGGATTCAAAATCAGGCAATACCGAACCCAGATTATCTAGCTATTTGCTGGTTAGTCAATCAGAAATATATCAGTCCCTTTCAAGCGGCGATACTCATAGAGGAATTGGCGCTAGAAGTTCTGGAGTCATTTCTGAACTTAGACGAGGGGAGTTATGAATTTATTCCTGAAAGCTTTCTGGATGACATGCCAAAGTTCTGTCATCTCAATCTCCGCTTACTGGTTGAACGATGTCAAACACCCCGAAGCGTTAACGTCTCTGAAAGAGAAGCCTCTGTCTGCGACACGCTACGCAAACGTAGAGAAGCGGCTTATCGTCAGCCATCGCCAACTTCTCAATCGCACCCCTCAGAATTGTTCAAAATAAATGAGCTAAAACCTAAAACTACCCCAAACTCGTCTAGAACAAACGGCTATAAGCCACCAGCCAGGGGTCAGCGAATCACCCAACCGCCTGCTGACAAAAAAATCTACACAATCTTTTGTATTGATGACAGTCCTACGGTATTGAATAGTATTAAAAGTTATTTAGATGAGCAAACATTCTCTGTTGTAGGAGTCACCGATTCTTTAAAAGCTTTAATGCAGATTGTTCACACCAAACCCGACATCATTTTGTTGGATATTTCAATGCCTAATTTAGATGGATATGAACTCTGCTCTTTGCTGCGTAAACACTCGAATTTTAAAAATACACCTGTAATTATGGTGTCAGAAAAATTAGGATTTCTAGATAGAGCTAAAGCTAAGATAGTAAGAGCATCAGGTTATTTAACTAAGCCTTTTACACAAGGGGATTTACTAAAAGTAATCTTTCAACATATTGTTTAATTTTATAGTATAAAAAATAACTCCACAGAACTCAAGATATTTTTTGGAGATTTAAGATTGAGTATTACCTGGAACGCTACCATTTTAGTTAGAGAAGATTGTCTGAGTGAATTGAAATTAGTTGGTCATTATCTTATAGATAGGGGTTATAATTATATTAAGGCGATTATTGCGAAAACTGAGTGTTATTCAATCGCTTAAGGCATAAACCTACAAATTTATTTGTGGGATATAGCAATACTTTCTGATTTGTAAAAATTAACGGTGTCTCCCAGATAAAGATAAGGTTCAGTGGCTTTCATCCTTTAAATTGAGCGATAAATTGCTCACTATGAACCTTGTTTTGGGTATAATTGACGACTTTAGTAGCTCTGAGGAAGTGGTACCTCCTTCAGTATTTCCAAAAGCGATCGCTCCATAACTTCACTGACAAATTTATTACCTTGTAAGTTGAGGTGAATGTGGTCGTGATACAAACCTTGCGGGTTGGTAGTTGAATTGAATATCGGTAAAAAATCTATATAGTTAATTTGTTGTGCTTTAGTAAAATCGTTCAAGCGCTGGCGGGCAATAATTTCGTAATCGCGGGGGCCTGGTTCACCAATTTCTCGCAGCAAGGGAGTCATGACTAGTAGAAAATGGCTGTTGGTTTGGCGAGTCAGGGCTTGAATTTTGCCGATCGCCTCCAGATTGATACCAACGCGATCGCCTGCTTCATTTTGCACTGCTTTCATTTCGGGAATTGGCTGTTGCTTGACGATATAACGTTGCCAGACTTCCACCAATGCTAGGGGAGGTTTACTATCGGGATAGTTGCGATCGCGTCCTACCGGTAAAGAAGTGGGAGCAGTAGCAAACAAATCATCGGTATTAATTAATAACACTACCGCTTGCGCGTTAAAATTGCTAAACTTCTCTAAATATGCTAACTCGTTCCTTGGCCCCCAAGAGTTAGCTGAAGCATTCAGCACTTCTACTTCCTGATAATTACTATGAGTGGATGATGCCAGAGAACGCATCATAATGGTGGATATTGTATTAGTCTGATCTGTCCACCAGCCACCATTAGCAATAGAATCCCCTAAGACTAAAACTCGCAGCCCAGAAAGTGCAGGTGTCTTATTTATCGGACTACCTCGCATAGAATACTCATTAATTTCAATGCGATTACCAAAACGACGGGTACGCTGGTTAGGAGCCAATAAATAACCAATCTGTTCATCACTAATGTAAACTAGGGGATTACCAAAGCCAAAGAGCGATCGCAGTCCGATCTCGACTACCACAAACAATCCCATAACCACCGCCAAAATTACGATCAGCGCCTCTTTCACCTACCTACACCCTCTTATACTGAGTTGGTTCTCAATGATAGTAACTGACGCATTCGGCATTGGAAAGAGGCGCAGAGGCGGGGTGCATAAGGTAAAACTTTTCTCCTTAGCTAAGAGATCCCCTGCTTCTTCCTCACTCCCCAGGCATCTGACTAAGTGGATTAATATGTATTGGAATGTGTTTAATAAGCTTGAAAACAGCAATTGTATAGCTGTTAACTGTGTATGTAATGGTTTAGCAAAGTATCTAAAAATTTTGCTACTTTTATGTAAAAGTATAGCAGTGTTTTCTAGTGATATAATTTTTTATTATAGTAAGCTGCTACAGTTACAATTGTCATCATTTTATCAATTAAATAATTCCGCAATTTTTTTTCTGGGGTAGAATAAGATGATAAAAATAGCTACACGCAAATGTTTAGGTAAACAAAATGTCTATGACATTGGGGTTGAGCATGACCATAATTTTGCCCTAAAAAATGGCTTCATAGCTTCTAATTGTTTCAATAAATCCCATTCGACTGCCTATGCTTATGTAACTTATCAAACAGCATATTTAAAAGCTAATTACCCATTGGAATATATGGCGGCACTGTTAACGGCTAACAGTGGCGATACCGATAAGGTACAGAGATATATTACTAACTGTACAAATATGGGTATTTCTATAGATCCACCAGATATTAATCGCTCTGGTGTTGATTTTACGCCGACATTGGGAAAGATTCTGTTTGGATTTTCGGCAGTGCGGAACGTGGGACAGAGTGCGATCGCTTGTATTTTGGAGGCGAGAAATGAGACAGGATTTAAATCCCTGGCTGATTTTTGCGATCGCGTGGATTTACGTGCTGTTAACCGCCGGACTCTGGAATCGCTGATTTACTGTGGAGCCTTTGACAAAATTGAACCTAACCGTCAACAGTTAATTAACGACTTAGAATTAGTGTATGATTGGGCGCAATCTCGCGCTAAAGACAGAGCTAGTGGTCAAGGAAATCTTTTGGATTTATTAGGCGACGGATTTTCTTCTACTCCGAATAAAAGAGCAAATAATGCCTTTGAAACTGCTCCCAAATCTAAACCTGTGATGGATTTACCCCCGCAGAAAAAGTTGCAGATGGAGAAAGAGTTATTAGGATTTTATGTATCAGATCATCCACTTAAATCCTTACGGCAAATAGCACCACTTTTGACTCCAATTAACCTTTCGCAACTCGGAGAGCAAAGGGAAGAAATAAGGCTTTGTGCAGTTGTCATGTTGAATAACGTCAAAAAAGTGGTTACTAAAAAAGGCGATCAAATGGCAATTTTGCAAATAGAAGACCTCACTACACAATCAGAAGCTGTAGTCTTTCCCAAAACCTATGAACGCATTAGTTCCCTGCTCCAAGTTGACACTAGATTGATTATTTGGGGAAAAGTAGATCGACGCGACGAGCAAACTCAATTTATTCTTGAAGATGCAGAACCAGTGGAAACAGTACAAATGGTCATGGTAGAGTTAAATCCCCAGCAAGCAGGTAATATCGATGAACTACATCGCTTGAAAATAATTTTGCAAGAACAGTCTGGAGACAAAGAAAAGGCAAAAATGCCAGTGATCGGAATTATACAAACTGAAAATTCTCGAAAACTTGTTCGCTTGGGTTGGCAATTTTGCGTACAAGATTCTAGAATAACCGTTCAAGCTTTGCAAAATGCCAGTTTTCCTGCTCATATAAAATCGCTGACTGGTATCTGAAACCAGAAATGAAAAGTCCACCAATACTGAAAAAGCAGGTTTCTGATCATTTTTGCTGAACTGTCAACAGGAAATTAACTTAACTAATTAAGATTTTTATAGTTTTTTTAGTTACTTATGCGGATGATAATTTCATGGAGGCAATGGTATATTTTTATGCTAAGACCTTAAGGCTGCGACCGGGGGAAGGAGTTATAACTTGATGATCGTAAACGAGCTACATAAATTTGTTTCATACTGTAAAATCATTCAACCCCAAACTCACGAGGACATTAAAAAATTTTTTGAAGGAGTTATCTTGTTTCCTTATGATAAGGAACTTCTATTGCAAGCTTATTTATTTCTGAATATTAAAGACTTGTTTCCCTCGTGCGCTGAATTACTGTTATTTGAAAAATCTCCAATTTCAGATTATACAGATTTAGGAAAGTGTGATTTTGTCTACCAGACTTTTAAAGGGAGCCTGTTTTTAATTGAGACTAAGTTTATTGATACAGAAGCAACAGGAGCTACAGAAAGAAAAAGAAGAAATAAACACAGAAACAAGGTATTTGAGCAAGTTATTACTTTGAAAGGCCGGTTTAGTCAATATTGGAATATGAGGCTAGATCAATTAGAGTGCGGGGTTTTCACAACAGATGCAGAAGTTGCTTGGCGAGGAAATGGCGTAAACGTCATATCTAAATCGATATCTATAGAGCATCTGGAAAAATGGCGAAGAAGCTATCACAGTAGTGAAAAATTTTTATCTCATCAAGATGGGACAAAGCTTGAGGGCAAGGTTAATTTGAAAGGTTAAGCCAAACCCAAGCATACTTTTTTCGGTGATTTGCCCCCCGTAACCTTGTACAATTTGTGGAGCGATGCCTGCGGTTTTTGCTAGCTTACGAACTACTCCTGAAATCAGAAAGCTCAGGAATTAGTATTTTCGTCGGGTGCTTCAAACTTGTAACCATAGCCCCGCACAGTTTTAATAAACTCCGGTATGCTGGCATCGACTTCCATCTTCTTGCGAAGCTGACCAATATGCACATCAACCACTCGGCCATCTCCCGCGTAGTCGCAACCCCAAATTTTTTGGATTAGCTGTGGGCGACTCCAAGCCTGATTAGGATGACTTGCCAAAAAATGTAAGATATTAAATTCCAGTGCTGTTAAAGCAAGAGGTTTATCGTTAAGTGTTACCTCCCGACCCTCTGGGTTAATTGCTAACTGCTTAAAAATGATCCGTTGTGTTCGGGAGGGGTTGATGTAGCGTATCCGTCTCAAAAGAGCTTCCACTCTAACTTCAACTTCTGCAAGACTAAACGGTTTAGTCATGAAATCATCAGCACCTGCGCTTAATATTTTAATTTTATCAGCTTCGTCAGTCCTACTAGTCAGTATCAGCACTAAAACATTAGTACGGCTCTGCATTTCTTGGCAGAGGCTATAACCATTAAGATCCGGCAGATTCCAATCCAGAATCACTAAGTCCGGGTTGAATTGCTCAAACAACGATAAGGCAGTCTTACCATCTGCTGCGGACTCTATTTGATATTTCCGACTTAAAAAACGATAGACGAGATTTCGGACGCCGAAGTCGTCATCGACAATCAGAATTTTGGGAGTAGTAGCGGGAACCATAACCATAATGCTGCCTATTGTAGATTGGGCGATTCGCTCTTGCGCCAGTTTTGCTTTACGTGTTTCTGTTAATAGTGTATTCACGTGCGTCTCTGCTGAGTACGATCGCTACTGTAGTACTTGTCTACAACTAATCTTCCATGAAGTTTATCAAAACTTTAGCCATTGTAATGCTAATTACCATTTCAAGGTGACTTGTAAAATCTCTTTTTTCTCTCTGCGCCCTCAGCGTCTCTGCGGTTAAAAGGTCTTCTATTTAACCGCAGAGGCACAGAGAACACAGAGAGAAGAGGTTAAAATAAAATTTTCACCCACCTTGAAAGGGCTGCTGTGTAAATCTAGCCCTTTCAAGGTGAGCATCTGTACTATTCATATTTTTATGGTATTTCAGACATCGGCTGGAATTGAACAAATAATTTATGAATTAAACTCCAAATTTTTGGACTGTAAATTAAGCGATGCCAACTCTTGGAGACGCTTTGCGTAGCTTGCTGGCGGGCGTAGCCATCGCCTGAGCTAAAATACCAAAATTGGATTAAAGAAGGCGTTATTGTTAGCGATCGCAGATATTGAAAATGTACGTAATTCCTGTACTAGTAGCTGAATATTTTAATTTTATTCACAATCTGTTTTAATTATTAAATCTCACAAACAGAACTTAAAATATATTTAATACAATTAATATAAAAATAACTTTTAATAGTCTAATGTGACTAAATTTGCAATGCATTCAATGGTAGAAAATATTTTAATTAGGTACTCTATCTCAGGAGATATTTTAAGTAAATTCAGCCCATAGAAAGAGTAATTGAATATATTTAGTCGGTTAAATTGCTACTAATATCGTCAAGTTAGGGATACTTATGGTTAACAATTTAGTCGGCGGCATAATTCCCCCACAGCCACCAGTAGAAGCACAATCTGATGTTCATACATTGAAATCTCGCCTAGAATGGGGCGAACCAGCTTTTACAATACTGGATGTACGCGATCGCAACACCTACAACGAAGGTCACATTATGGGAGCGATGCCAATGCCAATAGATGAATTGGTACAGCGTGCAGTACATTCTATAGATAAAAGCCGTGACATTTACGTTTACGGTGCTAATGAACAAGAAAGCGCCCAAGCCGCACAACAACTGCGTTCTAATGGATTTGAGCATGTCTCCCAACTCAAAGGTGGTCTTGGTGCATGGAAGGCTATCGGTGGGCCAACAGAAGGCATTATTGAATCAAAAACTCCCCCAGATGCAGGTGAATACAATGTGGTAGATCGGCTAAAAACTCACCAAGAGATTCAGCCAAAGGGCGGCCCTAGCGCGACGGAAGCCATTAAAAAAGGAGCTAGTAACCTCAAGGAAAACATTCAAGAGGGAGCCAGTAATATCAAGGAAGGCATTCAAGAGGGAGTCAGTAATGTCAAAGAGGCCATTAGTGAATCTGATACTCCTAAAGGCACTGATGATTCCAATATTGGATCGTAGGCAAAAAATAACTTAGAAAATTAGAAATAGACCTCTTGCATAAATTGATCATCAGAACCACACTCGACCTTTGGCTTGCATTATAGTCTTCCCTCTTTACTTATGGGGATAGGTTAGGGGTGGGTGTTAGGGAATTTTTCAAGAGGTCTAATCTTGATTTTTCAAACTCAAAAGATAGAATATTTCCTCTTGTAATGCTTCTACTCCAGAGCAAAAAGTTTTGCAAGAGGTTTAGTATTGGATCAATGTTCAAACAAATCTTTAAACTGCAACAAATCCAAGGAAACTATTGTTGGCAGAAATTCAAAGCATTCTTGAGCAATTTCCCAACGTTCTTCTCGTTTGAGCATTTCTGTTAGCTTGTGCTGCACACTAAGTAAATAGCGCACATCATTGGCAGCATAACTCAGTTGAGCTTCAGATAAACTAGCGGCGTTACCCCAATCAGAACTTTGAGAGCTTTTATCAAGTTCTACTTTTTCTAATTCTTGCACGACATCTTTGAGTCCGTGGCGATTTGTGTAAGTACGGGCTAATTTACTAGCAATTTTGGTACAAAAAACAGGTCTAACCTGAATCCCTAGATTAGCTTGCAAAGTGGCAAGGTCAAAGCGAGCAAAGTGAAACACTTTTACGACATTCGTCGCTGACAAGAGTTTTTTTAAGTTTGGGGCATCAGCCTGTCCTTTGGCGATGCGGATTGCAGTCACTTTCCCGAATTCGTTGCACAACTGGACAAGACACAATCTATCGCGCTGTGGCAATAATCCCATCGTTTCTGTATCAACTGCGATCGCTGTAGATTCTAAATACTCTACTAGAGCTGCGTCGCCCAGATCGCGATCGCTCACCTGAAAATCTTGTAATGTCATGAATTGTTCAAAAATAATAGCAGTGTCCAGCAAATATAAGTTTTGTCAGACACTACATTATTGTGCAAAACAACCAGAAATTAAATCTACCTAGTGCGAAAAAAAAGCTGTGTAAGGTAGACTTCACCTTGATTATTAGTAGCAACGCCAATTCCAGTCAGGTTGTAATTTCCTTTAAGGTTCTTGAGATGTCCCGGACTCTTTATCCAACCAGTAACAGCTTCGTCCACAGGGTTACTATATCCCTGATTGAAAGCAACATTTTCCGCAGCACTGCTGTAGCGAATAGGGATAGTATTGACTCGGCGTTCAAATCCCTGATGGCTAAATGGTGTTTTCCCTTTAGCCATATTCTGACTATGAATTCTTGCCTGTCGAGTGATATTTGCATTTAGGGTCAACTTTGGCAGTCGTTTAGAAGCCCGATATCGATTAATTTCGTCAAAAACGGATTTTTCTAGCTCCGTAGTTTTAAAAGTAGGAGTCGATATTGCAACCTGACTCGAAAAAAGCGACAACAGCTTATTACGGGTGGATGTATTCGTAGAAGAATGATTTGGTATCGGAACAGTCGTTAACCCACTAGCAAGGACAAGCGCACTTAAAGCGATGCCAAAAGCAGTTTGTCGGAACATGGAGAATTACGTAATATGTAGAGATATAAGACTTATACTCTACCCTATTGTTCCGACGATATATAGCACGATACTATTAAGGATTGATGAATTTTGGCAATCTGGCTATATCCTTGTATAGGAAGTATAAAAAATCGTTTCCAATTGTCAATACTTCAATAGGTCAGCATCGTAAAATCACGGTTACTTTTGCGGATAATTTAGGATTTTCATGAATTACTAAAAAAATAATGTAGTATTCAATAGACAAATGTCATTGAAACTACATTATTGAATATCTAGCAAAAGCTTTGCTAGCAGCCTGAAGCCTGGGGAATTTGAGAAAAAACCTAAATTTTACCAAATCTATCAGCGAAAGAAAATTTGTGTAAAGTAGATTTCGCCTCTACTGTTACTAGCGACACCAATCCCCGTTTTCTGAAAATTACCTCTGATATTGGCTAGATGCCCTGGACTTTTGAGCCAGCCTTGAACAGCTGTCGTCACAGAATCGCTATATCCCTGGTTGTAAGCGACATTTTCACCAGCCGAACTGTAAGGAATACCGACTGCTTTAACACGTTGTGAAAATCCCGTATGTCCAAAGGGAACTTTACGATTAGCCATATCCTTACTGTGAATCCTGGCTTTATTATCAATGGCAGAATTACTGGTCAGCTTTGCTAGCCCTTGCGAAGCTCTGTAATTATTAATTTTGTTGAAAACCGACTGTTCTAAAGCAGTCGTGTTGTTACTAGATTGTGCAATTTGTACAGTACTACTTAATACATCAGAAGGCTTCGATGTAAAAGTTGTATTTGTTACAGAACTAGCGATCGCTCCACTACTGAGAATAATAGTGCCTAAAGCAACGCTGTAGATTGTTGTTTTAATCATTTGCCGAAACTCACTGAAACTCTAGCTCCAGAAAGCTTAACCAAGCTAGTATCAATCTGACAACTTGATTGTAGGTCTATATACCTCTATTTATGGCGTTTTTTGTTCAAAAACTACCAGTAAGCTTTAAAATCCATAAAATTGCGAAAAATATTGCTGTTTATAAAAATTTTTCCTCTACCATTAGTATGGTTATTTCTATCTAAACCACTTTAAAAACTTTATTTTGTAGTACACGAAGATTTCCATATCTGGCTAATAGTAGTTAGAAAACAATCATAAACTCATAATATTTAGCAGTATTACTACGTAGGTAATTATAATTATTATGAATGACTATTGAATCTCAACAGATTATATAGTAAGTATTACCACTGATAGTTCTAGGTAATATTGGATATAAATCGCATAAATTTATCCACGAAAACCTCTTGCGTGGAATTTGTAATACTTGCCTCGGCAAGAAGCAAGCGACGTAATTCGTAATTCCTATACTGCAAGGGTTTCATTGATTTGGGATGGTTACTTTACTTCTGCGGTGCTTTACTAGCTTTTGTTGAGGGTTTCTAACTCTTGCTGTACCACGCACAACACCTGTGCAAATATTCCGCACGCCACTGTTCCCGCTCCTTAATTACCTTGGCATCCGGTTCGTAAGCTTCAATCTCTGTAGCTGTTGAAGAAGAATTCAGAAATCAGAATTCAGGAGCAAAGCTGGAGCAAAATTTTGGCGTGCCAACTCGTTCGTCATGAGTGGGTTGCGGTAGCATCGGGTGTTGAAATTGTTGATCCGTAATTGCTTCTTCCAAAGATTTTTTTATATACAGCGTTTTGCAACTACATGAGTTACACTCCTCCCCAACCCTCCCCAAAGCATCGGGGAGGGTGCGCGGTTATTTCTGTACCTCACGAATTTGAAATCTGCTGTATGTATGTTTACGCATCATTTAAGAACTTGGCTACTGTTTGTACATCCTTATCGCCACGTCCAGAGCAGTTAATTACAATCCGGGGACTGTCGGTTAGTTGGGGACACAGGGTTTCGAGGTACGCGATCGCATGGGCTGTTTCCAATGCCGGGATAATCCCTTCCAATTTGGATAATCGCTGAAATGCCGCTAAAGCTTCTGCATCCGTCACACTATAATATTCAGCGCGGCCAGTATCCTTCAAATAACTGTGTTCTGGCCCCACACCGGGATAATCTAAACCTGCACTAATTGAGTGTGCCTCAATAATTTGCCCATCCTCATCTTGCAGAAGATAGCTCATTGCTCCGTGTAAAACACCAACTCGTCCTTTTGTCAAGGTTGCTGCGTGTTTTTCGGTGTTGACACCTTCTCCTGCTGCCTCAACCCCGATAAACCGTATAGAAGACTCATTCATAAATTCATAAAATAGTCCCATAGCATTGGAACCACCACCCACGCAAGCCAAGAGAATATCAGGTAATACACCCCACTTTTGGATTGCTTGGGCGCGAGTTTCTTGGCCGATTACTGCATGGAAATCACGTACCATCATCGGGTAAGGATGGGGCCCTGCTACTGAACCGAGAATGTAGTGAGTTGTTTCCACATTTGTCACCCAATCGCGGATTGCTTCAGAAGTAGCATCCTTCAGGGTTCCAGTTCCCGCTTCAACCGGACGCAATTCTGCTCCCATCAACCGCATTCTGAACACATTTAAAGATTGGCGTTCCATGTCATGAACGCCCATATAAATTACGCATTCCAGCCCAAAACGAGCGCAAACTGTAGCTGTGGCAACTCCGTGTTGTCCAGCACCCGTTTCGGCAATAATCCGTTGCTTACCCATGCGCTTTGCCAATAATACTTGACCAAGGGCATTATTGATTTTGTGAGCGCCAGTATGATTTAAATCCTCGCGTTTTAAGTAAATTTGTGGCCCCGTGCGATCGGGTCGGGCGTAATGAGCAGTTAGGCGTTCAGCGAAATATAATGGTGTGGCACGTCCTACATAGTCCCGTAGCAACTGCTGTAGTTCTGCTTGAAAACCAGGGTCATTGCGATATTGCTGATAAGCTGTTTCTAGTTCACTAAGAGCAGGCATCAACGTTTCAGGTACATACTTACCGCCGAAGCGTCCAAAGCGACCTAGTGTATCTGGAACCTGAGCAGTTGAATTTGGAGATAGGGGAGTGGTAGTCACGGGCTGTTTTCAATGAGGGGAATGACTTAATTATTATAGAAAGTCTGGGGCATATCCAGGTTATATCTGGGGACTGGAAGCTAAATTCTTCATTGATACTCAATGCCCCATGCCCAATTACTTTGAATCCCTGGCAATGGATTTGTGATGTTAGCCTAGAAATTGATATCCCAGCAGAATGGTTGCGTAGAAGTTTCCACTGCCTTTGAAATTTTTCTTAAACATTCATTTTATGTCTTCTTCAAATCCAAAATCTTCCGATAAAGGCTTTGTCTACCGCGAATTTGGCAACGACAACTTTGCCGCCACAGAAAGACCAATTCCAGAACTTCCTGCACAACAACAAAATCTCAAAGTACAAGCTTCCCGCAAAGGACGCAAAGGTAAAACTGTTACAGTGATTAGCGGTTTTCAAGCCAAACCAGAAACCTTGGCAGATTTGCTGAAGCAGTTGAAAAGTCAGTGCGGTACAGGTGGGACAGTTAAAGATAACGAAATTGAAATTCAGGGCGAACACAAGCAAAAAATTGTCGATATTTTGAGCAAACTAGGTTACAAAGCTAAAATTAGCGGTGGCTAATCTTGAGTGCGGTTGACCGCATCTCAACCGTGATCTAGATTAAGAGAGGGAATGTTATCTTTGAAAAGTACAAATATGCTTGAGCTTTGGTAAATCACTTTGCCAACAAGCTGTTTTTTGTGAGATGAATAGGAGGTTTAAATGGATTTAGTTCGGATTTTGTGTGCCATTTTCGTGCCGCCTCTGGGAGTTTTTTTGCAAGTAGGCTTTGGTATAGACTTTTGGATTAATATAGTTTTGACACTTTTTGGTTACATTCCTGGGATTATTCACGCAGTGTGGATAATTGCTAAGAAATAATTCTTCGTAGGGCTAAGTTTGAGGCTCTGCATACAGTGATAAATTGAGTCAGAGCCTCAATGAATACATTTTTATGCAGAGTATGAAAACGAGAAAAATAAATTACCTGCAAGATGACTATAGCGGTTCTCAGTTGAGTGAAGTACAAGAACCCCACCCCCAACCCCCTCCCCGCAAGCGAAGAGGGGGCTATGATGTACCTCATTTGATTAGGAAAAGCTATACCTTGGCTAAAGCTTTGGAATCTAAAGATATGGGCTTTTGTGTGTCAATAAATACTTTCTAATGGCGGTAAGTTAACTTAACAAAGATGCCAAATCTGAGGTTGAGATATTAAGTTATCAGCTTCAATCGGGGGCAACAAGTTTGTTATCGTGATGATGGTTGATTGACCAACGGTGATCGACAGTCATAGAGGAAAACTCGCAAATTTCTTCTAGGCGTTTTTGCTGCACGGCAGCTTTACGCAGAGTAATAATTAGTTGATTGACCTGATGTCGTAAATCTGGATTATCATTTACAGCTAACATGGTTTGTCTTTCTAAAAGTTGAAGTATAAGTTCGTAGTGAATAGGAGAAGGTAGAGGAATTTGCTCCATGAAGTTAACTTTTGATTTCATATTTGAGATTTTGTATTAGTCATTTGGCTTTTGTAAATAAATTGTTACATAAGAAATAACTAGTTGCTTATGGCTTTGATTTGATTAGCAATGAAGATTTGGCAAAGATATGATGATATTTGATGGCAATGTGCTGCGTGTCCACGCATAGTGTACCCAATTGACCAACTATTGTATGCAGTTGTATGCAGTTAGTTGCCTTATAATAAGGGGGGTAGGGGAGGTGTTTATTTCAGAAATTCCTCGGCAATATATGGGCGATCGCAGCGCCGGGATCTGGTTGTTTTACCAAAGATTCTCCAATGAGTACAGCCGATGCACCTGCTGTCAGTACCAGACTCAGATCATCTGGGTTGTGTAGTCCTGACTCGCTGACAACAAGGATGTTTTTCTCTTGCAATTGGCTACCCCTTGCAGCTAAAAGTTGGCAAGTAGTTTGCAAGTCAACAGAGAAATCTTCCAAATTGCGATTATTGATTCCGACTAAGGAGACTCCATCTAAGGCTAACACACGGTCAAGTTCTGCCAAACTATGGACTTCAACCAAGGTTGCCATTTTCAGGTTGTTAGCAATTTTAAGGAAGTATTTCAAATCTTGATCGCTCAAAATAGCCGCAATCAACAAAATAGCATCTGCACCCTGAACCCGCGCCAAGTATATCTGGTAAGCATAAACGACAAACTCTTTGCACAGTAAGGGCAAATCTACGGCAGCCCGAACCTTGGCTAAGTTTTCAAAACTACCTTGAAAGAACTTGACATCTGTTAGCACAGAAAGACAACTAGCGCCACCTTGCTGATAAGACAGGGCGATCGCTACTGGGTCAAAATCTTCTCGTAAAACACCTTTGCTAGGTGAAGCTTTTTTAACTTCGGCAATCAATGCTGGCTTAGTCTTACCTTGCCGTAAGGCGGCGACAAAATCACGGGTTGGCGGCGCAGTCAGTACCCGCTTCCGTAATTCTTGCAAAGGAACTTTTTCCCGCATTTGGTCATATTCTACTTCTTTCTGCCAGACAATTTCTTCCAAGATGTTGTTTGGCGCGGCATCAGGCACGACAGCCTGATAACGCAATATCGATACATTAATAGCTGGGTTAGGTGAACGGCGGCGGATTTGCATAATCAGTGCTGAGTGCTGAGTGCTGAGTGCTGAGTGCTGAGTTAGGAGTTAGGAGTTAGGAATTATTAACTCCTAACTCCTGACTTTTAGATGGCGATCGCTCGTTTATAAGCTTCGTCCAAGACTTCCGAAAGTGTCGGGTGCGCGTGAACTAGATGTGCGAGACTTTGGACAGATTGACGGTTTGCGATCGCAGCTGAGGCTTCATGAATTAAGTCTGAGGCGTGCAGTCCGAAAATGTGGACGCCCAAGACTTCTCCGGTGTCTTTGCGATATATCACCTTGGCAATACCATCGGCTTCATTTTCTGCCAACGCTTTGGAATTCCCTTTGAAGTAACTCCGACTTGTGGCGATTTCAAACCCTTCAGTTTGTCCTAACTCCTTAGCTGCGGTTTCTGTTAAGCCCACATAGCTAACTTCTGGGTGGGTAAACGCCGCCGCCGGGATGCTGCGATAGTCTACTATTCTTTCCCTCCCAACTATATTTTCTACGGCGATGATGCCTTGAGCAGAAGCCGCATGTGCCAACATCATCTTTCCATTAGCATCGCCAATTGCCCACAAATGTGGTACTACTTCACCATCTGATAGCACTGCCATGCGATCGTCAACTGGGATAAAATTCCGCCGATCCAGTTCCACGCCCACAGATTCCAAACCAATGTTTTTGGTCGCTGGGATGCGTCCTGTAGCCACCAAGCAAGCATCTACTTCGATGACATCTACATCTTCTTTGGTTTTGAAATCTGCTAATTCAATCACCACTGGTGAACCAGGGATGACTTTTTTAGCGTATATCCCCACTTTCGTTTCAATATCGCGGGGAGTAATCAGTACCCGTTCGGCAAGTTTGGCAATATCTCGGTCAAATCCTGGCATTAACTGATCTAGGGCTTCAATCAAGGTGATTTCACAACCCAAAGCTGAGTAAATATCAGAAAATTCTAAGCCGATGTAACCACTGCCAATAATCGCTATCCAGTCTGGTAGAGACTCTAACTTAACGCCTTGATCGCTGGTAAAGACAGTTTTGCCGTCTACTTCAATTCCTGGAGGCACAAAAGGAATTGAACCAGGGGAAAGGATGATGTCTTTGGCTGTGATGGTTTTTTCACCGCCGTCTCCGGTAACAGAGACTTTTTGTGCCCCAGCGATTTTTCCCCAACCGTTGATAATATCGACTTTTAGACGTTTGAGGCTGTTGGTTAAGTCGCCTTGAATTTTTGAGACGAGATTATTAGCATGATTAGCGATCGCTTGGCGATCGAATTCCACGCTACCAATTTGAATTCCCAGTGACTTCAGGTGGTGGGCATTGCGTAATTCCCGCACACGTCCAGATGCTGCAAGCAGCGCCTTAGAAGGAATACAGCCCCGATTAACACAGGTTCCTCCCATATCAGCAGCTTCAATAATCGCTGTTTTCAGACCGCAACTTACGGCGTGTAAGGCTGCGCCATGTCCGCCTACACCAGCGCCGATAATTACTAAATCGTAATCAAATCCTTGACTCACGTTAGTTTCCCTGTGTGCTTCGCCTATTTATTCTCAACTTGACCGGCAATCAGCGCAACCCCTTTAAGGTTCCGCTATTGCTAACTCAAATTATGATTCACGCACAAATGGCGAAAAGATGGATGGTTTCAGTAATTATAGTCAAATCCATATACTTATTTTTTTTATACTCCAAAAAATTTAGAGAGCAGGGAAGCAGAGGAGAGATATTTTGGAATGTAATATAGAATTTCCCGGTCTACCGAGGCAGGGCTATTTCATTCTAGGCATAAACCGCCCAAAACTAAAGTTCCAGGCTAATAGCTAAAGTCCGTTAAAACGGACTATAAGCTTTTTTCAGTCGTCTTTAGACGACTTTCGCTATTAGACTCAGAATTCATTCTGAGGCGGGCTAGATGAGAATGAAATAGCCCTGCTACGGAGGTACATTTAGCTAAATAAATAAGGTTGTGTATCTAAACAAGGATAGAAATGAAAGCATACTCGCTCGACTTACGTCAAAAGATAGTTGATACATATTTAAAAGGCGGAATATCACAACGCCATTTAGCCAAAAGATTTAGAGTAGCTTTAAGCTTTATTAAACAGTATCGAGAAACAGGAAATATAGTTCCTATCAGGATATAACAAACTCCATTAAAGTTCAGCGAACAACAATTGAATGTTTTTAAAGAGATTGTGTCAGCAAATAATCATGCTACGTTATCATAGATTCGTAACGACTAGACAAATTTATCACTTGATTTATTGAATTATAATCTAAGTATATAAAAGCTTACCCGTCGTCTTACAGAGTTGAGTGCAATTAGCGAAGATTAGACATCAGCCATAAAACATAATCTCACGGAATCATTTGTCATTAACGTTTTCAACAATAAAAATACGGTAAACTGTGATAGCCAAAGCTGGCGTTAAATTAGCTCATAATTAAGGGGATAATACCCCAATGGAGAACATAAAAATGCTAGAACAATACCGTCAACATATTGCTGAAAGGGCAGCATTAGGAATACCACCTTTACCATTAAACGCAAAGCAAACATCTGAACTGTGCGAATTATTGAAAAATCCGCCAAAGGGTCAAGAGGATATATTATTACATCTATTAAGCGATCGCGTTTCTCCTGGTGTTGATCCAGCAGCTTATGTCAAAGCTGGATTTCTCAGTGCCATTGCCAAAAAAGAAATCACTAGTCCGTTAATTTCGCGCATAGAAGCAGTGCAATTGTTAGGGACGATGGTAGGTGGTTACAACGTCCAATCTTTAATCGATTTGCTGCAATGGCCGACTGTATCCTTATCAGACTCATCCGAAACACCTCTAGTAATGGGGGGACAAGGAAAGGAACCCATCGCCGCCTACGCCGCCAACGCCCTAAGCAAAATCCTCTTGGTGTATGATGCTTTCCACGATATTTTAGAGTTATCTAAAACCAATCCTTTTGCCAAACGGGTGATTGACTCTTGGGCGGAAGCTGAATGGTTTACCATGCGCCCAACCGTAAGAGAAGCGATTACTGTCACCGTTTTTAAAGTTCCGGGCGAAACCAATACCGACGACTTATCCCCCGCCCAAAGCGCCACCACTCGCCCAGATATTCCCTTACACGCCTTAGTGATGTTAGAGTCACGGCAACCAGGAAGCTTGGCAACCATTACCGAACTGAAGAAAAAAGGGCATCCTATAGCTTACGTGGGCGATGTAGTTGGTACTGGTTCCTCGCGTAAATCTGCCATCAACTCCGTATTGTGGCATACAGGAAATGATATACATTTTGTGCCAAACAAACGCGCTGGGGGTTATATTTTAGGTGGTGCGATCGCGCCAATCTTCTTTAACACAGCAGAAGATGCCGGTGCTTTGCCTATCCAGTGTGATGTCAGCAAACTCGAAACCGGTGCAGTAATTACCATCCATCCCTACAAAGGCGAAATCACCAACGTTACAGGCGAAGTCATTTCCACCTTTGCCCTGAAACCTGACACCATCCTCGATGAAATTCGCGCAGGTGGACGCATCCCCCTACTTATTGGACGTACTCTCACCGACAAAACTCGTCTTGCACTTGGTTTAGAACCCAGCACAGTCTTTACCCGTCCCCAGCAAGCTTTTGATACAGGTAAAGGCTACACCCTAGCACAAAAAATGGTAGGTAAAGCTTGCGGATTACCTGGTGTGCGTCCCGGCACATCTTGCGAACCCATCATTACAACCGTTGGTTCCCAGGATACCACAGGCCCCATGACCCGCGACGAATTAAAAGAACTCGCCTGTCTTGGTTTCAGTGCAGACTTAGTGGTTCAAAGTTTTTGCCACACAGCTGCTTATCCCAAACCAGTAGACATCCAAACTCATCACGAACTCCCCGACTTCTTTGCTTCTCGTGGCGGAGTCGCCCTTCGTCCCGGTGATGGTATCATCCACTCTTGGTTAAATCGGATGCTACTACCCGACACCGTAGGAACTGGCGGCGACTCTCACACCCGCTTCCCCTTGGGGATTTCCTTCCCAGCCGGTTCGGGATTAGTGGCGTTTGCAGCCGCTTTAGGTGTCATGCCTTTAGATATGCCAGAGTCAGTATTAGTAAGATTTAAAGGTGAATTACAACTAGGTGTCACCCTGCGGGATGTTGTAAATGCGATTCCTTATGTGGCAATTCAAAAAGGTTTACTGACAGCAGAGAAGCAGAACAAGAAAAACGTTTTCTCTGGGCGAATTTTGGAAATAGAAGGATTGCCAGATTTAAAAGTTGAACAAGCCTTTGAACTCACCGATGCTAGTGCCGAGCGATCGTGTGCAGGATGTACAATTAAGCTGAGTGTAGAAACAATTTCCGAATATCTGCGTTCCAACGTTGCGCTGCTGAGAAATATGATAGCACGGGGCTATCACGATCCGCGTACTATGCTGCGTCGTGTAGCAAAGATGGAAGAATGGTTAGCAAATCCCGTGTTATTAGAAGGCGATGCTGATGCTGACTATGCCGAAATAATTGAAATTGATTTAAACGAAATCAAAGAACCAATTATTGCTGCTCCCAATGACCCCGATAATGTTAAATTATTATCGGAAGTTGCTAATGATCCAGTGCAAGAAGTATTCGTTGGTTCTTGTATGACAAATATTGGTCATTATCGGGCAACAGCGAAAGTTTTGGAAGGCGCAGGTGAAGTGAAAACTCGCCTGTGGATAGCACCACCAACGCGCATGGATGAACACCAATTAAAAGAAGAAGGTGTATATAGTATTTTTGGGGCTGCGGGTGCGCGGACAGAAATGCCAGGATGCAGTTTGTGTATGG
>Ga0209490_10000682_pt1 | contig 33811 bp, 27 predicted proteins | sample MAT06_FD_187209 | JGI IMG/M metagenome (GOLD analysis project Ga0209490, IMG submission 187209) | Freshwater microbial communities from Lake Fryxell liftoff mats and glacier meltwater in Antarctica - MAT-06 (SPAdes) (version 2) | ecosystem: Environmental > Aquatic > Freshwater > Ice > Liftoff...
GTCTTCCTCCTGCTATTGAAACAGTTCGCCGAAGAGCAGGGCGTTGAACAGCTTGACCAGCACGTTCGCCAGCTTTCCAAGGGCGCCGGAGTGTGCGCGGAGGAGCTTCCGTGGGTCGCGATGCCCGTCAAGAAGAAGCTCGGATACCTGAAGAACGAATGGCAAGCCGCAGACAAGCTCTCTCGCGATGGCCATCAGGCCGCGTATGAAAAGGAGGCCAAGTACCTCTACGGATTGCTGCGTGAAGCGTGGGAACGCGCCCTTGAGGAAGTTCTCTTGGCCGGCGTTGTCGAGCGATTCCGGCCCGGCGTTCAGACACAGCACATCGGCACGATCACCGACATCACGCCGCAGGATTGCGGAGCGCTCGATGCGGCGGTGACGAAATGCTCGAAATGGCTGCCCGGCCACGATCAAGCGCCGGCGGCCCGTGCGCCGGTGCCCGAGCCAGCGGAACTCAAAGCCGACATCGAGGCGCTGGAAAGCTGGGTCGGCGCGATCCGCAGTCGTCGGCTAAGGAAGACCGGGTGAACGAAGAGCACGGCATAACAACCGGTTGCAGCGGACGGTCCGCTGCGCGGCCCGCCGCTGAACCGGGGCGTTGGCCCGACCCACAGAATCATGACCCCGCACGCTCCCCAGCCTGTCGCGACGCCGAATACGGAGGCGCAGTGTAACCGTAGCGTGAAGTGCACGTCCTAATGTCGCCGGGAATTCGGGTAGAGCTGGGGCATGAAGGGTCAGCGAGATAACAAGTTTTCGGGCGAGGTCGTCGCGGAGTACCGGGCCGGTGGTTCGACGTATCACGAGTTGGCCAAGAAACATGGAGTAAACCCGTACACTTTGAAAGGACGGGTGATGGCTAGCAAGAAACGGACATCGCAGCGACGAGCTCCACTCACGCGATTCGTACCGGTGCAGGTGCGTCATGAGCTACTAACCCATGGACCGGAAGCGCCGGTTGTGGCGCTCATTGGGGCGAGCGCCGAGTACGTGGTGGCTGTGATGCGTGCGCTACGCTGCTGATGCTGACGTTACCGCTGAGCGTGAAGTTGTGGATTGCCGCAGAGCCCGTCGATATGCGGCGGGGGCACGATGGGTTGGCTGCGATTGTCCGGAACGAATGGAAGCGAGAGCTTTTCGCGCGCCATCTCTTCATTTTCGTTGGAAAGAGGCGTGATCGTTGCAAAATCCTGTTCTGGGATCGCGGTGGATTTGTCTTGTATTACAAGCGTTTGGAGCGTGGGTGTTTCCGCCTCCCGAAGGTAAAGAGTGCGAACACGCATACCGAACTCGATTCGACCGAGCTGGCGATGATCCTCGACGGCATTGACGTGAACATGGTGCGCCGCGCTCGACACGGGCAACCACCTGGTAACGAAAGCGAAAACAAGGGATCGACAGATCAGGCGAAGTTTGTTCAAACCTAGTCGATGGGCCACGAGTGCGAGTGGAAAGACGAGGTGAGCAGGATCGCTGCGGAGCTCGAGCGCTCGAAGGCCGAAATGGATCGGGCCAAGAGTGAAATCGAGGCACTGAAGCGGCACATCTTTGGGAAGAAGAGCGAGAAGATGCCGCCCATGGCGCTTGAGGTCCTGCGCGGCAAGAAACCAGATCCGGTGCAGAGCCAGCAGACTCGTGAAAAGAACGCTGAGCTGAAGGCCGCAACGATGACGACGGTGACGGTGACGGAGACGGTGACGGAGACGGTGACGGTGGAGGCGCCTGTGCCGGAACCACTGCGGTGTTGCCCGAAGTGTGGCAAGAACGACCTACAGCAGATTGCATCACCCAAACCCACGACGATTGTCGACTACGTGCCGGGGCATTTTCGGCGACGCATCTACAATCGGGAAAAGCTCGTTTGCGCTTGCGAAAAGCATGTTGTCACGGCTCCGGTACCTGCGAAGGTTTTCGAAAAGACCCAATACGGCCCTGGATTTATGGCCTATTTGGCGGTGACTAAGACTCTGGATTCGATGCCGCTCTACCGGCTGGAGAAATCGTTTCAACGCCTTGGCATGCCGATATCGCGGAGCACCATGAACACGCTCTACAATCGCGCAGGTGATGCTCTCGGCATTGTTGCGCGGAGGATCTTAGCGCAGGTTGCGGCTTCCGACATTGTGCTCGCGGATGAAACAACGCATCGAACACAGGAGTGCGGCAACCGTCCCTACGTGTGGATTTTTTCGCCGGCAAGTCCGTCGCGTACTGTTTCAGCGCGGATCGAAGCGGTCAAACCCCGAAGCGTGTCTTGGGTGGCACTCAGGGCACGCTGGTCGTTGACGCGTACACTGGGTACAACGCGGTCACCCAAGTGGACGGCCGAGAACGAGCGGGATGCCTCGCTCATGCGCGTCGCAAGTTTTTTAATACACTGAAAGACGCCGCCGAGGCCAAAACAGCCCTTGAAATCATTCGCCAAGTCTACGTCGTCGAGCAGACCGCCCTTGAGCAGGGCGTGGCCCGAACGCCCGAGCACCTGAAGCTACGCAAGGAATTGAGTTTGCCGCTCATGGAAACCCTGCAACTCTGGATGAAGGAACGAGAGCCATTTCAGCCACCGAAGAGCAAGCTCGGTCGAGCCATAAGTTACGCTCGCAAGAACTGGGAAGCGTTGACTCGGTTTCTTGAAAATCCCCTCATTCCGCCTGATAATAATCGGTCCGAACGAGCTCTCAGAGTTGTTGCCCTCGGCAGAAAGAACTTCCTGTTTGTCGGCAACGCGGAGACCGGCACGAACCTCGCGAATCTCTACACTGTGCTGGCTACGTGCGAAGCCAACGGCGTTAATCCGCAGGCTTATCTTACCGATATCCTAACCAAGCTCGACTCCACGCCAGCCAGCAAAATCGACCAGCTTCTCCCAGAAAACTGGCGTCCGCCTCCAGCCCCGAGTTGAATTCGCCCACCTCAATTTCGGAGAGTCGTCAATCCTCGACCTTGCCGCTACGGTTACGTAGTTCCCATCAAACACCCAGTCATCCGTCAGGGAAAGCTCTTCAGCAACACGGCCCCGCAACTCCTCCGCCGTCGCAGGCTTCCAGTTTGGCCCGTGATACAATCGGTCTAGCTCGATGTGTGGAAGCCCGAGGTAGCGTGACATTCTCGCTGCGCAAGTAGTCTTGCCTGAACCTGATCACGGGCCGTGATGAGAACTCGGCACAGCTTCGCTCGTCGGACGAATACCTACGAAGAGCAAGTAACCGATCATCCAGAATTCGCCGAAAGTAGCGGGCACGGTGAGCCCCTCAACCAGCCAGGACGGGACTTTTCCGAGGCCGTTCGACAGGAAAGCGCTAACTAGGTAACCGCCTCCGCCGACGATGAGCGTCAGGCCAAGCCACTTCGGCATGCGACCGGAAGTTGCGGCGACATAGCCCATTGGGATCAGCCAGAGGCCGAAGAAAAGCGCGGCCACACTCCAGAGTTTTGAACTCAGCTCGTACAGCAATTGGACAGTCGCGGCGACGTCGCCGCTCGGAGCGAGGCTGGCGTCACCGGATACCGCCACAGCAGTCGCCATGAACGCGGCGCTACCGAGGATGGCCGTCGCGTTGACGAGGCCGAATGCCGCCAACGAACCTGCGGCGACGGAATTCAGACGGCAGAACAGCTTGTAGAACCACACGGCGGCTAGCGTCTGGGTTACGACCACTCCAAGTTCCAGCGCGACGCCGAGCCGCGCGAGCTGCGCGTGTTCAACAAGGTTCCTGGCGGTTGCGGCTGGGTTGCCTGGGGCGTGGATTACTGGACGGACCAGCAAGAACCCGAGAGCGCCGGTGATGGCGAGTCCGAGGTACCAAAGGCCGGTGACGCGTGCTGTTTTTTTCAGATCATTCATCGCTGTCTCGTGACCGTGAGGTTGGGATAGATTGTCGGGCTTGCAGCGCGCCGCCCAGGGAGATTACTCGAGTGTTCGGACCCTGACGGAGAATTATGACACTTGGTAGCACCACGCCGATTCTGCGCATTTTTGACGAGACGAAGGCCAAGGAGTTCTACGTCGACTACCTCGGATTCTCAATCGACTGGGAACATCGCTTTGAGCCCGAAATGCCTCTCTACTTTCAAGTGTCGCGGGATGGATGTCTTCTTCACCTGTCCGAACATCACGGTGACTGTACGCCTGGCGCCGCCATGCGAATCGAGAGTTCCGACGTTGACGCCTTGTGCGCGGAGCTCCAGGCGAAGAAGTACAAGTACTACCGCCCCTCGGTGGAGGAGATGCCGTGGGGTTCCCGCGACATGTCTGTGACGGATCCATTCGGCAATCGACTCACGTTCACCAACGCGATCTTCGTCCGCAAGACGTAACTAGCAGTCGCCTCACCCCGGGATTGGAATGCTGCAGCCAACGTCTCGAATGCACGCTGATTCCACCGCCACCCGCCTAGGGAAGGTCGCCGGCATCCTCGTGAGCGGTTTCTTACTCGGCATCTTGGCCGTGGCCTACTGGAACACGGGTTCCGGAGCAGTGATTGCGAAGTGGTCACAGCCGTCCACGATCAACTACCAAAGCTTTGATCCTTACACGCTCGTTGTCTTGGAGAGCGGGTCATATCCGAGGGTCTTCTCATCGAGACCAACGCACGTGATCGCGGTCGTGCATCACGACGACCTCTCGTACGGCCATTTTTTGGAGTTCAGTTTCAACTCCCAGGGCGAGCCCGTGGATCTGTTCATTCGCAACTCAAAGATAGTCTGGACTCCGGAGGGGGTGACGCTCGAAATTCCGAGTGGACACAAGCTTTTCATTCCGAAGAAGGCGTTCATCGGTGGACGATAAAGACCCAAAGAGCGGACCAACCCTCGTTGTGCTTTCTCCGACCTCTAGGCTGACACGATCTCGCTTCGCAGTTCGGCGTGGGCATTTTTGTGCTTGATTCCGAGCACTACCACGTGCAGCCACAGAAAACTCACAGCGACCAGGGCGAAGAGCACCACGAAGGGCGTCTGCGTCCAGCCGGTTAACTGCTTCATGTAGCCGAATATTAACGGTAGGAAGAACCCGCCAAGTGCACCGAGAAGTCCGACCAACCCTCCAACAGAAGCAACGTCTTTCGGAAAATATTCTGGGATGTACTTGAATACGGCTGCTTTGCCGACGCCCATCCCGATGCCCAAGAGGAACACGAGTGCTGTGAACCCCCTGACACCCAGCTGGAGCATGCCGGTCGGCAAGGCTAATAAACCTGCAGCGCCGGACATCAATGCGAAGACGGAATACATCACGACGCGAGCACCGTATTTATCCGACATCCAACCGCCGAGCGGGCGAAGCAGGCTCGCAGGAAAAATGAAAAGTGCTGCGAGCATGGCTGCAATGCCCAAATCGAGATGATAGACCGACATATAGTACTTCGGCAGAGCCAGCGCTAACGCGACGTAGGCACCGAACACGACCACATAATAGACACTGAAGCGCCAGACGCGTGTCTCGCGCAACGGGCGCAGCATTTCCCTAAGCGGACGGCTTTTACCGGGCTTGCGGTCGATCGTTGGCGAGAGGAACCACGCGGCGGCAGCCATCGCAATAAGCAGCACGGTGTAGAGCACCGGCACAAACCGCCAGCCACCTGGAATCCTACCCCCGGCGATGCCGGCTGCTGGCACCAGCGCGATGAGCGCCGGGCCGATCAGCTTCGTCACCGATGCGCCGACGTTTCCGGCGCCAAAGGTGCCAAGTGCGATACCCTGTCGGCTTTTCGGGAACCAAGCAGAGTTCCAGGAGATACCAACATTGAACGAGTTGCCTGCCAGGCCCACCAGAGCCGCGAGCACCATCAGTTCGGTGAAACTGGTAGCTTGGCTTACCCAGTAGGTCGGGATCGCAGTGAACAGCAAGAGGCCTGTGAACATCGCCTTGCCGCCGATGCGATCGGTGAGGATCCCGAATGCCAATCGCCAAATCGAACCGCTGAGAATCGCAATCGACCCGAGCCAGAAGAACTGCACATCGCTCAATCCCAATTCCTTTTGGATCGGGATGCCGATGACGGCGAACATGAGCCACACCGCGAACAGCAGCGTGAACGAGGTGGTGGACAACGTTAGCACCCGCATGGCGGCAGCGGTGTCCGTGGCGGGGGCGTTAAACGTAGCGGAAATGGCATTAGTGGGAGCGGGGGCGGATGACGAAAGAGGCATGGTCGAGTCTCCCTGCGCTGAAACGCGCGCGTCGAAGGAAGTAGAGTGTATGAGCGATATTGATTCGGAACAGGTTCTGCTGCGCAGTTAACTAAAATTCAATAGAGCTAGCTGATTTCCCCGCCACGCTCCACGCGCACTGCAGAGGCTTTGTACGCAGGTTGACGGGAGATCGGATCAAAGGCCGCAAATGTGAGTTGGTTGACGCGTTCGTCGTGCATCGGAAGAAAGACCTGCCCGGGCTTCACCGAAGGCGTGACAAACGCGCGCGCCACCAAGCTGCCACGCTGCGAACTCACGACCACTTCTTCATTGGGCAGAATCCCAAGCTCACGCGCATCCTGGGTAGAAATCTCGAGGTGTAACTGTTGCGGCGAAAGCTTGCACAGCACTGGAGAACGCTTGGTGCGTGTTTGGGTGTGCCATTGGCTTGAGCTGCCGCGACCGGTGAGCAGCAACAGTGGAAAACGGCGAGTCGTCAATTCGGGGAGCGGCCGTGGCTCATCGAAAAAGAATTTGGCTCGCCCATCTTCGGTGAAGAATCGGCCATCTTCGAAGAGGCGACGCTCTTTCATTTCCGGGAGCCCCGGTGCCACGCCTGCCGGCAGTGGCCATTGGATGCCCCCTAAACGATCCAGCTCTTGGTAGCCAGAAATCCCGGTGATGTCGCAGGGCTTGCCGCGACTGAGGCGCTTGAGAATTTGGAACACAGCTTCCGGGCTTGACCACTCCGAGAAGAATTGGTCGACGCCAAACGCTTCAGCCACCAGCCGGAAAATGTTGAAATCCGCGAGCGCCTGTCCGGGAGCCTTGACGACGCGTTTGATCACGCCGATGCGTCGCTCCGAGTTGATAAAGGTACCTTCCTTTTCGCCCCAACCCGCGGCAGGCAACAGGATATCCGCTGCCCGCGCGGTCTCGGTATCGTGATACAAATCCTGGACTACCAAACAATCGAGCCGAGCCAGCACATCCTTCAGATGGGATTGATTGATCCAGGAGTGCAGTGGATTGGTTCCAATCACCCAGAGCGCACGAATGCGTTGCGCCAATATGCCGTCGATGATCTGATCGTAGGCAAGGCTCGGCTTGCTCGGCACAAGATCCACGGGAATGCCCAGGATCTGCGCTACTTCCTCGCGATCTTCGGCATTTTCAAAACTTCGCCCGCCAAACAGGTTCGTCGTGTTGCTAAAAAGGCGCGACCCCATCGCGTTGCATTGGCCGGTGATTGAATTCGCTCCGGTGCCCGGACGCCCGATGTTCTTGGTCATCAACGCGAGGTTGATTAAAGCCTGAGCCGTGCGGACGCCTTCATGGCTTTGATTGACACCCATCGTCCACCAGAAGCTGACGCGCTGGCCTTCTGCGATCAGCTCGGCCAGCTCAACAATGCTTGGCTCAGCCAAACCGGTAGCGAGGCTTGCTCGTTCTATGGAGAATTGAGCCACATGTTCGCGGAAGGCCTCGAAGCCGTTGGTGTGCTCGGAAATGAAATCCTGGTCGATCTTGCCCTGCGTGATCAGCCAGTTGGCTACCGCATACAGCAGAACCAAATCTGTCTTAGGCGCGGGGGCGTAGTGATGAGTCGCACCCATCGCCGTTTCTGTCGCTCGCGGATCGATCACGACGATCTTCGGCTGATTCAGATTCTTGCAGATACGCTCCCAAAGAATCGGGTGCGCAATACAGAGATTAGAGCCCACCAAGATGATGACATCCGAAGCCTCAAAGTCGGCATAGGTGAAGGGCGGGGCGTCGAAGCCAAAGCTTTGCTTGTAGGCCGTGGCGGCCGTCGCCATGCACTGCCGGGTGTTGCCATCTCCGTGCACGATCCCGAGGCCAAACTTTGCGACGGCTCCCAGAAAGGCGAGCTCTTCAGTCGGCAGTTGACCGCTGCCAATCCAGGCTACCGCCTCTGGCCCATACTGCTCCTGAATCGCTCGAAAGCGGAACACCATCTCGCCCAGTGCTTCGCCCCAGGTGGCCGTCTTCAACTGCCCATCGCGACGCACCAGAGGTGTCATGGCGCGGCCCGGCCCCTTCAGCGGAGTGAGCGCTTCCCAACCCTTTGGGCAGGCCATACCCATGTTGACCGGGTACGCCTTGCTCGGGACGAGACCCACCGCTTCTCCATTCTTCAGCAGCACATCCAACCCACAGCCTATGGAGCAAAATCCACACGTCATGGTCGTCTTTTGATCAGGCAGGGTCCGCGAAGGCAAACGCCCCAATCCAAACGCACTGGGTTTTTGCAATAGCTCGCGAGTGAGTGGCCCGTCGCTCTTTACCAGCAAGCGACGTACGGCAGACTTGAGCTTTAGAGTGACGTGCTTCATGGAAGAGCTCCGGGCATTTGCGATGCGGGTGCGGCACAAAAGAAGAGGTAGCGCTCGGCGAATTCACCCACGAGCAAGCCCAAAAGCAACAGGGGCCCGAGCACCCCCACTGGCCAGGTGGCGGTGCCCAAGAGCAGCCACATGCTTGGAAAGACGACGCCCCACACCAACGCCGCTCCAAAGCGCCAACCTGTGGCCGTGCGGAGCGGCCCGAGCAGCAAGAGCGCTTGGCGCTTCTTAACCGACTGTCGGCGATCCCGAACGTGCGCCAGGATCTGCGCCTCAAGGGCGAGCTTCACCAGGGTTGTTCCAACGATCAGCCCAAGCAGTGCCCGCACATCTTGCATGGCCAACGGCGTCTCGGAAGGTGCGGCACTGGCGGTGAGCACCGCCGCGGGTCCCAACAAGAGCATGCTCCCGAAAAAACGGATCCCTGTTTCCTCGGCCTGCCACTGCGCTCGTTTCGTGGCCACATACACCATCACCGATGAGAACACGCCCAAGGTACCGAAGAGAGCGGCACCAACACGCGAGATCCGAGCAGCATTTTCAATCCACAACGCGGAGGGCAAAGGGAGCTGAGCTAGATTCGGCAAGGCCAACAGCAATCCGTGCAAAATGGCGAATTTTGCGAAGAGTCCAAAACAGAGCGCCTCACGGCTTAACCACGAAGTTCTCAAGCCCAAGACTGCGCGATAGAAAAGCCACGGCCGCCCCAGATGGAACACGCTCGCTCCGAGCGCCAACACGGCCAAAAAGCACGCCAAAGCTGCCTGAGCTAGTGGGCTTCCCAAAGCACGGCCCGTCAGCTTCTCGAGACCGAAACCGAGCACGAAGGCGCCGACTGAAAGTTGCGTCAGCGTTAACATGACGACCAGAGCTGGATGAGAATGCTCAGTCTTTACCGCATAGAAATCAGCGGCCAGCATATTGGCCGGCAGCGCTTTGCTTGTTTTGTAACGTGTGGTTGGCAGCGTATTCTCAGGCGAGGGCGTTGAAGGCAAGAAGCTCTGCGCTTCGCTGGCCTGGATCACCGCTTGCTGGTCAACGACCCGGATCGCGATGGCCCCGTTCGGGCAGGCCTCGACACAGGCCGGCGCTTCACTATTCTCAAGCCGGCTGCTGCACATGTCGCACTTGCGCACAATGCCGAGACGTTTGTTGTACTTGGGCGCATCGTACGGGCACATGAGCGTGCAATACTGGCAACCAAAACATTGATCATCGAGGTGCTTGACGATCCCGGTAATCGGATCCTTTTCGTAAGCCTGAACTGGGCAGCCCGCCATGCATGCGGGCTCCACGCAATGATGACATGAGGAGGTGACCAACCGAGCTGCTGGCGCCTCAGCCGTGCCACCACTCAAGAGCCCTACGCCGCGCCAGGTTTCCCCTTCGTCCAAACCATTCATGGTGTGGCAACCTGCGACGCATGCCTTGCAACCCGTGCAAGCATCCAGATCCACCTCAAACGCGTACTGCTGGCCTACCCCGGGTTTGCTGAGAGGCAGGAGTTCGCTGTATATCTTGTGTTTTTCTGGCACTTCCCCCGCATCATGCAGGCTTGAAAACCGCTCCACCGCGGTCAGAGTCTGCTGCTCACTCAAGAGCGCATCGACGGATAGCAATGGCAGCTTACGGCGCGGGCGCACGTCTTCTTTGGCCTCCACCCGCCCGAGCATCGCAGCCGAGGCACCGGCTGTCATGACAGCTCTTTCGGCGCCAAGAACACAACGCCCTCTAAAACGCGAACTGGATAAACCGACAACTCCACCGAGGAATCATCCAGACATTCACCTGTTTCTAAACTGAAACTTTGCTTGAAGATGGGGGAAACAATCTTCAGCACGCCAGCCCGATCTCCGACGATACCGCGCGCCATCACGTAGGCCTGGCTAAAGGGATCGAAGTTTGAAATCGCAAACACTTCGTTCCCTTGGGCAGGACGCACGAGCGCAACCTGTTCGCCATCGAACCACGCGGCCACCGCGCTGCCGGGCAGGATCTCTTCGAGCATACAGATGCGTTGCCAAGCTTGCGAAAAGGTTTCCATGGTGTTGCTCAAGCCCCCTCGCTGAGCACCGGAAGCCGCAGCTTTTTGGCGACCAAAACAGCACTTTTTTCGCTCCACGACGCCGGGCGATGCTGCGCTCTCTCGCCTACGAAAACGACGCTCGGGTCAGGCTCCGCGGAATTCACAAATGCTCTGAACGGCTTCAGCTTCTCCGGGCTTTCGAGCGTGGTCTTCCACTCGCACTGATAGGTGCCGACCAGATGCGCCATGTCCGCTTCAAGCTCTGCGGCGAGCCCAAGAGAATCGTTGATGATCACATCCTTCAGGTACTCGATGCCACCTTCAAGCCGTTCCAACCAAGTAGCCGTGCGCTGCAGCCGGTCCGCAGTGCGAACGTAGAACATGAAGAATCGATCCAGATAGCGAACGACCGTTGCCTCATCGAGATCAGCCGCTAACAGAATGGCGTGACGCGGCTTCATGCCACCGTTCCCACCCACGTAAAGATTGTATCCCTTCTCGGTAGCGATAATTCCGAAGTCTTTGCTCTGAGCTTCGGCGCACTCGCGCGCGCAACCTGAGACACCGCCTTTCAGCTTGTGCGGGCTCCGGAGGCCCTTGTATCGATTCTCAACGCGCACCGCGAGGCCGAGCGAATCCTGGACTCCGTAGCGACACCACGTGCTCCCAACGCAGCTTTTTACCGTGCGCAATGCCTTGCCATAGGCGTGACCGGACTCAAAACCACTGGCAACAAGCTCAGCCCAGATCGCTGGAAGTTGCTCAAGCCGCGCGCCAAACAGATCGACGCGTTGCCCGCCGGTGACTTTGGTATACAGGCCGAACTTTTTTGCAATCGTACCCAGGGCAATCAGTTGATCGGGAGTCACTTCTCCCCCGGCCAACCGCGGCACCACAGAGTAGGTGCCATCGCGCTGAATGTTCGCAAGGAAGCGATCATTGGTGTCTTGAAGAGTGGCCACCTCTCCTTCCAAGATGTGATCGTTGTGAATGGATGCCAGGATCGAAGCGACCGTGGGTTTACAGATCTCACAGCCCCTGCCCGAACCGTGCCGTTCGATGAGTTCTGAGAAACTGCGAAGCTGGTGGAGCTTCACCAAGTGAAAGAGTTCCTGGCGTGTGTGATCGAAGTGCTCACACAACCGATTGCTGATAGCCACGCCCGCTCGCTTGAGCTCGGCCTTCAACACATCGTCCACGAGCGTGGAGCAGGAACCGCAACCCGTGCCAGCCTTGGTGCACTTCTTCACGACCTTGAGTTCGGTGAGCCCATTATCCCGAATTACAGTCCGGATCGCGCCCTTGGTGACGTTGTGACACGAGCAGATCATCGCCTCATCGCTCAGACTGTCGAGCCCGAAGGCTGCAGTGCCACCTGAACCTGCCTTGGCAATCAATGTTGAAGGCTGAGCGGGCAACGCCATCCCGCTTTGGAACAAAGCTGAGAGCTTTCCAAACTCGCTCGCATCTCCGACCAGAATCCCGCCCAAGAGCCGCTGACCATCTTCGCTGATAACCAGCTTCTTGTAGCTCCCCTCAACGCCATCCAGAAGGCTAATCACTTTCGAGCGAGCCGCCTCGCCCATCGCGTCACCGAAGCTCGCCACATCAACCCCAAGCAACTTCAGCTTCGTGGCCATGTCTGCGCCTTCAAAGCTTGCCGTCTCGCCCGCAATCACACGCGCCGCAACCTCTGCCATCCGATAGCCCGGCACCACGAGGCCATAGGTGCGCCCGGCGTGCGCTGCGCATTCGCCAATGGCAAACACATGCCGGGAGCTCGTGCGACACTGATCATCGATCACTATTCCACCGCGAGCTCCGACATCCAACCCAGCTTGCTGGGCCAGCTCATCCCGGGGTCGAATTCCGGCTGAAAAAACCACTATGTCGGTGGCGAGCGCGCTGCCGTCCAAGAAATTGAGCGCAGAAGCGCGGCCATCTTCGCCTGCTTGGATTTCGCGCGTGTTCTTGGCGACATGAACGTGGACGCCGAGCGCGGTGATCCGGTCCCTGAGCAATGCACCCCCAATCTCATCAACCTGCAGCGGCATGAGACGCGGTGCAAATTCCACCACATGGGTTTCGAGGCCGAGAGACAACAGCGCATTGGCAGCTTCCAGACCGAGCAGACCCCCGCCGACTACCACACCCCGTTTCGCATATAGCGCGCCCTCGCGAATCGCGATTAGATCGTCGATAGTACGGTACACGTAGCAGCCTGGCAGGTCGGATCCCGGAACCGGTGGAACGAACGGACGTGAGCCGGATGCGAGCACCAAGCGGTCATAGGATTCGCGACGCCCCGATGCCGTCACCACTTGGCGTGCGCCGAGCTCCAGCGCCACCACCGGATCGGACAAGAACACTTCGATGCCCCAGCGTTCGTAATCACCCGGGGCCGCCAAATCGAGTTCAGAGGCATCTTTCCCCTCAAAAAACTTCGAGAGATTCACCCGATCATAGGCGAGCCGAGGCTCCTCAGCGAACACACGAATGCGGTACGTCTTGGCGAGACCGAGCTCAGCGGCGGTCTCCAAAAACCGATGCCCGACCATGCCATTACCGACAACGATGAGCGTGGGAAGTGAATTCGCTGGATTGTTCATGCTGTCAGATCCCGATCAGTTCGGTTGGTACGGAGGAGCCGTCAGCTTGCGACTGCCACTGGTTATCAACGGGGAGTCGTTCGCATCGGCTCTCCCCGCCCTGGATTCGAGGTAGCGCATCAGCGTCGCCACGAGTGGCCCCATCTTTGGATGCTGTGGAATGACTTGAACGTTCACGCCATAGGCTTGAACGATGGCGTTGCAGGTTGGCCCGACAACTCCCACCACCACTTTTTGATTGAGGGCACGGATCAAATCTTCGGCCTTGCCAATGCTTTCAGCCACCTGCATCAAGTGTCGAAATTGGATCTGGCAAGTGATGGCAAGTGCGTCCAGGCGCCCAAGGCAAAGCTCCTGCACCAGGCCTTCGAGCTCGCTCGTGGATTCGGGTAAGGCCCAGCGATAGAGCCAAATCTCAGCCAATTCCGCGCCCTGAGCTAGCAGCGTCTCAGCCAACGAATCGCTGCGTTCACCATAATGGAGCAAGAGGATGCGACGACCGACGACGTCGAGCCCGGAGAGCGCGTCGATCACCTCGCTCGAGGTGAACGGCTCCCGAGCGGAAAGGGTTGGAGGCACGCCAAATCCTCGGAGCGCAGCGGTAGGCTTTGGACCGCGAGTAACCGTGGTGAGGCTCAGCAGGCCAGCCACCAAGCGTGCACGCTCGCCCAAGCGCTCTGCCGCTTCGAATAGGTGAGAAACTGCGACGCCCGTCATGAAAATCACAACTTCGTAACGCCCTTGCGCTAGCTCCGAAATGATTTCAGCCACCGCCTCACGCGACTCTTCGTTTTCTTCTTTGAGCGCTGGAACGGAAATCGGCTCGCCACCATGCTTAACGACAAGCCGTGCCAGCTCACGGCTCATGCGTGATTCAAGCAGTGCCACCTTTGGCCCCGAACCCTCGCTCCCACGAGTTCCTCCGAATCCTGAAGAGTCTTGCGTGGCCATCCCTGAGGGAGAGCAAGCCACGTGCCAGCCGGCCCTGAATTGGCTATTTGTCGGCTCAATTGAGCACTCTGTGAGTTCGGAAATATCCATGAAACTTAGCTGACGCGAAAGCGTGCGACGAAATTGTTGGAGGCGACATTCATGTCCGACATAACTGTCGGAACGATTCAACGCGCTTATCCGCGAGCGGCGCGGTCCGACAGAAGTGAGTACTTCTTGGCCTTGTAACGTACGATGCGTTCGCTCGTTCCGAGTTTGCGCGCAGCACGGGCCGCATTGCCTTCGCACTCTTCGAGGGCTGCCCGAATCACTTCACGCTCAAGCTTGGCGACCGCTTCTTCAAGCGTAGGTGGGCGATTGGGATGCGCCTCGGCACGCTGCACCAGGAACTCTGGCAAGTCGGCTTCCAGCAGCACGCTGCGCCCGCACACCACCACAGCACGCTCAATCACATTCTCAAGCTCACGTACATTGCCGGGCCAAGCGTAGGCGCTGAGAATCTCCGCAGCTCCACTCGAGATGCGAGCGATCCGGCGCCGATGTTCTTTGGCGTACTTGGCTAAAAAGTACTCCGCCAGCCCTGGAATATCGGCACGCCGCTCCCGAAGCGGCGGCACCGTGATCGTGAATACATTCAGGCGATAGTACAGATCTTCACGCAATGTTCCCGCGCGTACCGCTGCTTCAAGCGGTTTGTTCGTGGCAGCAACGATGCGCACATCCGCTTTGATCGTTTCGGTCCCACCCAGCCGTTCAAATTCCCGAAACTGCAGCACCCGGAGCAGCTTAGCTTGAGTCACCAGTGACAGCTCGGCAACTTCGTCTAAGAACAGTGTCCCGCACTGAGCCAATTCAAAGCGCCCCTTCTTCTTTGCGTGTGCGCCGGTGAAGGCGCCGCGCTCGTGTCCGAACAGCTCAGCCTCCATCAACGTGTCAGGAAGAGCAGCGCAGTTCAGCTTGATCAATGGGCCCTTGGCGCGCGCTGAGTTGTAGTGGATCGCGTGTGCTACGAGCTCCTTACCCGAGCCAGATTCGCCTTGAATGAGCGCGGTCGCGTTCGTAGAAGCGACCTGACCAATTTGTTCGTAGACGTGGCGCATCGCCACGCTGCCACCCACCATGTTGGCGTATTCAAACTGAGCTTGGCGCTCTCCGAGACCCGCATCTACCTGAGGCAGCGCTTGGGCTTCGAGCAAGTCAGTACGACGCACCTGTGCCATCAGCGTTGCTACTACGGTGAGTGCTCCGACCGCGCTTCGAAAATCCGTAGCTTTCCCAGCCTGAAAGTACGCAGCCAACGCACCCACCGGGCGCCCACCGAGCGTCAGAGGAACGCAAACCTCGCCCCACCCGAGAACACCCCAAACCTTGGGATCGTGCACGTCACACAATGCTGCCGGATCGTGGCTCACCTGCGGCACCACCATCGGCTTACCACTGACAGCGACACGCCCAGCCACGCCTTCTCCCATGCGCGCTCGAAAGTTCTCGACACCCAAGCCGTGCGTGGCTTCGCATTCCAAGCTGCCGCTCTCGGAGTCCACAAAAAACACCGCGGAGCGCTGGATATGGATCGACTCAAGCGCCCCGAGCGCCCGTGTCATGGCCGCCCGCACAGGCCCGCCCGCGCACAGCTCGCGGCTGACTCGGGCAAGCAGCATCAGGTGATGGCTCCCAGCCGAGGAAGCGTCACGCGTTTCGTAGGTCCCAGGAACTTGCATGAGCTAGGCCCATGGTGGCGGAAGGAGATTGCCGGAATGTTTCCGAGTGATGTTAATCCGCTTCAGTGCACGGAACGCACGATCAATTCGGCACTCTCGCGATCATCCATGTCTGCCGCCAAGGCATAGCCGACACCGCGACGCTCCACCGCGGCAATCGAATAGCCATGCCGCGTCCCGACATACACGGGAGCATTTCGCACCACGCGCACTTCCAACGCCGTTCTGAGCGGCACTTTCTTGGCGTCATACACATACACCGTTAACCTGCGGCCCTCTGCGGCGCCGTAACTGAAAGCAGCTGCCTGACGGCCGCGGAGGGGCACGATGCTTCCCCCCAGGAAATGCGCACCATAATCCTGCAGGCTGGGCGGGCGAAGCGGGACCCCCACTTCCGGTTCCAACTGACGCACCATAGCAAGCTGCGTAAATTGGGGAGCTAAGCCACGAATGTGGTTGGCAACCAATTGCTCCAGTTGCGATTCCACGTCTGCGCTGGCCAAAGCGGCGTTCTCGGAGATTGACGTACCCAACGGTGATGCGCCCACAACGGCTGGCTTATTGACTGTATTTTTCCAAACCCCAAAACCCAAAACCAGCGCTGCCGCTGCTGCTAACGGCAACACCGTGCCCCACCCCAAGGGAGTGCCGCGCTTGGTGCGCTCCGCTTGCTCACTCCGTTCACGCTCGGCTGCGAAAGCTGCCCGTACTCGCTCTTCGAAAGCCGCGGATACATCGGCGGCACCTCGCACCCTCCGTCGAACGCTCACGCGCAACGCCGCATCGAGCTTCACGCGCTCCTGGCAAACACCACAGCGCTGCAAATGCTGCTCGAACAGCGCCGCCTGCGAGGGCTCTAATTCGCCGTCCACATACGGCTCAACATACGGACTCACGTCACGACACGCGCTCATCGCGTGCCACCTTTGGAGGAGCGATAATTCGCGAGATCAACCGGCGCCGAAGCGCTCTTCCCCACTTCGACTTCAGGCCCCACGATGCCCATTTCAAGGGCATGTCGATAGAGCCGAGCTTTGAGCAGCTGGCGCCCCCGATGCAGCCGGCTCATCACCGTCCCGATGGGGCAGCCCACCACGTCAGCGATTTCGCGGTAACCCATTTCCTCAACATCCGCGAGCAGCACCACGAGCCGAAAATCCTCCGGCAACGCATCCAGCGCGCTCTGGATCTCTGCTTCCAACATCGGCTGCAGCGCCACGCCTTCAGGGTCGCGCAAGCTGCGCATGGACGTAGAACTTACCCAACCATCCGAGAGCGGATCCGCGGAAGGGCCCTCGAACAAAGCTTTTTCGCGCCCACCCCGGCGGTATCGATTGATAAACGTGTTGGTGAGGATCCGGAGGAGCCAAGCTCGCATGTTGGTGCCGGGCTGAAAGTGCTCCCGTGCCCGCATCGCCTTCATGCAGGTGTCTTGCACCAGATCTTCGGCGTCCGCCCGATTCTTCGTGAGCCGGAGGCCCACCGCCAGGAGGCCTCCGAGATGGCTCATGGCCTCTTGCTCAAAGCTTGCTTCGTTAGCCACGAGATCCAGTGCCATAAAGCCGCCTAGCACCACAACCAAGGCCCGACCTAGCTTATTCCCGGGGCTCCGGGGGCGCGCTCTTATCACGCTCTTCTGCCAGTTTCTGCTCCAATCGCTCGACCCGCTGCCCCAGCTTGGCAATCTCTTGCTGCAGCTCGCGAAACGCGGAAAAATTGGGGAGCACGGTTCGGATCCGCTCATCAATGGTCGATTGCCACTGCTCTAAGGTGGCTCGGAGCCCACGGGCTGCACTTTCCCGACGCCCTTCATCGCTACTCGCGTCTCCCACATTATCCTCCTTAGCTACCGGGGCTGCTTCCGCCACAGACGCTTCGTCATTCTTGTCCTCAAGGCCTTCGCCGGGAATGAAGCGCCCGACGGGGCTCTCGCGCAGGTGCGACAGAAATTTTTCGCTGCTTTGTCGAATCAGATCTTTCAACGTGCCGAGGGGGATGCCGCGCGGTGTGGACCTCAGTTCCTCGGAAATGATCAGTGCCAGCGTGACGTCTGTTTTGTCTTCTTTGGTGGCGTTATCGATGATCTGAACTTCTTCGCCGGCTCTCACCATCTCAGCGATCTGAAGCAACGTCACGTAACTGCTGCCCTTGGTGTCGTAGAGCTTGCGGTTCGAATAACGCTTAATGATTCGCTTAGGAAAGGCGCGTCCCGCGCCACCGGTGCTGTCGTCTGCCACCATGTTATATAGCTAGCTCTTCGAGAAATCGCACAACGCTTGTGGCGTTAGCACAGCAAAGTTGCTGCGAAGCGTCAACCAAGGCCGCCAGTTTGTTCGCCCAAGTGGCTCGACTTCGGTATAGCCAAGCTATGGGCCTTCTGCCGTCAGCTCGTCAGCCTCCGGCTTCGCAGCGTCCCCCAATTAGCCTTCAGCGCTGCTGGGGAGTGGTGCTTTTCGCGGTTGGCTTTGCTCTCGCTGGCTGCCACCGCCAGCCCGCCGCCTTGGTCGATCTGTTGGGGGTTTCGCCACGGTATGTCTCGGTAGGTGACCGAATCGAGCTGTTAGGGCGCAATCTTCCGCCCGGTAAGCACGCCCGAGTATTGCTGGAAGGCACTGTTTTCAGGCCAGGAGCTGCTCCCCGTTCTGGGTTCTTCGCAGAAAGCGAAGCCATTAGCCAGCCTGACAGGGCTGTTGGAAACCTGACCGCCGCCCTCCAGCAGGCGCTGATCGGTAGTGGGATCGCGTCGCGCCACGCCACCTTTCGCGGGCAAGCCACGCTTGTCTTTGAACCCTTAGACGCCGCATCACCCAAGGTAACAGGAACGCTCGCGAACGTTGTGCTGGACGTGGACGGGAAGCCTCTTTCCGTCGAGGAGGATCGCGAGCAAACCCAAGAAGCCACCCGATTTTTGGCACACGCCGGGATGGCGTTCGAAAGCCCGCAACCACCGTTTCGTGTTTCCGAAGTGAAGCAAAATGGTCTCGCGCACCAAGCTGGAGTTAAGCCCGGCGACGTATTGATCGAAATCGATTCAGTGAACCTCGTTTCCTTCACCGATCTAGCGCCACGTCCCGATCAGGTGGAGTCCGAGCTGGTGTTGAGGCGCGGCAACAACCCCACGCCGGTGAGCCTCTCCATTCCGACCGGAGCCTATCACCGTCAGCCGCCCAGCTGGGTGGCTCGAAGCGCTATCGGTCTGGGCGCGTTCGCCCTTTGCCTCATGCTTTGTTGCGGCACGCGCTTCGGCCAAAGTCTGGGTTGGTTGGGGGCGCAGCTTGCCTGGCGCATGCAGGAAATCCTGGCGAAAAGGGCCGACCTCAGAGTGCCCACTCGGGGACGCTCCGCACTTCTTGCCGGAGTGCTCAGGGCGCTTGTGAGCGTGGCAGTATTGGTGTTCTTCACGTGGCTTTCACGGGAAGGTGGCGACGAGAAAGCATCCACACTGGTCTACGCGGCTCTCGGCGTGCTTTTGCTACTCGTCGCCTTGATTGCGGGCGGAAGAGTCGCTCGCGGTTCCTGGTCACTCCGCGAGGCCCTGAAATCTGGTTTCTTCTCGCTAACGCATTTATGCCTCGCCTTCGCAGCTCTCGGGCATGTGGCGCTCCGGATCGGTACCTTTGATTTGGCGCGGGTCGCCAACGGACAGGAAGCGCTGATTTGGCGTTGGAATGCGTTCGCTAGCCCGCTCTCCCTGGCGGCGCTGGGTCTCTATTTTGTTTGTTTGGTGCCAAGCTACGCCCCCCAACTCACGCGCTTGCCCCTCGCACATCTGCGCGGCGAAACGCGTCTGCCTAGCCTCGTCGATTGGTTCTTCTTGAGTGTGCTGGCAGCGCTCGGTGCGGTCTTCTTTTTAGGTGGTTGGAGCAGTGCTGGCATTGGCCTCGGCGCACCCAACCTACTCAGCGAGGGCCTTAGCATCGCGCTATTTTGGAGCAAGAGCCTGCTGCTCTTCTCAGCCGCCCTCTTGGTCCGGGCGGCTGTGCGGAGTGCGAGCGTTAGAGATCTGGGTGGCTGGCTTTGGAAATGGGCGGTTCTACCCGGAACTCTATTGTTAGCGCTCACACCGTTTGTTGAACGGTTGAGCTTACCCATCATTGTGGCCGACCTGTCGCGTGTCGCACTGCTGCTGATCTTCGTGTTGCTCAGCCTGTACCTATTGCTTCAGGTAGCCCGCGCTTGGCGCGCGCGGCGGCCGGAGCTTGGGATCCAACCCTGGGTCTAATCGAGCCCCCTGAGCCCAACCTGTTGCGCTGAAATACGGCCATCGGCAGCACAAACTTACGTAAACGCTAAAGCGATCCCAGGAGTTGGCCGTCTTGGCACCCACACGACTGCACTCCCTGAGGGATTTTGGCCAACCATCACAACGGCACCGGAACCAATGGCGACACCCGCGCACCCCAAGCGACGGGAGCGGGCGTCAGTCCGACCGGCGTCGAACGTCGCGCCGACGAGCGCCAGGGTGTGGACCTCGATGTAGGCCTCGGCAGCGCTCAAAAGTTCTATTCGGGCATGGCAGAGAATCTGTCAACGCACGGGATCTTTATAGCGACCCACGCACTCAAGCTCGTGGGTGAAACTCTAGACATCCGAATCTTCTTGGCTGAGCAGAGTCTACCTCTGCAGGTGAGCGCTATTGTACGCTGGACGCGCGCCTTTCGAGCGGATCGCGATCTTCCACCGGGCATGGGTCTCAGCTTCACTGATTTGCCGCCCGCCGAAGCCAAGGCGATCGCCACATTCCTTCAAACCTTAGGTTAGCGGCCCGCGCTTGCCGCGCGAATCAACCGCTCTTCTTCACCTAGACGGCCGAGCTCGCTCATCACACGCTCGACGATTTGTCGATGCTGTTGGGGGCTTGAAGGCTCGGCGAATAGATCCGTGAAATCAATCGGGCTGCCAAAAACGATATTGATTGGGTTACCCGTTCGGTCAAAGTTGCTGCTCACCTGCTTGGGCAGATCATTGATGAGCCCATTCACAAACACCGGCAGCACCGTCACTCGAGAATTCGCAATCACCTTGCCCACACCGCGTTGGGCCGGCAAAAAAGTGTACGGATCATCGTCTTTCTTGCGCGTCCCCTCCGGGTGCAATCCCGCGAAAATCCCGCCATGCCGAAGCAACCAAGCCAGCTCATCTAAGCTCGCAAGGTTCAGCGCTGCCTGCCTCCGCTCCCGAAAGATAGGCGGGTACATCGCAAAAAAACTCATCACACCGTTCACCAGGAGCCCCAGCCGCGAATCATAGAAAAACTTGGCTCTGACTGGGAAAACGATGCGGTGAGCCAAACCACGGCGCACGAGCTCCGTCGTCACGACATACATATCGAAAAAGCTGCGGTGATTGGACACGCACAAGTAGCTCTTGCTGAGCTCCAACGGAGGAAGCCGCTCAAGGCCATGAACATGCCGCAGATGGCGAGTACAGTAATGAATCCAGGTCGAGCCCAGGCGACGTTGGCACCACCGGATCAACGCCTGACGCCAACCTGGATCGAAGGTGCGCCGGACAAACCCGATCTGCGCGCGCTCGATGCGACTCAACCGATTGCCACCGATGGCAACCAGATCAGGTCGAATGTCGGGGTGCGGACCTTCGGTCACTTTAAACTCGTCTTTTTCAGAAACGACCGAAAGGAAAACGCAGACCCACTCATCAACAAACCCGCACGAAACAAGCGCGCTCCCAGAGTGACGGACACCCACGTGCACAGCAACAACACGCCAGCCGCACCGAGCACATCCCACAGCGACACGTGGGCGTTCTTGAGTGAAAGCCGGAGCACCAGCGCAACCGGCGAAGTGAATGGAAACCACGAGAGGAAAGTGGCGAGTCGGCCATCGGGTTCGGACAGCACCGAGCCGAGGAGCGTCATGGGCAACACCAACGGTGACGCCCAGATCATTGCATATTGCTGACTCTCGCGCACATTGCTCCCGAGGGAGCCAGTAGTTAACATCAAACTGCCAATGAAAAAATAGCCGAGCGGAACAAACGCTCCTCCGATGAAGAGCGCTCGCCAAGGCACCTCAAACGCGCCCGACGCCAAGCTGAATGCCGCAACGCTCAATCCCACCAACAAAAGAGAGACCCAAACCGCAAACTGGACGAAGCCCGCTGCACCGAGGCCTAAGAGCTTGCCTAGAAAAATTTCATCGGCGCGGGCACACGCGAGCAACACTTCAATCACCTTGTTTTCGCGTTCGGCGCCGAGTCCTTGCAAGAGGTAAGAAGACGTACCGATGAGCGCTAGCGTGAGCAGAAAAGCCACCAGCATCGGGACCGCGAGCGTTGCTAGTTCTGTTCCCGAATCGACAGCTTCGGTGCCACTCACCTCCGTTTCTGAGAGCGTTCTTCGCTCCACGCGGAGCGGATGGATCACGAGGGCCTCGAGCTCGGGCTCCAGCCTATCTTTCAAGAGTTGCGCCCGCAGGAGGTCAGCGAGTCGCGCTTCCGCAACCCTGGTGGAGAGCTCGTCGAGGGGATCGGCGCCGAGCACCACGAGTTGAACACGCCCATTCCTGCGATATTCGGCCGGCAACACAAAGAAGCCTAAGAGTTGACTAGCCTGAAGCGCGGCTCGTGCCTCACCCTCGGTGTTAAGCCGTACGAACCGGATCTGCGCGTCGTGTTCTTGGCTCCACTCACCGAGGGTGCGCCCTTCATCGACAAGCGCATAAGTTGCCGCGAGGTTAGCACGCCGACTGAATGCCTCACTCTGTAAGCCACCAACGACCAGCAAGCCCAGGCCCAGGAAGAGCGGCATCAGCACGGTGACAACCAGGAAACTCCAGCGCCGCACCACAGATAGGAACTCGAACCGAGCGACAGCAAAGACCTTTAAGCACTGCATGCGCTAAACCAATCTTTGCTCAAGCGCGCGCAAGAAGGTCTGCTCGAGCGTCGCTTGGACTGGTGAAAAAGCTTCAATCCGCATGCCCGAGGCCAGCATGAAATTCAGGATTTCGTGTGCCAACGCCGGGCCAGCTGGTGTGATCAACCAATCGTTCGGAGCAGCCCCGCGCTCCACCACCAGCGGCCCAAGGCGATCATTCTGAGGCAATTCCGCCAAATCGTCTGGACACTGAACGCGATAGCTATTGCTCACTTGGGCGCCGAGCACATTCTTAATCGAATCTGAAATTAAGAGTTGGCCACGGTCAATGAGCGCGATGCTATCGCACAGATCTTCGACCTCGTTCATCTGGTGGGTGGAAAGAATGACGCCTCTCCCGAGTGCACGTTGTTCGGCGATCAGCGCTCGCACTTCCCGCAAGCTCAGCGGATCGAGCCCAGAAAATGGCTCATCAAGCACATAGAGCTCCGGCTCACCCATGAAGGCCGCCACGAGCTGTACCTTCTGGCTCATGCCCTTGGAGAGGCGCTCCACTTGCAGTTTTGCCGTGTGCGACAGTGACACTCGCTCCAGCCAATGAAGCGCACGCGTCGCCGCCAGCTTTCGACTTTGCCCCTTGAGCGTCCCCAAATAAACCAAGACGTCGAGCACCGATTGTTTGCGATACAACCCGCGCTCTTCGGGCAAATAGGAGACTCGCTCCAACGAGGCTCGGCTGAGCGGCTGCCCAAACAGCTCGATCGTGCCAGCATCGGGCCGCACGATATCCATGACCATGCGCAAAAGAGTACTCTTCCCGGCGCCGTTCGGGCCCAATAAGCCCAGGATCTGGCCCGGCATCACTTCAAGATCGAGTGCCTTGAGCGCACGGACATGACCGTAACTCTTCTCAACTTGGCGGAGGCTGAGCAACGGCAACAAGGCTCACCTAGCCTCGGGTCCACGGCTCTCAAACACCACGTCGAAGTAGCCGGGAGCGGGCACCGCGCCTTCGACGCTTTCGAACAGATTTCTGGAAATTTCCTGGCGATCGGCGCTCGCCTCTTGGACGAAAATGCGGAGAACCCAGTGCGGCTCTAGGTCGCGTTCCGCGTTGAAGCAGAATGAAAGCGCATAGCCGCTGAGGCTCGCAAAACTCTGAACGACCTGTTGGATCCTGTGCTCGAAGGCCTCAGGAGGAGCCGCCGCGCCGTCCGCCACGATCGTGCCCTCTTCATCCGACGGCAAGAATTCTCCTACGTAGCCGACCAACGGGATGGCGGTGCCGTTGACGAGACTGGCGAGCTCCGAGCGACGCAGGACCAGCTCCGAAGCATGACCAGGATTCAACACCAGGCCACGCACATCTTTGTTGTCCAAGACATCCAGGGCCATGTGCAACGCTTGGAGTGCCGGCATCGTGCAATAACGCACGTCCTCGCCGGCATTCTCGCTGGCCATGGCGGTAAACAGCCCCGCCTCCGAAAACACGACGAAGAACGCGCCGCCTTCGGGGTCCATCAGAAGATACGGCGAGATTTCGATCGATTCATGGACCTCGACGCGTTCGCCCTCTGGGATCTCCGGCAAATCTTTGGCGAGCGGGATCACTAGTTCGCCTCCGGCCAGCCCTTCAATCAGGCGAGCCACATCGCTACGAAAGCCGCGCTGGGCCCCGAGGAGGCGCTCGGTGAGCGCTTGGGCCGTCTCGGAGGAAGGAGCGGGCATGTCGGCAACCATCGGCTGCCTTTGGTACTGCCCCCTTCGGGCGCGGGCAAGACTGAAACCCTTTTGCGGTGAGCCCTGCCCCTGCTATCGAAGAGAGCCCATGCGCCTGCGAGAGCTCTTTTCAACGGCCGTCAAGCACTTGGGCGGACGAGAACGGCGAGCCTGGATGGGGCGAAACCGCGCCCACGTCGAATTTAAGAAACTGGGTCGCGAAGAATACGCCTTGTTCGAGGGCTGCGTCCGCGAGCACTCGAAACAGCTCAGCCGTCTCTCTTCCGTCGAAGTCAATCCCTACACCCAGCGCGTCGTGTTCGCGTTTGAAGACGGCGCCTATTCGCGACAACGCTTAAGCCAGATCGTTGAGAGCGCAGAAAGAAGTGCGGGCCTTGGCAGCGCGGCCTTCGAAGAGCGGGATGCCGACCACCCCGCGGATGGTGAGCCCGGGGAACGCTTGACGCTGGAGCTTGCAGCCGATCTGCTGGGATTGCTGGTGGGATTAGGCCTCAAGCTAACACCTCTTCCGCCGTCCATGATCATGAGTGGGACGGCAAGCGTGATCGCTGTCGTGCGTGCGACACCCCGTTTGCGTCGAGGCCTGGACGAACGCTTCGGATTTGAGCGCAGCGATCTGGCTCTGGGCATGGCCGGCGGCTTAACGCTAGGTCTCGGGCAGCGGCCGCTCAGTTCGCTCGTCGAGCTCTGCCACAAGACGGCTCTGCTCCGCGAAGAGCGAGGTCGCAATCAGGTGTGGGAGCAGCGCGAGCCGGAGCTGGCAGGGACGCCAGTAGCCTACGATCCTGCTGTTTTATCGCCCGAACCACGGCCCCGCCCGCTCCCTCCCGGACCCATCGAAGAGTATGCGGATCGCGCCTGGCTCGTCGGTCTGGGTGGTTTCGCCGTGAGCTTCCTCACAACGCGCAGCGTGCCGCGCGCCGTCGCGGCGCTTTTTGGCGGCCTGCCCAGGCCCGCGCGCATCGGTCGCGATGTGTTTGCCGCGGGGCTCAGCCAAACGCTTTCTCGTCGCGGTGTGCTCGTCAAGAACCCCAACGTGTTGCGCCGGCTTGATCGTGTTGATTGCCTGGTGCTGCAAGGAGATCTTGTGGCTCGCGATCGCTTCGTTGTCGGCGAAATCGCAACCGAAGACATTGAGCTCGACGAGGGCGAAGTGCGGGCGCGCGTGAGCACGCTTTTCGACGTCGAACATGCGATTGAAGTTCGCTCGCTGGATGGTTGGTCACTCGGTCCGGCACCCTTGGTGCGGGCCAGCTTATCACCCCGCCTCGGCGAGGAGCACCGCCGTATGTCGGGGCATGGCGGCTTGGTGCTGGCGCTGGCGCACGGCGTGGTGGCCGTTGCCTTGGTGGAGGTTCGACTGATCACGCAGACGGGCATTGATGAACTGATCGCAGCCGCGCACGCCGCCCAGATGTCGGTGGTGATCGCTTCGACTGATGAGAGCGTTTTACAGGGCCTTCCCGCGGATGACACGATCGGCGAGGGCGAAGGCATGCGGCTTGGGATCCGCAGGCTGCAACGCGAAGGCCGAGTGGTGTGCGTGGTGGGAACCGGCAACTCGCCGGGGCTCGCGGTCGCCGATGTTGGGATTGGCCTCACACGAACCGGCGAGCCGACACCTTGGGCCGCCCACGCCTTGTGCGGCGACGACCTCACCGACGTGCGTTTCATCATTCATGCCTGCGTCGTCGCTCGGAAAATCTCCAAGCAAAGTGTGAACGTTGCGCTCGGCGCGGCGACAGCGGGAGCTTTAGTATCTGCCGGCGGCATTTTGCAGTTAACTGGAAGGCGCGTGCTCGCCGTCGTCAGCGTAGCCTCGCTCATTTCCATGGCCAATGGCGTCCGTGGTTCGACTTCGTTAGCGCGCCGAACGCTGCCAGCACCGCGCGATCGCACGCCCTGGCACGCACTCGACGCGCGCGGGGTTCTCACTCAGCTCACCACCATGGAAACGGGCCTCTCCCACCGTGAGGCCAGTGAGCGCACTCGAAAAGAAGTCTTGCCTCAGTCGCGGCTCGCGGGTCTCGGCGAAGCGATCGGCGACGAACTCTTCAATCCCCTAGCACCCCTCTTGGCAGCGGGCGCCGGATTGTCAGCCGTCGTCGGCTCCTTTGGCGACGCGGCGATGGTGGGCGGCGTCGTGGTGCTGAACGCCGTGGTCGGAGGCGTGCAAAAGTTCCGCACAGAACGCGCTATTTTCGACCTGGCCCAGGCGACGCGCCGACGTGCCAACGTGCTCCGCGCCGGCGAGGTTTTGGAAGTGGATGCCGCACAGCTAGTGCGTGGCGATATTCTGCTGTTGGGTCCCGGCGACGCCGTCCCAGCCGATTGCCGCATCCTGGAGTCCGAATCGTTGGAAGTTGATGCCTCCGGACTGACTGGCGAGTCCTTGCCCGTGAAGAAGAGTGCTGCGCCTTCGTTCGAAGCGCACGTAGCGGACCGCAGCTCGATGTTGTTCGAAGGAACGAGCATCGCTGGTGGGCGCGCCAAAGCCATCGTGGTGGCTATTGGCGACGAAACAGAAGCACGCCGCGGAGCGGTTGCGCCGCGCCATGATGCCAGCCGTTCAGGTGTCGAACGCCGCCTCAAGTCTCTGATTGATTTAACGGGGCCGATTGCTCTCGGCGCGGGTGCGGGGCTGATCGGCGTGGGCTTGCTGCGTGGTAGAAAGCTGGAAGATCTTGTCGGCTCTGCCGTGAGTTTGGCGGTGGCATCCGTGCCCGAAGGGCTGCCCATTTTAGCCACCGCGGCCCAGTTGGCGGCTGCCGAACGCCTTTCCAAACGCGGTGCCTTAGTGCGCAATGCTCGCAGTATTGAGGCGCTGGGTCGCGTGGATGTGCTGTGCCTGGACAAGACAGGCACGCTCACTGAGGGCCGCATCGAGCTCAGCTTGGTGGCCGATCTGAGTGGCGAACACGAGCTGACGGAAGACAACTACGATCGAGGCTTGGCGATTCTAGGTGCGGCGCTCCGGGCGGCTCCCGATCCACAAACTCTGATATCTGGCGGCGACCCCACGGATGCTTCCCTGTTCCGCGCCGCAGCGCGCTTTGCCATTCGCCCGGATCTCGGTCGCGAGGGTTGGCAGAGGCTTGCTGAGCTCTCGTTCGAATCGGGTCGCGGCTACCACGCCGTGCTCGGTGAATCAGCGGTAGGCGCACTCCTCAGCGTTAAGGGCGCCCCTGAGATCTTGCTCCCACGTTCAACCTATTTTGAAACCGATGGCCGAATCCTGCCGCTCGAAGGAGAGACCCGCGCCAAGCTCGACGAGGTAGCCGACCGCATGGCTCGGCGAGGATTGCGCGTTTTGGCGGTAGCCGAGCGACTGGCGACCCCACATTCGCTCGTCGAGCCGGGTCAGGTAAATGACCTGGTTTTCCAGGGGTTCGTAGCCTTCCGCGATCCTGTCCGCCCGACTTCAGCCGCTGCGATTGAGCGCCTGCGACGCGCCGGAGTTCGCCCCGTCATGATCACAGGAGATCATCCGAGCACCGCTGAGGCCATTGCTCGCGAAATAGGACTCCTACGCAATGATCGAGTGATGTCAGGCGCCGAGCTCTCTCGCTTGAGCGATGAAGAGTTGGACGCCAGGGTTGGCCAGATAGCAGTGTTTGCACGTGTCACCCCACCCCAGAAGGTACGCGTTGTGCGCGCCCTGCAACGCGCTTCACACGTCGTCGCGATGGTGGGCGATGGAGCCAACGATGCACCCGCGATTCGCCTCGCCAACGTGGGCATTGCGATCGGCGAGCAGAGCACCTCCGCGGCGCGGGCTGCTGCCGACATCGTACTCACCGATGAACGCATCGAAACCTTGGTGGATGCTATCGCTGAAGGCCGCGCAATGTGGGCCTCGGTGCGCGACGCCGTCTCGATCCTCGTCGGCGGCAACTTGGGAGAAATCGCGTTCACGCTGCTCGGAGGCCTGGTGGATGGCCGGCCACCCTTGAATCCTCGCCAGTTGTTGCTGGTGAATCTGCTAACGGATGTCGCGCCTGCCATGGCCATTGCGCTGCGCCCGCCGGACGAAGCCACGCTGAATTCGTTGGCCAACGAAGGCCCCGATGTCTCGCTCGGGCAGCCGCTGAACCGCGACATCGCTGCCCGCGCCACCATCACCGCCCTCGGTGCCGGCACCGCCTGGATGGCCAGCAGGTTCACCAGTTCCCGGCCGCGTGCGAGCACCGTGGGCCTCTTGGCACTCGTGGGCACTCAGCTTGGGCAAACGCTGGTTTCAGGTCGCTTCAATCGCACGGTGGTCACCACCAGTCTGGCGTCCGCGGCCGTCTTGGGTGCCATCGTTCAAACCCCGGGCCTAAGTGGCGTATTCGGCTGCCGCCCCATCGGACCCATCGGTTGGGCACTCGCCGTCGGCTCCTCGGCAGGCGCCACAGCCGTGGGCGTGTACTTCCCGCAAGTCACCAACCAAGCCATCAAATGGTGGCGCCTGAATCGCCGCATGTCACTCGCAGACGATCCGGACACGCAAGAACCCGAGCTCCAAGGCATACGCCACAGCATCGCCGCCATCGCGGGCGAGCTGAGCGCCAACACCTCCGAAGCCTAACAATTATTGGCGAAGCTTGAACGACGCCTTCATCTTCACGGCCGTTTCCATGCACACGCCCAGGTAGCAAGGCTGCTCAACGCCATAATTCACGATATCCACGCCGAACTTTCCCTGCACCAAATAATCGCTGCCCATGCGCTTGGCTTGGTAGTCGAACGAAACATCCTTCGTTTTTCCGTGCAGCGTCAGGGTGCCCTTCACGCTGCCCTTAGATGTCGCCTTATCCGCCGGCATCTTGATCTTGATCTTATCCACGACAAGCTTAACGTCGGGATATTTTTCTGTTTCCATGTATTTCTTGAGGTGCCTATCGCGCAGGCCGATCCCGGTGCTGAAGGTGCCCATTTTGGTGATGAGCGTCAGCTTACCGTCAGCATCCTTGACCTTAAGATCGTTGGTTTCTCCGTTGATCTTCATTCCCGCAGGTCCGAGCGCGAAGAACTGAACCTGAGCCGTTCCAATCTTCTTGAGTTCCCCGGCAGCACTGGCGACGAGGGCTGAGCTAACTGTGAACAGGACAACCGCAGCATTGAACAGACTTCTACGAGCAATCATAATGTTTTCCCTGTAGGGGTAGTGGTGAGCCTGGAGAAGATCCACCTACCATCCAGTGAGACGGTAGGCATCGAACGATAATTCAAGGAGCCCGCCCCGGCGGTGGACCGTGGGCACAAGCAAGAGAGCTGATGCGAGCCCTCTCGAGCTCCTAAAGCAGTATACGTCAGGCCTTCGGATTTCCTCCCCATTAGGCTTTCTCTCGGTGCTTTCCCTTGCGGAATCGAATACGCGCGAGTCCTACCCCACCCACAAATACTCCCGCCAGCAGTGTGCCCCAGTTGCTGAAGGGGCTCTGGGGTGCGACATGTGCGCCGCAGCCGTACTTGGGCACATCGCAAACGGGCTCGCCACCGAGATTGGGGTTGGAACCACTCTCAATGTCCACCACGTCATTGACTCCGTTTTTGTCGGCGTCTGCGGCAAGGCCCTTGGCGCGAATATTCTCGAGCGCGGCACCAATTGCCTCTGGTGAAAAATCCGGCGGCTGCACCGCTTGCGAGACGGCAACCCGCGCACCGGCAACCTGCGCACCAAAGGGACCTCCAAAGGTCGAGGACTCTCCAGGATTAGCGGTGTGGCAGAGAGTGCATTGCGGGACGCAAGAAAGCTTCAGGTGTTCCGCAACCTTGCCTGGAAAGGTTGCGGAAGCGTGTGCCGTGCCTGAAAACCCGAACGCGCACCCAAAGAGCGCGGCTGCGATGAAAGCTTTCATGAGGCTATGTCTATCGTTGATCATCGAGCAACTTCCTCACAGGTAAACATGCAATTGAGCCAGGATTGTGGTCGGATCCGTGCGGCGGAAGATGGCATCGACGCGAAGGGACATGTGAGAAAAGAAGTACCAGTCTGCGCCCGCCCAGAAGCCATAATTCGGCTTACCAGCACCCGGCACGATCAAGCTTGGAGCCGAGGCCGCCGTAGGTCGAGCGAACTTGTAGCCTTGATCGAGGATTTCTGCAGAACCGATCAGGTGCAGGCCCTGCGTCACTTCGTAGTCAGCCTGCAATAATCCAACATAGCCAAGATCTCGCCGGCTGTTAGTCAATAGGTTTGCTTCCCCAAACACCACGAGCGGCTCAGCCAGTGTCATGCGCCAGAACACTCCATTCACGGTGCGCGTATGTGCTGCTTGTTCGTTCGCTAGGCGATCATTGTCAGCAGTTGTCCAGAGGCTGCTCACGCCGAAAGCGTTCTGCTCATCGAGCATCCCTTCGAAGTATCCCGAGTACCCGCGCTCACGGTATTCATCCGGATTCACCTGGTAGTTGCCAGCAATGGCCATCACTTCCGCGCGAAGATTGTCCGCGTTGTACGCCAGAGCGACGCCGTGCTGCTGATCGGATTCGCGATCGGTGCGTGTAGTCTCTCGGACCCACATCACGTGCTCGGGGATACGAAGCCCAAAGGGAAGATTGATGCGGCCCGCCCGGAGCAGATACTTATTGCCTCCAAATTCATAACCCAGCCAATGCGTGCGGCTGATCAGATTCGTACCATCGTCCTGATTCGCTGTGATTTGTGTGGGGCGCCCATGCGGTGAACCCGCCGGCGCTCGCGTGATCCCGATCGACGCCTGCCCGCGGATATGCCCCAGCGTGAGCTGCCCGTAGACGTCTGCCATCATAGGGAAGAACTTGAGGTCAGAACTCTTCTTGAGAGCGGCCATTCGAAACCCACCGCCCATGAGCAACGAATCCGGAAGGGTGATGCCCCACAGGAAGGCACCTACGCCCAGCTCCGATTCATCGGACTCCACCGGGCCAGCTGCCGCCGCAGGAGCTGCTGCCTTCCCTGATGAATCCCCGCCAACGGCCCCAGTGCTCGAGCCGACAGAATCAAACGAATCAAATGAATCCGCATCCGATCCACTGCTGCTTACCGTGCTGCCCGAAGCAGAATTCGCGGCATCGCCATACGGCATCTTCAGCAGGAGCTCACCTTGCTGGCGACCGTAGGAAGTTAATAGCTCGCCGCCAGAAGGATCGGCGTGGCACGTCGGGCAGCCCCCATACCGATGCTTGATGAGCCAGGCATAGGCATGAGCATTCGAACTCAGCGTAAGGCTGGCGGCGGTGGTCGCGACTGCGACTAGAACTAAGCGCAAAAGGCCACGGAATAGCGCACGAACGCCGCGGATCTCGGCAGGCTTCATATCCCCAACTTGTGACGCGAATCGGTGCTCAAGTCAATTCCGGAAGGAACCCTAAGCTAGCGAAATCGCGGCAATCTTTGCACTGCTGCGCTGCGCATACCGAAGACGCGCGGGTCGGCTATCAGTGACACTTCCTCGTGCCAGCAATGATGGCTATTCCTCGTCAGACGAGGAGTTACTAGCACTATCAGACGAGGCTTCATCGCTTGACTCATCAGCATCGTCGGAGCTGGCTCCCTCTGCAGGTGCAGTATCGTCACCACCTGTGACACCCTTCACAGAAACGTCACCGCCAGAGCCACCGAGCGCATACGAAACGCCAAGCCAACCTGAGACGTAATTGTCCACTCCGCCCCCAGCTACGCGCGCGTACTTAACGTCTTCCGGAAGCGAATTGGCTGCCCACGCATAACGGGTGAAATCAACACCCACTTCAAGCGAAACAGGCCCTCCACCAAGCTCAAAAATGGGTAGTTCCCCCTTGAGGCTAGCATCCCAACCCTGGGCCGTCGCGCCCGGGAACCAGTTCGGATCCTGGAGCTCACCGGTTGCGCTCATCAGACGGGCCGCGAACCCAGCAGTAATTGCAAGCGGCTCTAGATTAACGGTACCTTCTGCACCGACCCGCAAGTACTTATAGTCAGTACTGGGAACCGTGATCTCGCTGGCGGTGCGCACTGGTGTTCCATTGCCAAACGGAATCACGTCTACGAAATCATTGTTCTCCGTGCCCACGTCAAACGCGTGCTCGCCGATCCCGCCAAAGGCTGCAACCTGATGCTTGCCGAGTGGCAATCGAACTTTTAAGCCGGCAAAATAGCTGAAGCTTGCGGTTGAGATAACGTCTTCGCCGATTTTAGTGGTGGTTGCGATCGCATCCTTCTGATAATTCCCAACAAATCCGAAATAGGTAGGGATCCCCGTGGTGAAGTGAGCGCCTGGGTACCATTCTGCGCCAATGAAAAAACCCGGATATACGAGCGAATAGTTGGAAAGCGGATAGCGCGCACCGGACTCAGTCGTGTCCGTCGTTGATGCAACCGGTGCCACAGGAAACTCAGGGCCACCATTGGGTGGTGCAAGCTGGGACGCGTAGAAAGCATCCAACGGATCGGTGTACGCAAAGCTTCGCGAACGAGCTCTTCCGCCCACTTCCAATTTCAGCGGAGTAAGCCCGCCCGCCTTCTTCGGCTCTTCCTCCGCCGGAGGTAGGGCTTCCTCGGAAGCAGGCTCTTCATCCTCCCCCGAACCCTTCTTGGTCTTCGCGGCGTTCTCATCCTCTTCAAGAACCACGGCTTCAGGCGCAATCGAACCATCCGCTGGGGCTGCCGCAGCCGGCGCCGCAGCACCCATGCCAAGCACGCCCTGGAGCGCCGTTACCAAGGAACTCTCAACACTCTTCTTGAGCTTGGCCGCACTCGCCCCCTCGAACTCAACGCCATCCATCTCAACGCCGTCGGGGCCATGCACAGTCACCGTCAGCGAATAGCCCTTCGGCGTCTTCTTAACTGCGCCAACAATAATGACCTTCGCCTTATTCTTCTTCGCGAATCCTGCTAGCGCCTTCTCATCCGAACCTCCAGCAATAGCCTTCGACTTCCCGTCGTCCACCAACGCAAACTGATCGGGCGCACTCTCAAGCGCGCCACTCAGCCACTGGCGCACGCTGAATTGCATTGGACCAGTTACCGGACCCACGGCGACCAGACGAGGGGCTTCTTTCTCGGCCTTGGCCGCGGTGGCTTTCTTTGGTGCCGCTAACGCTTCCTGATAGGTAGCTGTAGAGGCGGCCGACACAAGCAGTGCAATCAAGAGTGGTGTTCGGTATTTCATGGTACAGGCTAGCTAGGTTGAACCGTTGAGCTGCGGCGTAATGTCGCGGAGTTGAGGGGCGGAGAAGATGAGCCGTTGATCAACAGCTTCAATTCACAACTTACCGTTCGTCGCAATATTCATTATCCAATCCTGGATGCATTTCTTTGCGGTTGCGTCCTTCAATCCGCCGTCCGGCATCTGTCCGCCGCACGACGCGTCTTGAGTGCCGTTAACTTTCTTCAAGATCCAACTCTCAGCGGGCGTGGTCGAGTTAATCAGCAAGGCTGGCGTGGCTTGGCACCCTGGAATCTTCGCACCACTACCGTC
>Ga0209490_10000687_pt1 | contig 33637 bp, 21 predicted proteins | sample MAT06_FD_187209 | JGI IMG/M metagenome (GOLD analysis project Ga0209490, IMG submission 187209) | Freshwater microbial communities from Lake Fryxell liftoff mats and glacier meltwater in Antarctica - MAT-06 (SPAdes) (version 2) | ecosystem: Environmental > Aquatic > Freshwater > Ice > Liftoff...
CTTCAATGGCGGCAGTGTTCCGGTCTCTTCGTTCCCGTCTTCACCCTCGTCGGCAGGCTCTTCATAAACCTTGAGGAAGCCGTCGAACAGGAGCGAACGCCCCTGCGCCCGAAATTCCATTGGGAACGGTTGTCCCGGTGCTTTGCCCGCATAGATGACCGCGCCAGTGACGGTGTAGAGAGCGGGTGACATCTGCGAGGCGATGAACCGCTTCCAGATCAGGGCATACAGCGCCGCACCATCACCCTGAACCTCTTGTGGCAGATGATTTACATCGGTTGGACGGATGGCTTCATGCGCTTCCTGCGCGTTGGCAGTTTTGACGGTGTAGGTGGGTGGCTCAGGCGGCAGGTAGTCCGTCCCATGCTCACGGGCAATGTAGTCGCGTGCCGCCGTCTGCGCTTCGGGCGCGATGGACACGCCATCGGTTCGCATGTAGGTGATCCAGCCCTGTTCGTAGAGCGTCTGTGCCAGCGCCATCGTCTTATCGGGCGACAGCCCCAGCCCCTTCGAGGCTGCCTGCTGAAGGGACGAGGTAGTGAACGGCGGCAGCGGGTTACGGGCTTTCACTCTCCGTCCCGCTTTGCCGACCCACATCTGCGCCGTTTGCAGCAGGGTCACGAGTTTGTCTAACGGTTCGCGGGTCTTGAAGGCGCTGTCCGCGCCTTTGACGCGGTGCAGTTTCGCCGTAAACTCAGCACCGTCGGCAGCCAGCTTGAGCGCCAGCGTCCAGAAGGTTCCCGGGGTAAAGCCTGCGATCTCGCGTTCACGCTCGACCACCAACCGCAGACAGACACTCTGTACCCGTCCAGCGGAGAATTTGCCATCTAATGCCTTCGCCGCCAGCGGCGAAGCCAGATAGCCCACCAGTCGGTCTACGATGCGCCGCGTCTGCTGCGCTTCGACCAGATTGACATCCAGCGCCCACGGATGAGCGACAGCATCACGCACTGCATCTTTGGTGATGGCATGGAACAGCGCCCGGTAAACGGGTTTATCTTTCGGCACATTTGCCAGTTTCAGCAGATGCCAGGCAATGGCTTCGCCTTCCCGATCCGGGTCAGTGGCAACGTAGACCGCTTCGGCATCCTTGATCGCCTTGAGCAGCTTCTTGACCACATTGCCCTTACCCGGCAGCACTTCATACGTCGGGCGGAAGTCAGCAGCGACCTCCACCCCCAGTTCGGCTCCGGGCAGGTCACGGACGTGTCCCAGACACGCCTCCACGCGCCAGCCCTGCCCCAGAAATCCGGCGATCTTTTTCGACTTCGCCGGGGACTCCACAATCACCAGTTTCATGGGTTACTTTCCTCCTCAGTTATCCAGCGTCTAATCGCGGCGCTGCTGCTCAGGTTGTGTGCCAGCGTTCGCAATAGCTGGCGAGCGTTGCGCCGTGAGATGGATATCCAATTCACGTTCGCGTAAGACCAACCAGACCGGCCATTCGCGGAAGGCGTGGTAAGCCTCTTCTTCGAGCGCCTGAAAGGGACTTGCAGCCGTTTTTTTCGACACGGTTCATCCTCCATTAGGTAAATCCTTCAGGTGGTTTGGAAGCGGGCAATCTCCCCCGCCGCCGGGCGGTTGTACAGATACCAGAGACCTTCGTCCTGAATATCGAGGACATAGTGGAAGCGCGGCAGGGCGGCGATAATGTCGCGGTGCTGCTGATTGAGATGCTGGAAGGCCGCATCTTCGTGGAAGACATTCATGCCCTGTCGCTGCGAAAAGACCACGCGGATCGGGCAGTTCTCGAATACCAGCCGCGCCTTTCCAGCGAGAAAGATGCTCATTTGTTGGTTCAGACCCAACTCAACAAGGTAGTGCGGCAGCCTTTGATTTAGGCGATGTAGCCCGCGCCATCGAGCGCTATTTACCCAACAACACAGGTGGTTCTAAAGCCAAACCGCGCAAGCAAGCGTAGGTCACTGGCTTTTTTGTATTTCTCAAAGGAGAGAAGATCGTGAGCAAGCAGAATTCCAAGAAACCAGCTTTACCGGGCAGCACTGTGACGATGGGACTGGACATCGGCTACGGGGTTGTGAAGGCAGTCACCGCCGATCAGGTGGTGATGTTTCCGTCGGTCATGGGTCATGCCCGTGAAATTAAATTCCAGCAGGAGGATATGGCGCGGCGGCATCCGGGCGATCAGATGACCGATGATGAAGGGGATTGGTTCGTGGGTGATCTGGCGCTGGCGCAGCTTCCGCCCGGTGAACTGCTGCGTTTAAGGGGCAGAACTGCCAATGAATCCACGATGGGCAATGCCTTCCGACTCCGACTGGCGAAAGTCGCTATCGGGAAAGTCATGCAGGGCATGTGGAACCGCGACATCGTGCATATCCGTATCGCTACCGGCCTCCCCACCGATCATATGCGGGATGCCGCCGAGTTGAAGGCTTCGCTGATCGGTCAGCACCTTATCAAAACGGATACCGCCGACCTCATCGCCAATGTCACCGAAGTGATGGTGATGCCGCAGCCCTACGGGACAATTTATTCCACCACTCTGAACGAGACCGGGGAAATCAACCGTCAGCATACCTACCGGAGAACAGGTGTCTGTGATGTGGGAACGTACACGGTTGATCTGGCACTCGATGACGAAGGGGAGTTTGTGGATGCCGAAAGTGGCAGCGTTGAAAGCGGGGTGTATACGGCGCAGGAGCGCATTTCGACGGCACTAGAACGGGATTACCGCGAGAAGATGCCGTTCAAGATCGTTGAGGAAGTGCTGCGAACTGGGATATTCCACGCCAATGGTCAGTCGGTGGACTACAGCGCGATTGTCGAAGAAGCCCTTGGCCCACTCCGTAGCGCGACCTTGAACTTGATGAGCGAGAAGTGGCAGCGCGGGACGACGGTGGATGTGGTCTACCTGTCAGGCGGTGGTGCGGAACTGGTGGTTCATGAAGTTCGGGCAGCTTATCCGCAAACGCAGTTAGTGACCGATGCCCAACTTGCCAACGCGCGCGGGTATCTGAACTACGCCCGGTTTATTGTCCGTCAATCGTGATGGTGTAGGGGTGATGGGGTGTCGGTCAGGTGCGGACACGATTCGGACTGCTTCGGACACCCTGTAAAGGAGATTGAGGTATGGCAAAGCAAAAACGAGCGACAGCAACCGTGAAAATGACCTACAGCGAGGATGCTGACCTGATCGCCTGGTGGAACAGTATCCCGCGTGGGAGCCGCAATGCGGTGATGAAGGACATGATGCGGGATTACATCGAACACAACCGGGGTGGCTACCGTCCGATCATGCCCAGAAATGTGCCGCAGCCGTTTGATCCGGGACGCTTTACGCAGGTGTGTGACGATGCGGCGTGGATACGGACAGCACTGATGGACCTGCCGGGCTATGTGGAACGGGTCATCCAGCATGTCGCGGCTGTGGGTGGTGTGCAGCCCAACATTCGTTCGCCCAATGGGAATGGTGTCTTACCGGGTGAGGATGTATCCAGTGAGGATGCCCTGCGGCGCGAAGACCGGATGAAGAAAGCGAAGTGGTAACGATGTCCTACAGACAGCACAAAGCAGCGCATGGCACAGCCATGCCCGTCGCAACGCCTCGGCGTTGCGACATCGCCAGACCCCGTGTAACGGTTGTGAGTAACCAGAAGGGTTCTCACGGGGTCTGGAGCCAGCTAAATACGCTGGCTCCTCATGCGCCGGAGGGCTGGATGCAGCGGCTGTCGCCCCTGCATGAGTGCGGCGGTGCAGCGATGCCGCCGCACTGGTGGACGCGGTTTGCCGCGCCCACCGAACGCACCCGTTACCGAGATGCGTTCCCCATCTGCATCACGTTCGTTCAGCCGATTTCTTTTCCCATGTGCGCTTTACAGCCGAATGGGAACGGATACAAGACAGGAGAATCATAAAGATGAATCATCGTCAGACAATTGCAGAAATCAGCAAACGCCTGCCGCGCCTGAAACGGCGCGACGTGGCGGAGGTGTTAGAAGTTATGGCAGAACTCTGGCTTGAGGAACTGGCACAGCCCGGTCAGACCGTGACGGTTGCCGATCTGGGCAAGCTGGCCGTCGAGGTGCAAAGCTTTCGCAGCGGCGGTGCCGTCGGAAGGCGAACCGTCAAGCGGGTGTATGTGCGCTTCCGCCCGACAGAGAAGTTCCGTCGATTTGTGTTGGATGCCCATATCAAGGAAGGAACATTGGAGTGAAGAAAAAACCGAATCCCTACAGCGAACGCATGACCGTCAACCTGACTCCCGACCACATGCGGCGGCTGGAAGAGCTGCGGAATGTCCGCAGCCGCGTTGGGAATTTTGTCAGCAAGAATGACCTGCTGCGCGATGCAGTCAACCTATATCTGGCAGCACAGGAAGACCTACCGGGGTCGCGCCGCGCCATTGCTAAAGGTGTGGAATCGAAGGTGGACGCGCTGGATACGAAGGTCGAAGCACTGACCACCATGCTGCAAGGCTTCATCGAGCGCGTCACCCGCAAGCGCGAGAGTTAGTCGGGATGGATAGAAAGCAAATGTGCATCGCCAATGTGCAGTACAAAAAGCCATCCGACGATGGTGCGAAGCAGTCGAAGAACTTGCTGGGGTATCTGACATACCGCGAAAGTCGGGATGAGAAAGCACAACATGTCGCCGGACGGGAACGCTGGGTCGATCATGGGATGGGTGGTTCGGTAGCCGAAATAGCGCAGCGCTGTGACGACCTGAAAAGCGAGCATGTGCTGACCTTCAGCCTCGTTTGCAACCCCAACCCCGACCTGATAGCGATGGTCGCACCGGAGGATCGGGAGCAGTTTGTCCGCGAATTAACTGAACAGGTGGTGGATGATTTCTTTGAAGCACGCGGGATCGACACGGGTATTGAAATGAGCTATGTCCTGCACCATCGTTTGACCGATGACCCCCAATCACCCGGACTGCACGATCCGCATACGCATATTGTGCTGCCGGGGACGGTGTATGACGAGGAACACGGGCAGCGCGTGCCGCTGTTCTTCAGCCGTAACCGCAAGGTGAATCATATCGACATGCTGCATGATGTTACCGAACGGACAATGGCAGAGCAGATGGAACGCTACGTCGGTCATGACTGGGAGCAGCGTTATGACGAACTGGCTGAAATACGTGATCAGGAGCGCCAGATCGTCGAGGACGAACCGCATGGTGTGATGCTCGACGACAAAGGTACAAGCTGGCAGGTGTGGTGTGGCACACGCCGGACGGATGAGCAGCAAACCGCCATTGGATTTTATCGTCACTATCCAGCGCCAACGGAAGACGACCCGGATGCGCTCCGGTTGGAATTCCGTCCGCTGGCGGCAGGGCTACCACATGAACAGGCAGCCTATTTCGCACAGGTATTGGCACAGGCGATGAACGGTGAGATGGACAAATTGCAGGAACTCGCGGGATTGCTTAACGGGATGAGCGCTGACCAGTGCGAGGCGTTGATCGTGGAAATGGGTGGATATGGGCAGCCAGCACGGGACATATCGCCCGATTTTGAACTTTAGCCGAGAAAGCACACAGGGGAGAAGAGCGCCCATCGTCGGGAAACGTTTGCGCTCCAAACCCCTGTGTACCAACCTTAAAGGAATACAATGAGTATGACACACAACGACGTTGTAGACAATACGGACACATTAGGCGCGACCAGCACCAGACGACGCGAGTTTCTGAACGCGCTCTATACAGGCAGCCCTGATAAACTCTACCTCGAACTGCGCTGCATCCATCCGACCACCGGCGAAGCGCGTTCGCTGTGGGGAAGGATAAGCAATAAGACCGAACTGGCATCCGCACTCAAGCAGGCGGAGACACTCAACCGCGAGGGCTTCGGCGTATACTTCGCACCCTGTTTGCGTAAAGGGAAACAGGGCAAAGCGGAAGCCGCCGCGCTCGTTCCAGCATTATGGGTCGATATTGACTGTGATGGCGATACCCACCAGCGCGACCAGAACCTAACTAGACTCAGCACTTTCGACCCCGCACCCTCGTTCATTATTAACAGCGGCGGCGGCTGGCATGGTTACTGGCTGTTGGATCAGCCGTTCCTGCTTCAGAGTGATGCTGACCGTCAGAAAATCGCGGGTATCCTGCGTGGGCTGTTCGCGGCATCAGGCGGCGATCCCGAATATGTGAAAACGGTGGCAGGCATCATGCGCCTACCGGATTCGGTGAACACCAAGCCAGAGCGCGGTGGTGTCGTGGTCACTGTGGTCGAGAGCTACCCGAAACGCCGTTATCCGCTGGACACCTTTGCCTGGCTGGAGAGCCAGCCACTGCAAACGAATTTGGATGGGTTGAAGGTGGTGACACTGAACGGAAATGGACACCACCCACTGCCGCCGCGCACTGAAAGCTATCTGGCATCCGGGGCGACAGACGGCTCTCGCAACAATGAATTGTTCGCGGCAGCCTGTCAGATGCGTGATGCGGGCTACAGCCAATCCGACGCAGAACGGGAACTCATTCCGCGTCACCTCGCCAATGGCAGCAGTGAGCGCGAGGCGCTGGCGACCATCAGGAGCGCGTACAACCGTCCCGCCCGTGACCCCATCGCGGAATCACGACAAACCGCCCGTCAGCAGGTGGAACAGCTTGTTAGCCGCTTTGGACAGTCGGAGATAGACCGTGAACGCCCGACGATGGCGCAAATCAGCGCGGCTGTGACTGCCTGCGCTCACCTCAACGCCGTTGAATGGGCAGCCGAACGCCAGCGCCTCAAGGTGCTGTGCGGCGATGGACTGAAAATCGCTGACCTTGACCGATTGTATCGAGAAGCCAAGCGCGAATTAGACCGCACCGCCTTTGCCGCTGTGCCCGCAATGGAACAGTATCTCATCGTCGACGGGTGTATGGGGTTTGAAAAACAGACTGAGCGCGGTGTAAGCCGCCAAACCGTCGCCGGATGGGTTGGGCGTATTCTGGAGCGTACCTCCCGCATGGATGATGATGGGCAGGTGGAGCATCTGACGGTGCTGGAACTGACCTGCGAGGAGGAAACCCTGACGCTGCATGTGCCGAGTGAGCTTTTTGGCGACCCGAATGCTTTGCAGCGCTTTATCGCTGGACACGCCGGGGAAAACTTTACCGTTCGCGCCGGCATGATCCGCCACCTTGCTCCTGCGATGCTGGCATTGTCGGGAATGTATCCCCGTCGGAAGACTTACCGTTTTATGGGCTGGACGGAGATCAATGGCAAATGGGTGTACGTTTCACCGGAGATAAGTGTCAGTGCAAATGGGCAGTTAGGCGAACCGCCGGAGGTTGAGCTTGAAACCCGCCTGCGCGATTACCGCTTATGTGGCGTGGACTGGCAGGATAGTTTAGAAGCATTCAAGGCAGCGATGGCTACGCTTCCCAGACACCTCGCGCCCTCGCTGATTGCCTTCGCTATGCTCCCTGTCGTGCAGCGCTTCTTTCCCGCCGCTGCAACCCGTCCGGCGGTGCATCTGGTGGGGACATCCGGCAGCGGCAAATCGGAAATCGCGTCATTGCTGACCAGCTTCTACGGGCAGTTCACTCGTGATACGCCGCCGGGTCAGTGGGGCGATACCATCAATACGGTTGAAACGTTGGGTTATGCGCTGGCGGATACGCTCTACTGGGTGGACGATTACAAGACCATCTACGCTGACGAGCGCACCTTCACTCGCTTTTTGCAAAGCTACTCACGCGGCATGGGACGCGGTAGGCTGACCCGTGAGGCGAAGCTGCGGCATGAGCGTCCCTGTCGCGGACTGTTGCTGTCCACTGGCGAGACAACGCTTGAGGGGGAAGCCTCGATCCTGTCCCGTATGTTGGTGCTGGAAATCCCACCCTGGGAGAAACGTGATCCGGGTGGCACGGCGCTGGCGACGCTGGAAGCGGTGCGCGACCAGCTCCCCGGTTTCACCGCGAAGTTCATCCAGTGGATTGCGGTGCAGGCGGATGAGGGGATGCTGGCGAAAGAACTCACAAGCCGTTTCGAGTCGAATGTAAAGGGCTACCGCGACAACCTCACGAGTAAATTGGGGCGGCAGGCAAACACCGGACGCATGGTGCAGAACTGGGCGGTACTCGTCACGACCTACCAGATGCTGAGGCGGTTCATGGCGGAACAGCACTGCGATGATGTGTTACCCGCATGGCAGGACAGCATCGTTGAAACGGTGAAGGCGGTGCAGCAGGAACGCGCCGGACAGGTGTTCATCGACACGCTGGGGCAGCTTCTCGCTAGCGGAGAACTCATGCTGGCGAAGGATATGCAGCAGCCGGAAGAACCTCGACCCGGAACAACCATTGTCGGTTATCTCGATGACCTTTATGTGTATCTACTGCCCGATGTCGCTCACCGCGCTGTTCTACGTGTGCAGTCACTCAAGTTCAACACGCCCGCGATTGGAGCGCAGTTGAAGGAAGATGGCTGGCTTCATCCCCGGAACAAACAATCTGACGGTGCAGCGCCGCATTCGGGGCATCCCCACACGACTCTGGCAGTTGAAAGCTGATTTTCTGGGCTGTGACGATTGTGACGCTGTGACAGTGACCGAATAGCCCTGCAAAACACCGCATCAAAGATTGGAAGAAATGCCTGTGACAGTTGTGACGGTTGTGACACTGGCTACAGGTATTTCTTTTCTAGCCTATAAGCCAGATGGATTGCTGTCACAGATGTCACAGCGTCACAGTTTCAGAAACACATTTTGCCAATGAAATACAAAATTACACGGGGTATTCAAAATAACTTCCATCTCGATGAATGGGTGGTTGTGACACCTGTGACGTTAGCTCAGAATCATTCAGATTAACTCCGTTCTCTCGACACTTTCTCCTCGCACTACCGCCGCGCGGCGATCTTACAGCGCGGGGTTCCCTCCTAACCAGCACCAGCGGCGGTACGCCAGTACCACCGTTCCGGCGGGACTGCCGAACCACCGCTTTCCCGGTGGGATGCTGGTCAGGTTCCTCCCTCTGCGCTGTCCCGCATGTTTGAGCGGTAGCGCTCAGCGTGCTGGCGATTTCCAGCGTGTGATGAGGGAGTGTTCGTCATGTCCAATCTTGATATTCGTTCCAAGGTTCGTCCGTTTCCGCGTGTTGCGACCTATCCTACAGGGTGGGCGGGACAGCGTACCTTTGAGCAGATTTACGATGATCTAACCCCCAGCTTCAACCGACTACTGCGCTACTATCGCAACCACGAACTGGACATCCCCGACTTGATTGCTCACGCCTTCATGCGGCTGTGGATGGACATCAGCGCCGACACCTCTATGCTGGCAGCAGTCGATAAAGGTGGGGCGCTCAAGCTGCTGCTGAACCGCACCAATCCTCAGCTTTATCGCAAATTTTACCGCCGTGAGATGTATCTGGAAGACATCGCCACCCGCAGCGGTGATCCTGACGACTTCATGATCGACGGTTACGACCACTCGCACGTCATTGGTTACGCGACCTATGCCGAAGCGATTGAACTCCGCATCGACATTGAAAAAGTCATCACCGAAATGGCGGAGAAGTATATGGATAGCCTGCCGCATCTGGCAGCCTTGTACTACATCACCACCGAAGTCGGACCGGACGATGCGGCAGCCATCGCTGGACGCAGCGGGACGAAGAAGTGCTGGTGGTTGACAAGCGTGGTCAAGCCGATGCGCGAGGAGTTGTGTGAGAAGCTGGAACTCTTCAAGCCGCGTCAAGAAACGTGGCGGGATCGGCATCTTGCCGGAGTGGAAGCACCGCTGCTGCGCCTGGTCGCCCGATACGAGGCGGAAGGCAATCTTCGCATGGCAGCGACGGTGCAGAGCATGGGGGCATACGAAAGCTGCAAGACGCTGGTTGAGCGACTGGGGTTGTCGAAATACACGATCCACATGCTACGGCGAAACGCACATAAGGAACTGAACAAAGTCTACGGCTGTCCAGCGTGAAACGGTCAGTCGTTTTTATTTTGGTGGCTGGTGAGCAATCGCCAGCCATATATTTTTTGCGACTAGCTTATGCATTGCACTTCAGTAATTGTTTCAGGTGCAATATCTCGTATGAAACGACAACGCTCTTGCTTTGGATACAGCAGATACAACCGCTCTGAAGCCCGTGTCATGCTAACATAAAATAGCTTTCGTTCTTGAGCCAAATCTGCTTCTTCGGTTTCACGCGAAGCTATGTATGGAATTGTGCCTTCGCGCAGGTCAATCAGAAATACCACAGGGAATTCCAGACCTTTCGCCGAATGCATTGTTAACAACTTCACTTGATTCTCCAGTATCTCGAATTGCTCATCTCGAAAATGCGCCCAGGGAATGTTCTCTTTAGAAAGCAGTTTTCTAAGGGTAGCGAGTGATAAGTCATCATTCCGAGCTAAAAGCGCAATATCTCCTGGACGGTATTTTTCGCTCTGACATAACTTAATGATAGTGTGGATAACGAACAGCATGGCTTCGTTGTTTTCACCGTATTGTGCTAGAACTGGCTTTGGTCCCAAACGATGCGTGCTAGTCGGCAGGATATATTCGTTTTCCAGTTTAAGATCACCACATCCATCCAAGATATGGCGTGCTGCTTCGAGAATTTGAAGGGTATTGCGGAAGTTCTTCGCCAAGGTGCGTGTTCGATTTCCGCGAACGTTGATACCCCCTTCTTTCCAAGATATGCCGCGATAGTAAATGCTCTGTGCGGGATCAGCCAGCAGAGTCAGGCTGCGTGACTCTTCAAAATCAGTTACCAAGCTGGAGGCTAGACGTAGATAGCTCGGTGGCAGATCCTGTGCTTCATCAATGATAACAACATCACGTTTCGGTAGTGAATCGTGCTGCTTAAGCAACTGTCTCGGTAAGTCAGCAAAATCGACGAGGTTGTTTTCATCAAGTAATGCCTGATACCTCTTGTAGACCTCCCACATAATCGGGCGATGTTTTTCACGATCCAAACCAATACCCCGTCCAACACGATCAATTTTCTGATAAGCAGGGAGGCTTTCTATTCCGCGCGCACGGAGAACGTCGTCAATTTCATCTAAAAGAAATTTGTACGGGGCGGAAGCTATCCGATCATCAGGATGGGATTGAGCAACTTCTTTTTGAGCCTGCTTGATCAGAGCAATACGCTTGTCAACCTTACGTTTTCTATCGACTGATAACTCGTAACGTCGAATTCCCGCAAGGCTTTTCATCATCCAGTGGCTAAAGGTGTCTACCATGATCGTGCGGGGCAGATCACCATAGAGTTCCTGATAAAGCTGCTTCAAAGCTGTTGCAAGAGTGCTCGTGTAAGTTAGCACTAGAATAGCTGCTTTCTCGTTGAGCATACGATGCCGGTGCTCCATTGTTTCTACCAAGTAGTATGCGCGATACAAACCAATGGTGGTTTTTCCTGATCCTGCGACTCCTTTAATTAAGATTGGACCCGACGCACTTACTCGTACAAGTGCTATCTGCTCATCATTCAGATTGAGCAGTAGGCGTTTAATCTTGCCTTCGCAATAGCCTTCAAGTTGATCGACTGTCGTGCGATAAAGCAATTGTTTTGTGTCTAAGAATCTGTCTAACGTCCAGTCTGTACCCTTCAACAGAATATCATAGAGGGTGTATTGAACATTCTCAGGGATCGTCAAATCCCAGATGGATTCGGGGTCACTGAGCGTTCGTACTGTATCCAGGTATTCATCTGGCACACCGAATAATCGCAGGTGATTAGTCGGGAAATACTTAAATGGCTGTGGCTTATCCAAGTCATTGCGCCAGTCCGAGATTGACTCAACGGACGGCGCTATTTCAGTGTGAAGAGTCTCCCACCCTGTTTGCTCCACTCCGGGAAGGCTAGTGAATGCATCGACAAAATCGTGTTTACCCACACGCCATAATCCAATACTTCCCTGACCTAGCCACTCCCAAAGTATTCGATAGCTTTCATTGATTCGTGATCGAAAAATGGCTCGGCTTGTCACTGTGATATGTTTGTGGGTATACAAGCCGGGATGATGTGGATCTTCTTCGATCCGTTTTATGGTTTCTGGCACTCTTTCACGAATAGCCTTATCAAGTGCATCTAGATCATCACGGAATTGTTCGGTTACAAATACGATATACATGCGAACCCCACTGTTGGCTCAAACATAATCAGACGGACGACGAACAGCCCTGAATGGATTCATACGCGCAATTTCATGGTCAGGGTATTGTCGCTGGATTTGCTGCGATGCAGCTATATATACAGGATGTTCATCTCGCCACAATGGATGTGTCTCAATGAGGACCTTATTGCGATTATTTTGGTTTCTTATAAACACGCGCAGACCGTTGATTGTTTCGATGGAATTGAAATGAAGTTTTCTCATTGCAGCCGGAATTGAATCCCGCAGTATGGATTGCCAGGGGTTTGGACGATTTTTCCAATCAGAGGTTAAATCGATCCGTATTTCCCCAGAAGCTATACGTGCCATATCGAGAGCCAACCGCCAATCCAGTAACCCATGGTAGGGCATATTGTTGTAGTCACGGAGGCACTTATTGCAAGAGGTATCACATTCCAGATGTGTTTCGTGCAACCACTTGGCAGCAATACTTTCGTGACCATTAGGATTTGCGTCAGGATCAGCATGTTGAAGTAGTATTGTAAAAACTTCTGGTTGCCCCAAAAATTTGCAGTATCCGGCACCGTTTTCTAGCTTATCGCACAGAAATGCCTCTGCGAAGGGACTGCCATCACCCTGATAAGTACGTGTCCCTGATTGAAGTTCTTCAGGATCAATGTCCAGATATGCACTGGCAATAGTGCGTAGCCAAAAAGCAAAGGAAAACCACGCTGCTCTTCCTTCAAGTGCAGTCGGCTCTGCAAAAATACCATCGGGCCAATCTTGAATACCTGCCAGCAAAACATCAGTCTTTCGTCGTGCCATGAGTGCAATACGATACCCATCACTTGACTTCTTGATGTGAACCCCCCGACCACTGGATGCTTTTGTAGTGTAAGCACCCTGACCAAATGAAGCTAAATCACTTTTTCTGCTTCTGACAAGGGCATCGTAGAAAATAAAGCCACCATCACCACCGCGATCATTGATCGAAATGATGTAATCTGAAATGGCGTTAATACGCGCATTTTTGATCGTATGATCAATCCCGCTACGTTTGAAGGCAAGCGAAGGGTATGTTGCTCTTGGTTGCCACTCGAACTGCCCTTCATAATCTTGTGGGTTTTGATCCGTGAAAAAATGACGTGGTTCGCGGGCATCGACAATATGTAAGTCAGAACTCTGACAGACAGGGCAGATCATAATCTCAACGGGATCAATTTCACGAACGGTATCGGTTTGATCTTGTTGAGGAATAACGGCACGACAATTGGAACATACTCCGATTTTCCGGCTCGGTTCATTTAATGGTGGATGAAAACCGGGACGGACACCTATATTTCCCCCTTGAGGGAATATGTCAGCAACACCGAGAGATGTATGGACGACTTTATCCTTTACTGTTTGAGAACCGGGGGCAAATTGACTGATTGCTATATCTAAATCACGATCAACACTTCCACCTTCTAGCAATCGTCGAGCGCTAAAAGGCCACTCTGTGTATAGAACGCGAACACGGGTAGGAAAGCCAAACATAGGGAGTAAACCGGCATTTGCAAGCCGTTCGCTCAGCGCATCCTGTGTGAAGCTTGGATCGGATGCTACTTGGTCAATATCGTTCAGAAAATCGTCCTGAATATAAGTGTATAAGTCGTCTTCTGCATGTTGATCATTCTGCCATGTAGTTTGCAAACTCAGAACACGAATAATGTTACGAATTATCTCTTCATTTTCATCAGCTTCAATCCATTCCAGAACTTGTTGGCGATAGATTGTCTCCCAGTGGTCAGCTTCTCCGAATTCACCATGTACATTATCCGAGCGATATTCACCCATATCGAAATCAGCAAAAGAGCAGCGTAAAATCTCTTTACGCAATACACGCATAAAAATCGCTTTACTATTCATATCAACATAAGGTGGTGGGGGGACATCACCTGTCATGCTTTCTGGACGATAATAATAATAATCATCGTGGCTACGACCACGACAAAATGTCACTGCCAGCGATACTCCTGCATTACGACGACCAGCACGACCCACACGCTGTTGATAATTGAATCGGCGTGGTGGCATATTCGCCATCTGCACCGCAAGCAGGCTGCCAATATCGACACCTGCTTCCATGGTCGTTGTAACGCTGAGAAGATCGATTCCCCTCACCTTTGCGATTTCATCCCCAATAAAGATTTCTTGGAAGTGGCGTTGCCGCTCTGGGCGATCATCTTTATCCGTTTGTCCGGTAAGCTCCTCAGCGTTCATTCTAAATGGTTCGCCAGATTCACTCGATAGGTATGTATAGTAATCATAATCTGGACGAGTCTCACCCTCAATAAGATTTACGCAGCAATCTGGACAGGCGTTTAATCCTTGTTGAAGATAAAACGCATTGCACTTAGGACAGCGAAATCCATCACGTTGACCATTTGCGTTCAAAGCAGGAGGAGGCACGATGTAGAGCTGACGTGGATCAAGAGACAAACCGCTGCGTCCTGTAACAGCAACTTGATTACTCAGTAATTCCCGTTGAATATCTGCCGACTCAATAACAATATGTTTGAGGAAATCGCCTACAGGCTTAGGCATAGTATCACGATCACCAGGAACAAAATGATCTGCGTAACTATGGCGACGGCGTGAGCCAAGCTGACGAATGACCAGATTAGTTGCTAACCGAATACCATCATCTGGGAGGCGAGTGGTGGAGTAAGTTACCCAACCCTGTCCTAAACCTTCCAAAGATCGCGCCATATGTGGGAATAGTGCGTACATCACTTCCCCCATTAGCGAGGCATGGATACGCTCAATCAAACGTTCTTGAGCAGGTAAAAGGGGGACTTTGTTGACGATAGGGTCATTGTTCCATTGGTAACAATCGTACCAAGGGTATTCACGCTCATCGAAATAACGCATGACATCGTGTGTTGTACCCCCTGGATTGATACCCAATCCAAGTAATTGACGTGCAATGATGCTAATGAGGCGAGGTAATGATGTTGCCCCACCATAATTAGTGAGCAAATTAATCCATTGCTGGTATATACCCTGATTTACCGGTGGGCGATTATTCATCCATCGAGTTGCTTCTGCGTCAAGTTCATCATGGGTGCTGACGAAATATTGCATTCGAGTATGATCTTCTATTTGTTCAGGCTGATTCACGGCTTCATAAAGTTTGTGGTTTATTCCCTTGAGCATTTCCAGTGCAGTATTTTTCGGCTCAGAAAGACGAATGTAGCCAACAAGATTATCCCAATAACGCTCTAAAGCCTGAATCAATGCCATACGCAGTACATCACGATAGTGGTCACGTTCCATTCCTGCGGCGAGTTTAGCTGCATCCTGTCGGCTGTCGGAGAAAATAACCAGCTTGCGGGTCGCATCATGTTCAGTTGGTTGTGGCATCTCGCGGAGTAACCCTGCTGCCAAAACCTGACAGGCTTTCTGAAAACCTGTACGATGGTTTCGCAGTGGTGATTTATTCTTTTTCTTATACCCATAATCAGCATCACAACAGGCACAGTTCGCCGGGAGTTCAGACTCTATAGCCCCATTCCCTGTTACTGTATATATGTAGCAAGGGATTTCGTTCTCACCGATATTTGTTGCATTGACGCGAACACTTCCTGTTACTGTATCCATTGCCGCTTTTGTCCAACGTGCTGGTTGTCTAATGTCGGGTGTATTCCAATCCTTAGTCTGGGGTTGTATTTTACGCCAATCCACCGGCCAGATTAGAGCGTACTGACCATGATTTCTACTGGTTGTTGCACGCTCAGGCATTCCCTCAAGGTCGGGTTCATCCGCCGTCAGGATCATTGGCGCAGAGGTAATATGACCCTTTCTATCTTTTGGGAAATGTTTGAAGCCACCCAGATAAACTTCACCACAGACTTCGCACACAATCATATCCAGGACCCGTGAACCACAAGAACACGTTAAGCGATGGTTAGCATAAATCGCGCCAATACTGGGTTGGTCTTGAGTACGCCTCTGATGATCACAGTTAATGTCGGTACAATCTGGATTGCTACATGCCCATAAATTGAGCAGGTTATGAAAGAAAAGGTGACCACGCACGGGCTGAGGGGAGCGTTTTGTCTCTTCTTGCCTAGACAATCCCAGTGCCAGCAGTAAACCACGCATGGTGTCGGAAATACTATCACCTGCACCGCCAAATAGGATCTCATCGAGGTGAGGAACTTGTATAGCACGAACACTGCCATGTCTCGATTGTGCGGCATCCCGAATAGCCGCAGCAACATCGATTTCTGCTAATGCTTCACCAAGCCTCATTTCTGCGCTTAGATGTTTTCGCGGGGTGCGCTCTAGTTGCTGGGCGAGTTGTGACATGGCTCGCTGAACAACTTCGCTATTAGGGTCAATCGGTAGCATTGGGTCAATTGGATTGGGCTGTGCCTGCTTCACGAAATTCGAGAATTGCCGAGCATAAACGCTGAGATTAAAACGAGCATTACCTTTTGGGGCAACTTGTACACCACTGATAAAGCTAGATCTCGAGAAATCACGTCCAAAGAACTGGCGCAGAAATTGCTTACTTTTATCCGAATTGTCCAGACTAGCAGTGGTTGTAAGGATGCGTAACTGACGTGAATTCGGGTCTAAACCAAGACGATCCAGAACAAGGCGCAGAATATATGCTACTTCAGTACCCGGTGTTCCCCGATATGCGTGTAACTCATCCACAATAAGATGGAAGATATGTAGAGGGTTTTCGGTATCTCGATATGGATCTAATTCCAACCAACGGCGTGTATCATCGAATATGGACGATTCTATGGAACGCATCAACATAATGTTGAGCATAGAGTAATTGGTGATGAGAATATCGGGCGGGGTATCCTGCATATCCCACCGAGACCACATTTCACCCCCATCTGGATTGGCAAAGTACCATTGGGCATCTTCACCGTCTCTACCACTTTTCATAATTTGCTGATATGAATCTTCCATGTCCTTTAGTTCGTCACGTAAACGTTTGGTACTCTCCGGGGTTTCTGCACCTGATATTGGAGTCAATCCAGTGTAACGTCCAAATGTAATGCGATTCCCATCCCGGTTTGTATCCAACCAGCTTCGAATAAGATCATTATCAAGGGTTGCGCGTAAGCGACGTAGTTGATCCTCGACAAGTGCATTCAAGGGGTAGAGAATTAGCGCACGCAGCGCTGTTGGTCGGTTGGTGTGTTCCCATTGTGAGGTGCGATCTGTACCATGTTTCCACCATTTACGCTGTTTGTTGGGTTTATTGGCTGCTTCCCAAGTAGCTGACTCACGGGCAAGGTGTGCCAATAATGGCAGTAAAAACGTTTCTGTTTTACCTGAACCAGTCCCGGTTGTAACAACAATATCCTTACCATACTTTATGGCATCTATAAGGGATTGTTTTTGATGTTCGTAGAGAGGGCGATCCGATGGGAATAACCCTTTTGCCAGTTCTGCCAGATCGCCATAACTCTCATCAATCTTAGCCAGTTCAGATGCAACTTGATTTAGAGTAGTTCCATCTGTGGGATAAACAGGCACAGTCTCCAGTAAGGGCGGTTGACTAAGAATAGTTGATTGGCTAAGTAAATCCCGACGTTCTTCTGATAGAGCTTGATTACGTAGAGGAAAAGCACTTTCAATATACATACGATAAATGCGTTCGAGACGCTGATAAGAACCCACGACATCATGCATAACTAAATTCCTCTGTATTCAATGAATTCTGCTTCTAACTTGTTTGCCACTATATGAGCTAGAGTTTCGGAGATATTCCCGAAAATAACCTGATCATGTCTATAAATCGGTAATCGACCCGAAGCTAATACTAATGAGCGCTCGTATAAATCAGGTAGACGCTGGTCTTTTGCAATACTCAGTGTCTTCAAATGTTCATCGTAATGAAACTCACAGGTTTCTCCAATGCGCCGGAGCATCAAATAGCGCAACCCATACCAATCTGCCTTGTGCCACCTATCCTTTTCAGCATTATAGAACAGCGTGAGTTGTGGATGTTCAAACCGTGTGGAAATATGAGTTAACCGATACAGTCCAGTTACTTTAGGCAGCTCAATGGGGTAAAAGCCATGGTTCATCCACTGCTCGTAGGTATAGTTACCTTTGACAAGCGAAAGTGCTGGCAAAGAAATTTCCCATGAAGCCAGGTCTGGCAGGACACTGGCGATTCGAATATCCGCTCGACCTGCCAGGTATACCGAATGATGCTGCTGTGTAAAGGATTTAGCGAAGTCTTCAGCTTCATCTTGATTTGTAAACATAATGCGTACAACTTCAGGTGCATTGCCGTAAGGATGAGGCTCAGATTCAACCTGAGCTACTTGTTGAAGTGCTTGAATAAGCTGTGGTGAACGCTGTCCCGCGAGGAATGCACAATACTGCCCCTCGTTGGATGGTATTTCAACAATGCATGAAGGGGTTATAAACCAATTTTGCCCCTCATTGGTTAACTCAAGATGTCCAAGTGAACGTAAGCGACGAACAATGCGTTTTGCGTACTCTCCCTTTGGATCTAAACCCAGCTCTTGGCAAGCGGCACGGAATTGCTGCCATGTTCCGCGACCATATGCCGAAAGCCAATATAGTAACTCATTGTAAGCAGGGTCAATTTCGGCAGTCTGTGTCCCAATTGCCTCGACACCGCTATAACTAAATGGATCAGATGGCTCTAGTTTGTCGAGTTTGAGCATTTTGATCTGGCGCAGATTATGTATTTCTAATTCTTTTCCACCCGGCACCATTCGTTTAACGTCATCGAAGTAAACATACATCTGGTGGTCACTGAGGTGAAGTCGTTGGAGCATACCATAAAATTCATTGTAGATTTCTAGGGGTATAATTCCTTTCTCTTCGCTTGCTACCCCGACAAAAACATAGAATTGCCCTCTTTTTTTACCTGTACCTTTTTCATAACAGAAACGAACCACAAAATCGCCAAGCCGATGTTCTCGAACTGCTTGTGCTAACCTTAGGAGGATGTCATGAGGAGAACCAACCGTGTTGAATGCGATATACCATCTTTCCATAGCTACTTATCCCTCACCATTGCCCCGTAGATTGACAGGTTAAATTCATCCGCAGTTTGAATAAAATCCATAGAGCGTGGAGCTATATCGGACCAGTTCAGTATGCGAACAATTTTCTCGTCAGATTGCCCACTCTGTTCAATGACAACCCTATAGTTTCCGGCTTGTCTCCAAGGAACATCAATAAGCTGACCCGGTTCAATTGTGGCGGTATAAATAGGTGCTTCATCTTCATCAAAAACGGTTAGGTCTGCATTCGGTAAGAACGATGCAAGACTGAGTTTAGGTTCATATCCCACAAACCAGCCATGTCCACGTGGCGCACGTAAACCTCCAACAAAATTGGTACTAAATGTTGTTCGCGGTTGCAATGTCAATCGCAAAGCCTCGTTACCCAAATTGAGACTCATCCATGCCTGAGGTTCCGACTGGACAGTCATCCCACCATACTCATGCCAACTATCAAATACTGGAACTATGGTTTGCCAAGCGAGCAGCCCTTCATCCCTAAGTTTAGTCAAGTCCTCTTGAACTTCTTGATGGACAAGAAGTATGAATTCTGTCCCTAACTCAATCCCTTTATCCCAACTTGCGTACACACCTGAGTCGGGTGTGTCAGGATCAAGGGTTAACACCCAAAAATCACGCGCGGGTAAAAACAGGGATTTGATAGCGGAATTTGGAGAAACAATGGGAACTTTGAGACCGTTGGTTAGCTGTTCTTCGTCGAGACTCCATAGTGGCAGATACCAACCCGGACGATCTTCAGTTAGTGTAAAACTTTCGCTAGCATATTCTGTGTGTAGCTCTGCCGGCACCGATTGACGTGTTTGGCGTGGAAATAAACGATATTCAACTACACCTGAGAAGAAATCTTCTGAACGATATATTTTACCGTCCAAGGAAGTGCGGAGTTTGGGTCCAGATGTAGGCAGGTGTGTATCATTCTCATCCGACTCGCGCCAATCTTCATATACTTCATAACAGGCGCTGCTGATAGCCTCATATGATCGAAGCCACATATCGCCTTTGGTATCTAAAATTTCCTGAAGATGTGTTGTTAAGTATTGCGAATCTCTACGAACACGTTGCATCAAGAGCACTTCATCGAAGTTTTTACGCCAGTTCGCCTGTTTAAAGTGACGCCACAGTTTGTTTTTGTCAGACTGTCTTAAGAGAGCTTGTGATATCGGGTATCTGATATATTTGTAAGCCCCATCGCCTGAACTTGCAGTTGGTAAGAAGCCTTGACTACGTAACCACATCGACCAGTCTTGCCAAAGTCTTTCATCAGCATCTGAGCCTCTTAGACCCTCAGTTCTTCCCTGCTGATCAGGTAAGCCAAGCACACTATTAAAATGGGTGTAGAAGTCTTTGGGATCGATAGGTTTTTCGCCACTCTCGTCTCCCATATTATGAGCCGCCAAAACCATAGCGGCTAAAAAAGCAACATAGCGTGGACGATCTTGTGTATCCCGCGGAGAAGGACTTGTAAAGCGCGATAAGTTAATGCGGTCTTTGTACACACAGTGACTTCTAATAGATCTTATAAAGTCTTGGCTCCAGCCACTATCAGGTCTTGGCTCATCGAACGTGAACCCGATAGCTTCTAGGGTTTCGTTGTCTGTCGATAAGAAAACATGCGCTCCAATACTCAGTCCCTGAGTTGCATACTGGATTATTGCATTATTCCATTCGTGGTAGGTTGGCATAATCTCTAATTCCAATATTGTCCGTTGTGCGGTAACAGCATATACACTTGATTATAACATAAGAACCCTCATGGGAAAGTTGTTTTCGTCAATAACTTCGTAAATTCTCAATCGTCAGATATGCTCTCATGTGATATGATTCTGGGCAATCAGTTGCCCAGAAAGCACGAAGATGATACAAGTAAAGTCACTTCAGCTCGAACATATTTCAAAAGTCAAAATGTTAGCTGATGCAAATCGTGATTCCCTTGGATTTAATACACGCGGGAAGTTTGAAGAAGTTGTTAAACAAGAACGTGGAATGGTCGCACTTGATAACGATGAGGTCATAGGATTTGTCATTTACCGTCATCGTAAAATTGACCATCAGACCACACTTTCAGAAATATGTGTTCATAAAGATTATCAAGGTCGTAACATCGGGGAACAACTTCTGAGTGCACTGGTTCACGAATGCGGAGAAAAATCACGGAGCTTTATTCAACTGAAGTGTCCTATTGATCTACCTGCGAATAAATTCTATAAGCGGTATGGTTTTGAATTATCTGCAACTGAGAAAGGCAAGAAACGTTCTCTGAATGTGTGGCGTTTCGCCCTTCCCCAGCACGAAAATGATAAGGTGTAGGACATGGATTTTGTTGCATCCATGACTCATCGTCCAAACGAGTTACGGCAAATTTTAAGTATGTGGCGTGGTTCTGGCGATAGTCGTAATCCATTTGCGCGCACAATTTACACTCCCCTGTTTGCTCAACAAGGGGTACGGCAGTTAATGGTTGATGAATTTCAATCCGTTGGTGGTGTTATTTTCGATTCTGGCGGATATTTCGTCCAACAAGGTGCGATCACTTACGAGTCTCTCTATCAGAAGCTCAAGGCTTTCTACAACCAGAATAGATGGGGAAGCTGGTATGTATTGCCAGATTATGTGCCTACTTCAAACCTATCACCTTCCGAGGTCGAAGAACGCATTCAAGCAACAATAACCGTCACAAGGCTGTTTTTTACAGAGATGCCAACAGAGCTACAAACCCGTGCATTGCCTGTTGTACAGGGTTACACCCGCGAACAAATTAAAGCCTGTGTAGATGCATATGCCGATTTAGGTGTGGCTTATATTGGCTTCGGCAGTTTTGCCACCAGCGGAGACAACAATAGTATCAATATGGTCAACAATCAATCACTCGAAATGGTAGCTTTCGTCAAAGAACAAGCCGAATTAAAAGGACTCCGAGTGCATCTCTTTGGCATTGGGACTCCAGAAGTATTGTTCAAATTTAAAGAACTGGATGTGGATAGTTTTGATAGTTCGTGCTGGAGTCGAACAGCCGGTTACGGCAATGTTTACCTTCCATTTATCGGACGGCGAAACATATCTACTCGCATGATTCGTGATATTGGAGGAGAGGCTTACCGTCCCGAAGATTTTATGCGTTTAAAGGACGCTACAGGGCATGATTGTCCATTTTGCCAGGATTATGAAAGTCTAAAACACAATCGGATTCAGCAAATGGTACACAATTTATTTGTTATGATGGACACTGTAGAAGGGTTGAATCGTGGCGAGACGATTATTCCAGAGTTGGTCGGCATTAATCCTTCGCGCTATCTAAATATGGGAACACGACCTCACTACAAAGTACCGAAAAGGAACTGAACAGTGAGCAAACCAACCGGCTTTCATGTTCGACATGATCTTCAACCGAATTTCACCTACGAATTGCTTATGCTTTTGCAAGCGATTCCTGAAGGACAAACTGAAGAAGATCTTCATAGCGCAGCTCAGGTGCAGGGTTATACGCTGCGCCAGCGTACCAGTTACGGAAAACTCATTAATTCCTTGGAAGAACTTGGAGTTCTAGAAAAAGCACACAAGTTACTCAGGCTAACTGATCAGGGACACATCATCTCTGAAATCAGCCTCTTTCAACGTCAGTTATTGGGTGAGCTAATCCATTTTCTGTATTACACAGTATTTGAATCTAACAACAATCTACGTTTCTCATGGAGCTATCGCACGGTTTGCGATCATCTATGGATGACATCGCCCTGCACTGTTAATCGAGATCGCCTAGTGAATATTGTCGTTCAAAATGCGGTTGATGAGTTTGGCGAAAGAAGTATCTCATTCAGTACCCAGAGTGTGATGGGGATTTTGTATTGGGTTGGCAGCCTTTATCCAGCATGTTTGGATGTCTCTGGAAGGGTTTTTTCGCGCCGACTATATTGCCCTCTCGAAATATTTATGCTAGCGCTCTATCACGTTTATCAGAGATTTAATGTTGATGGAATGTCGGTACTATTAACTCCAGAAATGCGTCAAGAGGTGTGCCAGATTTGCCTGATAGTGCCTGAGGCATTTCAAGAAATGTTGGAGCAGGCTGAAGCAAGTTTTAATTGTATTAAAGTTCGACGGGAACGTGGCGAACGATTAGCAATTAGCGGCTTTAGCTGGAAAATTTTGAAAGAGTGAATAAATGATGATTGCGACTGAGGGATTAAATATCCTCGCCAATAAAGAACCAGTGGTAGCAACCCATGTTGGCATTTTTGATTACGAAAGCGCTGAGCAGACATATCATCGGTATCGTTCTGAAACAACCACTTTTGTAGTATCACCGGATATTCAGCGTTACCAGCGCCAGTTTGTCCAGACCGTACTTGAAAATCAGACAACAATTGCCTGCCTGGTTGCGCCATTTGGCTATGGCAAGACTAGCACTGCAATTAGCGTTTGGAAATCCTGTGAAGAAGCGAGTCTTCTGGCAGTGCCGCCATTTAGCTGTAACTCAATTGCTGAGATGGGGCAATCTATTGCGACAGCACTGATGTATCGCCTGGAACAAGCTGGACAGACAGAAGGTGTCGCTCATGTGCAAGAGGCATTTGAAGAATATCTCACTTCATCAGCGCAAAAGCTCGCAGAACAAGATGCTGAGCGGTACGGCATCAACATTGAAGTTGCACTCCAGAGCATAGAGGACAAGATTAAAAATGGCTACTTACAATTAGAGGCAAGCGCTACACATTTGTTGCATTTCTTAGAGCAACTGGTTGCAATTGCATTGGATGCTGGCTTCAAAGGCTTGGTAGTAATCGTAGATGAATTTCAGCAATTTTTGGGAAACATCAATAAGGGAGTAATTACTAATTTCCGAACTTTAATTTGGGGTTTACAAACACGCGGGGCATTGCCGCTCGGATTTCTTATTACGATGGACCCCGATACTGAGCGCAATTTAACAGACAGAGGTGCAGACATATTGCACCGAATTCGCAATCATGGACTCTATCTCTCTTTCTCAGATATTTATACCAGAGAATTTCCCCGTGAACTGTGGAGCCGTTATGCTGAAGCCTTCAGCTTTGTGCGTGAAAGCCAAAACATCGTTGATCACGCTACCCTTGAAGCTATCGGACAAATATGTGAGCGATCTGACCTAAGTAACGGTCCACGTACGGTAATTAACATTTTTCAACGGATTGCCACACTTCACGCGACTCGTTCTCGTTCATACACACCCTGTGATTTGATTGATGATTTCTTGACAGGTGACATCCGATTCGATGGTGATCGTGGCAAAATCGCATCTCTGGTTAACGAAATTAGCTCTTACGATTACATCAAACGATCAGCTTCCCGTGTGGAAACTATCAAGTTGATTGCAGCATTTCCGCGCGGTTGTCCCACTGAAGTTGCCGAACGCTATGGTTTACAAGAAACCTATGCGTATTTGTTCGATGAGTTACGGGGCGAAATTCTGGTAGAGCTACCTGAGGGTGTAGCGTTAGTTGACCTGCAAAAAGTAGGCAAACCTCAGAATAAGTTAAATATCATCCTCAAAAAATACTGGCTGCAAATTACCGAAGCAGAGATTATCTCAGACAAAGCTCTCCAATATTTTGCCGAGTATGGTGTTAAACCGCTCTTTCCTGAATTTACGAGCCATCAGAATGGCTGGCAACCTGAAGCAGATCGTTTCCTGCTTACTTCAGCAGGTGGTTACTTCAGAGTTTACAAAGGAACATTTTTTGAGGAGTATCCCCAGCGACGGATTGCCGTACAAATCTGTTTTAACACACGCCAGATTGTTCAGCCGGAAGGTTACGTTGATGCTCAATTTGTGTTTCTTATCCAAAAAGATGAAGAGAACCATGACAGTTTATCTGATGAATTAAATCATATCCCCACATTTATCATTCCAATACCTATCCACAGACCTTTCAGTCGTCAATTGCCGCGCGATATTCGTGAAATTGAAAGTTTTCTTAGCCCTGTGATACTTACTCCTGGGGTGTTGGTCAGCCTGCTCAACTATATCACCGAGCAAATCCCCCAAATTGAAGGCATTTCTGAACAAGAGCATCAACGCATTTTAGACACAAGAGGTAAACTTCAAGAATTTCTGCTTAATATGTCTCTCAGTGATGAGACGTTTGAAGCATACGAAATCAAGATTTATTCTCGTGGTGTGCAAGCATTCCGTGATGCCTTGTTTAACATTCTTCGCCGTCGTTATCCTCAATATCAGACCGTTTTTATTAATGCAGCATGGAAGCGGACACTGGAACAGTATCGCTATACCTTAGAACAAATTACTGGAGCGCAACGACGTGGTATCGAGCCGTTGAACGGCAAAAAAACTGAGTTAGCGCTTCTTTTTGAACAACGACAGTACGCCGGATTTGAGAGTTACGTCAAACAGTTCAATGGTTTGGTCGAGGTAATTGACTGGCGTGGAGATGCCGGTTCACTGATGTTCCACCGTCATTCTTATGAAGATAACATCATTGAGATGATTAGCATTGAAAACGGATTACAAGAGGATACCGTTTATAGCTTATCACGTGAGCAGGGATACCTTCCAGAAGAGACAACGTATTTCATTGATTTCCTGTTACTTCGAGGTTATATCGAACGTGATGTAAACACTAATCAACTACTTCCAGCAACGACACTATCTCAAGATGAACTTATCCGTATTGCCCGTGACATACTGGATGAACTGCAATTTACTCAGCAATTGTTTGACAAAAATCTTGCTTCCGAATTACTTGTCCCCATTGAAACACTGCTTTTTGATCTTCAGCAAGATACTACTGATTTATCCGATTCCCAAGTGAGACTTCTACAATATCAGCGTTCAATCCAACAGGCACGTGCAGGTATCGTCAAAGATTTGCGGACTGCTGTGCAAAGTAAAATCGAAAATCTCTACTGGTATAAAGCACGTTTTAGTGAGCCGCTGATAGAGTCTTCGTCTGGTCTCTTGCTTGATACGCACATTAATGGAGCGCAGCGCACACTTCAAGATTTAGTTGCACAGGCGATTCTTCGTATCGAAAAGCGTGTCTCTGCAATGCGTGAAGCTATGGGGACTTCGCTTGATCTGGATACAGCGGATTTCCGCACGTTCAAAGATTACAGCGCCCATCTTCAACGACAAATGCAATTGGCAGATGAAGATGTGACTAGCTCAAAACCGTTGATAGAACAATGTGATACGCATCAAGATTGGGTTCAACTGATTAGTCGTCTTAAGCGCCTAACAGATATGGTGGAAGTTGCTGCTGAAATAACGGATGTTGGCTTACTCTCACAAAATCTAGAGCGAATTCAGTGGGACATAAAACAAGAATTTGCCAGTGAAGGTCTAAAACAATATCGAGTCATATATGATCGATTTGTCCAGCCAATTTCTGAGATGCAAAACGAACTAGATATGCTTGTCAAACTGGCTAGCGCTCGGCAAGATAAACGCGAAATATCGCCAAATCCATCTCAAGTTACTTCGAACGAGGCAAACTCGGAAGATCTAGTAACTGAGGGATTTTCGTGGCTAACGGCAAATGGGCTGGTTGATCTACAAGAAATGTTTCGCCAAAGCCATCAAGCGGATAGTGATTTTCTGCATTATTTGATAGAGCTAAATCAAAGAGGAGAAATCAAAATCTATTGGAAAGGGGAAGCTTGATGGCTACTCTCAATTTCCATGTTCGACACGAAGTTACACCAGATCGCGTTTGGGATGTCGTGAGTGCCATTGGAAAGGGTACTGAAATCGAGCATGTTACTCAGTTTGATCGGCAATTAAGTCGATTGCGCCAAATAGGATTGATAACATCAAAAGGTGAGGCTGAGCTAACTGAAAATGGTCAGGAGATGCTCCGAATTGGCTCCCGACGACTTGAGGCAGTATGGGATCTACTTCATTTCTTTCATTTTATGCGTTGGAAAGTATCTAACCCAATTCAAGATACGATGTTCTTCACATACTTTGAGTATTGTAACTTGTTATACTCAAGGCGAGAGGTAGAACTATCTACCCAACGTGAGATCCTGGCTGCCGAAATGACGAGCCGTATATCTACATCACCCTATTTTGCAGATGAAATATCAAAGTTGGCAAAAGGTGCAGTTTCCCTAAGCGTAAATAGCCTTTCTGGTGTTGAACACTGGCTAGAAAAACTGACACCAGAAGTGATTATTAATAAAAGATTCGCTTTACGGCATTATTGTTCCCCTGAACTCCTGCTTATGGCGTTAAGCTATATGACTGAAATCACAGATGCACAATTAGGGATTGAACAGCCTTTGTCAGAAGATCGCCGCGAGTTGCTTTGCCGTATTTGTCTAATAGATGAAGCTGCCCTTGACCAAATGCTGGATTGGCTATTTCCAGAGTACCCTGATTGGGTACAACCCGGAACCCGCACAGGGAGCTATGGACGCTTTGTTCGTGTCATGCAATTACCGAGTTTGAAAGATTTGTTGCGATGAACTTTGATGGACTTCATGCCATTCTCAACAAGGAAGAGGTTATTCCGACACGTCAGGCACGGGATTTCCTCAATAATGCTCAAGAGATCGATGATGTTTATAAACATCATGTCCGCACCTACATCCCTCTTCAGACTGGAACTGATGAAGCCTCCGGCGTTTTAGATTTTGCAAGTAAATTCGTCAGACAAATCAAAGAAGCACGCGCCCCGCGTGGATATATCACGGCAGATTTCGGCTACGGTAAAACCAGTGCTGGTCTATTTGTTTGGCAAAAAGCACAGGACGCACGCCTTATTGCTGTCCCACCTTTCAGACTCAATCGCCTTGAAGATCTGTTAGACGCAACGGCTGGTTGGGTTGCCTATATTCTTGGGAAGACTGTTCCACAATTTGCTGAGCGAGTCGTAGAAATTTATCGCTTTTATCATGATCGAGAACTTGAGGCTATAGCTAACCGTTACGGAGTTACACTCGAACAAGCTGAACGCATGTACAGCGATCAGGCTCTACAGTTGAATATTGTCCCTAAAGAAATTGTACGATTCTTCGCGCAAATGACAGAATTGGTACAGGAGGCTGGTTTTGAGGGGCTAGTAATTATCCCTGATGAACTACAGCAATATCTGGAACCTGAAATAAAGTCAGGTAAAGTTGATCCGCTAGTACCGCTATTCGATATTGTCACTGAACTAATGAACCAACAGGGGAAGTTGGCGTTTGGATTTTTGATGATTATCACCAGCAAAGAACTGGGTGTTATCAACGACCAACGTGGTGATTTGATTGATCGATTACGTGGAAATACCCTTGATTTGCGTGCTATCTATGACCGCGAATTTCCTGCTCGCCTGTGGATGCGTTTTGCAGAGAGTTTTGATTATGTCCAATTAGCATTACAGATGATTGATGCTTATACGCTGGATAGTCTGGGTCAAATTGCATCACGACAAGACTTATCCAACGGTCCACGCACAGTTATCAATGTTTTTCGTCGTATCGCCCAACATGTGATCGAATCAAACGGTCAAATAGTGCCTTATACCCCAATTGATTTGATTGATGATTTTATAGCAAATCGTATCTCTTTTGATGCCCGAAAAGTAATCCAGGAAGTGACCAACACAGCACTGGCTGCCAGTGTAGTTAGGGGTAATGCAGAGCTAACTCAGGCAATAAAATTGGTGGCAGCCTTTCCTGTCGATGGAGTAACACGAGAAATCCAGGCGCATTATGAGCTTGCTGAAGCATGTGCTGAACTGAAAATCAGCGGATTTCCAGAAATCGTACTGGAAATCGGAGACCGTAATCGTCCGGCATTGATGTTAAGGGGATTAGATGCCGCACAAGAAAATACCGATGAACTGACCCTGATTCTCCGTGAGTTTGTACGCAATTATCAGCCGCAAGCAGCAAATCAACTACAGCGTGCGGTAAATGCTTTCGTATCGTTACTATCTTTGATATTTAAACAAGAGCACTGGGCTGTTGAATCAATAACATATCGAGATTTTGCTCGTAATGCTGAGATTGTATATAACGGGGCTTTCCCTGAAATGGTACGGCGGTTTCCTGAACGATTTGTTCATGTTCGGATTCTGGGAGACGACGAACGTGTGGTTGCCAGTAATTTTGAAGGGGAATGCAGCCTAACTTTCATTCTACGTCGCTATTTTGACTTGCCTACTCACCAACGGCAAAGCATCCTCGGTGAGATGCGGTTGGACGAAAACAACTTCAGGGCAGACTTTACACTCAATTTGATGTTACCGTGTTTTGATACCCTCAACCGATCAACTCAGGATCAACTGCGTCGTGTAATTGATGTTGAGCAAGTCACTCCATTACTGGTGTTGTCTCTATATGCCTATTTGCAGGATGCGGCAGATCGAGATGGTGTGTCAAAGCCACTCAAGGAGATGATTAAGCGCTCAATGTCTGTGCGTCTGTTGGAAGCTGCATTGGAAGTCCTGTTTAATCCGGCAGTGGGTGTTCAATTTAGTTCTGCCGGTGGACGCATCATTGAGCAAAGTGTTGGGAGCTTGATTGAGACTCGCTATGATGATCGATATCATACGCTTATAACCTACAAGCAGTGGCGCGATAGTCTGCGAAGCTACGTTTCCGCCTTGAAACAACTTCCGAATTTTTCTCAAAAACAAGGCTTTTCAGTTGTTGAAGGCACAAAAGACGATATTGCCCGCCTTTTTAGCACAACTGCCGCCAGCTTCGATGCCTTCCAATCACGCTTTTCCCAATTGCTCCAGATAGAAGGGGATGCCTTTCCGAGTCGTGCCGATGTAAAGGCTGGGCGTAAAGGTGGCGTTCGATTCACCCGTCATCCACTTGAAGAGATTGTTCTCGCATCTTTTGAGGGAGCAACAACATCTACAAAACGCGATGGAAACGCCCTAAGTGCTTTGCGCCTGGATGATGTTTACGGAGGCGCTGCTGATTTGGGTTATCGGAGAGATGAAATAAAGTTTACTCTGGATATTATGGAAGCGCGTGATCTTGTCGAAGTAGATGGGGGATGGGTTCGTGAGAAACCACGCACTTCTGTTTCTATTGATACACTGAATGAGCAAGTGCAGTTGTTCAAACGAGAGGCTGATCTGCTCCATCAAGCAAATGGACAGCCTGACATGAAGCTTATGTCTCATCGGGCAGAGCAATATGTTCAACGGCTGAAAGAATTACGTAGACATCGGAATGAATCGGAACTGATCGTTTTAGATGAACAAATTCAAGCAGATAGACCACTACTTCAAGCACAAATTGAACGAGAAATTAATGAACTTCGCAAACGAGTTGCCAAACTGGAACTGGTAAACCTATCGTCAGAGTGGTCTGAAATTCTCGTCACTATGATACGTGCAGGGACATTTACCTCCCCCATCAATCAAGTACGATTACAGTATGAACAAATGATGAGGCAATGGAACAATGAAGCGGCAGCTTATCGAGAAAGACTATCTGAACTCATCAGTGAACAGAACAATCTCTCGCTTAGTTCACTTCAGCGTTTTAATGCACGTATCAATCAGCTAACTAAAACACATCTGGATTTGAATGACCAACGTCGCATATTGGAGCGCATTGTTCAGCAGACTGAGGCGTGGCAGGAGGTAGCTAATCAATTTCACGAGCTAATGGAGGCAATTCAAAGACTGGGAGAACCAGCCAAGCACTTGCTCAGTCAGCTACAGGAGATTGAAGTTAACATTACGAGAGCATTTGAGAAACATGCTTCAGAAGCATTTAATACCGCACCCCAGTATAAGAAATTACTATCCCAGCTTGAGCAAGAAATCGAGGGATTTGCCAGTCAAGCAGAAAGAAAGTTCAATCGTGAACAGGAAAACTTTCGCAACTCACTTATTCAGAAAACAGGCGTAAAACCTGCAAAACTATGGCAGAAAATTATCTATAGCTCTCGTAATCCCGATGGTGTATACGGCAATTTATATCAGGCTGTTGAAGAACAAATGGCTGATCTTCTTGATGAATTATCGAGCAGTGTTGAGAGGGAGCAGACCGCCTTGATTGCCTTACGAACAATGCCTGTTGCACACTTCGAGAGCAATGGTGAAGCAGTGGAGCAGGAGCTAGGACGAATAGACACGATTCTCAACAGCCTCAATGATGAGTATACCCATTTGGCTGAAGGGGCAACCTCAACAAATATTCGTAACACTGAGAGGTTTGAGCAATGGCTTGATATTGTTGTCAGAATGCAAAATGAACTTCGAAATGTTCACGCAGCCATCCAGCAACTACGCGAGCTACCAGAGGGTCCATCTTTCTCACCAGATGAGCAGCTAGTTATTAATGCCCTCACCCAGTTAGGGGCAAATGCAAATTTGATACGATTGCGTCAAGGCTTAGATACAGTAAGTGATGATGCTTTCTGGTCAGTAGTAAAGAGTTTGTGGGAAAAGCAGATTGTCGAAGTAAATCTCAAAATTCAGTGAGCTTCATTACTCTACAAGGGCAGGAAGTTCGTCCGATTTTCCCATTCGCTTGCCTCACTGGCACCCAGAACTGCCAGTAGATCGTCAATTACTTTGGCAATCGCTACCGTATCCCGGACGAAGATTACGCCTGCTAGGGGCAATCCTTGTTCAATCCGTTCATTAGCGTACTTTGTCATTGTATCCAGATCATGGGTGAGTAGAATACGACCTTCTTTCGCAGCCCATTCCAGTACAGTCGGATCATCTGCGCCTGAAATCTCAGTATCCTGAACGCGAATCATATCTACATCGGGTTGTCGGGCGCGTAAACCTCGGACAATTTTGCCGTTGAAGTTCTCATCAAGAAGGAAACGGATCATTTGTGGGCTTTTTGCTGTTCTTGATACGCACGCAGACGAGTTCGCAGATCGCGGGCTTCTGGTGTCATGTTGGCTTCCATATAACGTAGAATCTGATCTGCCTGTTGGTCGCGCTGCCGCACATAATCGTCGATTTCAACCCGATTTGCCAGATAGTAACCAATGACTGCATATACATCAGCGGTTGTCAGGCTGGGATAACTGTCAACAATCCCTTCAGGAGTCTCGCCTATATAGTAGGCATGAATGACCAACTCAAGCAGCACGCGCGTGTTTCCAACGCGAATCGCGCCATGCTGATCGGTTCGAAGGGGGACTGTCATTGTGGGAGGATTTGGAATCATCCGGTAAACCTCATTCATCTCTGGGGATACATCATTCAGTACAATCATTTTAACATGGAAAGCTCTGCGTCTGCTCCGGGGTTTTGATAACCAGATAAAGGGTCAGCATTGGATTTCATTCTATCTCTTCTCCACATGGAGAAATTGGTAAAGACAGAAGAGAAAAAGATCAGAAAAGCACTCGAAGATGCGAAAAAGCAGAGTGCAGCATGGTGCAAACACATCACCAGACCCACAGTATCTGATGATGGTTTAATCGATCCTATCGATGCTCAACCGTATTTCAAACAGTGTTTGGAATCTGTGGAAAATGGTTTGGTTAAAATGGCACAACGCTTTTCCCCCGTGCAGTGGCTATGGTATTTACGACACTTCCCAAACATTCATCACATTGAGGATGAGGGCTTCGAAAACTACTGCAGGACACTCGCTACAATTCTGTCGGCACGCTCACAACGCAGAGACGATTCAGAACAATTCGATACGCAGCTCAGTTTTCCCCTAACTCAGTCAATCGCTAACCATGTTTTAGCATTTGTCGCGGGGATCTACGATTTGGGGGATTTGCACATAAAATATGGTGCTGCCGCCAGAGAAATTCCTTTCAGATTCAGCGCAAAACGCCTTCCAGATCCGGTTCTGACGGAATCTAAGCAAAAGGCAGGTGAGATTTTCGATGCACGTCAAAACATCGGTATTTCTGGACTCGCGGGAACTATTCCGAGCCAAAGTGATCTTTCTGAAAAATCACAACTGCTGGTGGTAGATAAAGTTTACTACCCGGTCGCAATGCCGCTGCCTTACTTTGAATTTTGCGATCTGGAGACACCACTGATTGTTCCGACGTACTACTTACCCACACAAATGCCGTTGACGCACATCGCAAATCTCTACAAGTTGACAGACAACGGTAATGAAAAATGGCTGAGCCGAGATGTATTTAGCTTAATGCTGTTGGCAGGTTTGCTGCTGCCAATTTCAGCCAGCGCACTCGAGCATAGCATCAATATAGCGATGTATGGTTACTCCGTACACGAGCGGAGTGATTTCGTAATGGATTATTGGCCCATATTTGATGATTTGGTTTCGATGATTAAAAACCTATTTCCCGGTGCTGAGTTGCCAGTCACTCCCATACAGTTGTTGAACGATATGGAAAGGTTAGAGACAAGCACACATCCCTTATTAGCAGGAGTAATTATGGGCGATAAGAAATGGATTATCATCGATCATGCAAGTGTGGAAGACAGATTGGGAAAGATGCTTCGGTTTCCAAATTTGGGTGGCGGAACTGGGAATCAGCGAGGTATTCACTTTGAGGATGCTATACAAAGTTATATCGATGCCTCCACCTGGAAGCCATCCAATGAACTACGGGCTA
>Ga0209490_10000689_pt1 | contig 33569 bp, 30 predicted proteins | sample MAT06_FD_187209 | JGI IMG/M metagenome (GOLD analysis project Ga0209490, IMG submission 187209) | Freshwater microbial communities from Lake Fryxell liftoff mats and glacier meltwater in Antarctica - MAT-06 (SPAdes) (version 2) | ecosystem: Environmental > Aquatic > Freshwater > Ice > Liftoff...
TCCTACGGAACTGGTATGATGTCGTTCCTACGGAACTGGTATGATGTCGTTCCTACGGAACTGGTATGATGCCGTTCCTACGGAACTAGTATGATGTCGTTCCTACGGAACTGGTATGATGTCGTTCCTACGGAACTGGTATGATGCCGTTCCTACGGAACTGGTATGATGCCGTTCCTACGGAACTGGTATGATGCCGTTCCTACGGAACTAGTATGATGTCGTTCCTACGGAACTGGTATGATGCCGTTCCTACGGAACTAGTATGATGTCGTTCCTACGGAACTGGTATGATGTCGTTCCTACGGAAATGATGCCTCACTCCAAGCTACTTTATAAACATATGCGCCCAAATGCTGCGCGACAATCTGAAAAGGTAGGGAAAAACCAAGATATTTAAGAGCAATCCGGTGATAAGAAATGTCTTTGGATGAGTGAGAAACCCGAATTCAATCAAGTGTATTGCATCAAGAACTTTGAGAGCTACCAATACAGAAACCCACAAGGCTACCACCAAACCCCAAGCTACATATGCGGCACCGAAATAAAATCCAGGTTCAGGATGAAGATTTGTTCCGCATTTTTCGCAGCGCTCTTTTATTTCTCCCAAATCCTTTAATTGAAATGTACTAGGGTTCTTGAACATAGAAGTTTCATGACAAGCCGGACATTTGAGTTTTAGCGTAGACAAGGTTCTATTCTGTTTCTTTTGAGACATGGCGCGAAATTAAGGCTAATAAACCTAGGGATGATGTGATCACCATCACATAGAAAGTCGAAAAATATTTATCGCCTCAGTTCGTCAATAAATGAAGCTGAGCGCTCAACAATTTTTTGATTGTCGACAAACCAAATTCGGCTTGCATATTTTGAAACCATATCGAGATCGTGAGACGAAAAAATGACGCTTAATCCTTGACTTTGCATCTGTTCGCTTAAGATTTTCATCACAGAATTTTTGGCTTTGTAGTCGAGGTAAGCCGTAGGTTCATCCAGGATCATCCATTTTGCAGATTGCGCCAATGCCCTTGCTATCATTACTTTTTGGAATTCACCATCGCTTATTTTATCTACAGATTTATGCATCAAATGAGAAATTTGCATTTGGTGCAGACAGTTTTTTGCGACCTCTTCATCCTCAGATTTAAAGAAGTATACAGAATCTGTTGTTGCATATCGCCCCAGAGTTACTACAGAGAGCACATCCAAATTAGGGACATTCTCAACCTTGCTCTGCACCGAACTTATGTATCGGGCTCTTTTGCGCTGATCTAGTTCCTGTATATTGATACCACTCACAGTTATTTCTCCTTGGATCGATTTTAATTGCCCAGAAATGGTTTTAAGCAACGTGCTTTTACCGCTGCCATTAGTGCCAACAACGGCAATCATTTCTGAGAGATCGACCCTTGCAGAAAAGTCGTGGATTAGGACTTCTCTGCCATATCCGCAAAACAAATTTGATATGGTTAAAGCTTCTTTCAAGTTTTGTTTTTTCCCCCTTTAAAGATTAAAAACATGACTATCGGTGCTCCAATAGCGGAGGTCACCGTGTTGATTGGCAAACCACCATCTACTAGGTGCTGGGCTACAAAATCACAAATCAAACTCACCGTCCCACCTGCAGCGCATACTACCGGCAGCAAATATCTGTGATCAGAAGTACGGAGAATCATTCTACCAATATGAGGAACAGCAAGCCCGATAAAGGCAATAGGACCGCAGTAAGCAGTAGTAAGTCCCACCAGAATTCCAGTAAGCAGAATAATGATTATTCGATTTTTTTTAACTGAAACTCCTATCGAATGAGCCACATCGTCGCCTAGGAGAAGAGCATTCAATGGATTAACCATAAACGCGAGTACAATTAATATGATAATACCTGCGAGAAGCAATAACATCGTTTCTGTCCAACCCGTATGCGAAAAGCTGCCCATTCCCCAATTAATAAAAGCCCTCAAAGCAGTATCGGTTGATTTGAATTCCAGGACATTTACAAAGGCACCTACCAAAAAACTGAGCATTATCCCGAAAATGAGAAGCGAAACATTGTCGCGCAATCTGCCTGCTATCCAAATAAGCAATAACAAAACCATCCATGATCCTATTAATGCGGCTATGGCAGTGCTTACAATTGCGCTTAATCCAAGTCCACCGGCTAGCAACCACAATGAAACTCCGAGTGTTGCTCCCGAACTTATACCGAGAACGGAAGGGCCCGCCAATGGATTCCTAAAAAGGGTCTGTAGCACCAATCCGGCGATTGAGAGTGAGATTCCGCAAGAGAAAGCTGTTAAAGCCCTTGGAAATCGAATTTCCCAAATGATATAATTCCACCCGTTTTGGGCAAGATCTGGGTCAAGGAGTATTTGAACAAGATTGGAAAAAGGAATGCTAATAGTGCCCATCATAAGTTCTAGAGCTATCAAGATGAGGGAGATAGCGATTAGGACGATGGAGATAAGGATCGATTTCCGGGCTTTTTTCACGAACCCCAAAATTGCGCAATTAGACAGCTATCAAAGCCATTTCAGGTGGAAATTGGCACAATTGATAAATTTTTAAATCCTTTTCGTGGGTTTAGGCTTATCCATTGCGACTTTTGCCCGCCTTTGATTTTATACTATTATAATGAAATTTGATAAGAATACAGCGATAGGCATGAGCCTAATGATCCTTCTGGTAATAGCCTTTGTGTGGTTCCAGGCCCCAAATGCAGAAGAAGTTCGCGCCCGCGAAGTGCAGGATAGCATTGCCCAGGTGGAAGCCCTTGCTAGAGCTAAACAGGCCGAACAGATCATTCCGGCGCAGACAGATGTTACCAATGGAACTATTGTAGCCCCTGATTCGGCCCAATTGGCATCGAAATTTGGAATTTTCAGTCAATCTGCTGGAGGGGTAGAAAAATTGGTACACGTAGAAACAGATCTTCTCGACATGTATTTTAATACGCGAGGTGGACTTGTAGAAAGGGTGATACTCAAGGATCAATGGAGGTACACTGATTCCACTCAAATAAATCTTTGGAATGATTCATTGAGTAAAATGTTTGTTCTGTTCAATATTGCAGGAAAAGGAGTTTTTTCTGGTGATCAGTTTATTTTCGAACCTAGTGCCGAAAGTGTAGATGCAAGAACTGAGAACAAGAGTTTTAAAATGACCCTTCGCACAGCAGATTCAAATAAATATTTGGAATTTGTCTATTCCTTTACTCCGGGGACATATCAAGTCGGTGTTGCAATGAATGCCGTGAATCTCGCTGATGAACTTCAATTGGCTACCAGTCAACCTGAGTTTTATTGGCAGGCTGCGGGATACAGCAACGAGAAGGGAATAGCGCAAGAACGACAACATTGCTCAGTTTTCTACAAAAGGGCAGGAGAGGATAGAGAATACCTCACCGAAACTAGAGACGAAGGAATTGTTGCGGATGGAAAACTTCAATGGATGTCATTTAAACAGTACTTCTTCTCCGCCGCCATGTATTCTGATAATGGCTTTGGGCAGAAATCTGAATTTCACAGCATTACACCGCTCGACTCAAGTCTTACAAAACAATATGTAGCCAAGTTTCAATTGAATTTGGAAGGAGGTGCTCAGGCTTCTTCGAATTGGAATTTTTACTTCGGACCAAATAGACACAAGCAGTTAAGTGAAACTGGTGCCGAGGATTTCATAAAAATTATCGACTATGGCTGGGGAATTATTGGATGGGTGAACAGGTGGTTTATTCGTCCGGTGTTCGAATTCTTAAGCAGTTTCATTGGCGTTATGTGGGTTATCATTTTATTGCTGACCCTCGCTATTAAAACAATTCTTTTCCCAGTAACATGGAAAAACTTCGTGAGCAGTGCCAAAATGAGAATGCTCAAACCAGAGATGGATGAAATTAATAAAAAGTTTGAAGGGAAAGAGCCGGTAGAAAAACAGAAAGCGGTGATGTCACTGTATCGTCAGACAGGAGTGAATCCATTTGCCGGTTGTATCCCCGTTTTATTTCAGATGCCGATTCTGTATGCGATGTTTAGATTTTTTCCATCGAACATTGAATTGAGAGGAAAAGATTTTCTCTGGGCCGACGATTTGGCGAACTACGACGTACTGTTCAAATTACCTTTTGAAATCCCATTTTATGGAGCGCACGTTTCTGGCCTTACTATTTTAATGTGTATATCTACGTTTTGGTATTCACGTATGACAATGGCCAGCACTCCACAGCAGCAGCAACCAGGAATGCCTAATATGAAGGTGATCATGAATATTTTCACTTTCATGATGTTGTTTTTCTTCAACAGCCTTTCATCAGGTCTTACGCTCTATTATTTTGTTGCCAACATAACTTCTATTGGTCAGATGTGGGTAATCAAAAAGTACATTGTAGATGAGAAAAAACTTCGCGACAGAATTGAAGACAATAAGAAAAAACCGACGAAGAAAAGTTCGTTTCAACAGCGTTTAGAAGATATGCAAAAGACACAAGTTCAAAAGCAAAAGGCACTGAAAGAAAAAGGTAAGAAATAGAAGTCCACAAATGGCAGAACAGGTAACACAGGATCATAAACTCGAAAAAGACCTACATCGTTTTCTACCTGAATTGCGCAAAAAATGGGGCGTTGAGACCATTGGCTACTTCTATGATTTTTGTGATGCAAGTGGTCCCAAACATGTTGAAGTAAACATACTTGTGACATTACAGAAACCCATCGGATGGAAGTTTTTTGAACTAAAGGAATTTCTCGAGTTCAAACTGCAACGGAGAATAGACATTGTAACGCCTCGCGGATTGAAGGCATTGTTTAGAGAGGAAATTGAAAAATGTGTGCGGTATCTGTGAAAAGGCAAGATCCATACTTACCCATGTACCTCCGCGAAATGTTGGACGCGTGCGAGCGTATTCTCAATTATACCGCAGGACTTAATTTCGAAGATTTTGTAAAAGAATCCATTTTGCAAGATGCGGTACTCAGAAATTTTGAAGTCTTGGGTGAAGCTGGAAACCATGTGTCATATACATTTCGAAAGAAGAATAAGCACATTCCTTGGACAAACATGTACAGTTTGAGAAATCATATTGCTCATGAATACTTCGATGTGGACCTTGAAATTTTGTGGGAAATTATCAGTCAAGATCTAGCTCACAACGCTCGTGATTTGCGACATTTGACTGGTGAGGCCAAAATCTGAGTTCAAAAGAATATTGCATTTATATCAAACAGAAAATGAAAAGCAGTTTAAAACTTATAGCAATTGCGCTAAGCCTTGCATCAACTTCTTGCGACAACAGTTCCAAAGAGAATGATACTTCACAGCGCAGTGATAAAACTAAACTTATGATAGCAAACACCAAACTCGCTCGCGATCCGCACACCTACAGTGAACCAAACATAGCCAGAGTAACACACCTTGAATGGGATGCTGTGGTTGATTTTCAGAATCACGCGATTATGGCAACCGCAGTATATGACATAGAAGTAAAACCGGAAGCAAAAAGAATCATTTTCGATATTAATGGTTTGCACATTTCTGAGGTGAAAGTGAATGGTGTAGCAACTGGATTTGAAATAGGACCGAATAGTAAGTATCTCGGAGAGCCTTTAGTAATTCCCATTGACTCCAGTGCCAAAAAAGTTTCAATTGTTTATAGAGCCGATACGGCAGCAGATGCCTTGCTTTGGGTAGATGGAGAAAAGCCATTTCTATTTTCACAATCACAAGCTATTTTGGGACGAACATGGATGCCTTGTCAGGATAGCCCTGGCGTGCGTATCACTTATAATGCACGAGTAAAAGTACCTGCAGGATTGCTTGCATTGATGAGTGCCGAGAACCCGCAAAAGAAGAATGAAACGGGAGAATACACCTTTAAAATGGAGCAACCCATTCCATCCTACCTGCTCGCATTAGCCGTTGGAGATATTGAATTCAGACCAATAGGAGACAGAACGGGTGTTTATGCGGTGCCTTCAGTAATTGAAGCGGCTGCAAAAGAATTTGAGGACATGCAAAAAATGGTTGAAGCCGCGGAGCAGTTGTATGGACCTTATGTTTGGGGACGATATGATTTGTTGGTTTTGCCGGCGGCCTTTCCTTTTGGTGGAATGGAAAATCCGAGAATCACTTTTGCTACACCTACTATTCTTGCAGGAGATAAGTCTTTGGTAGCATTGGTAGCTCATGAATTGGCTCATAGTTGGAGTGGCAATCTTGTGACGAATAGCACATGGGACGATTTTTGGTTGAACGAAGGATTTACGGTTTATTTCGAGCAGCGCATTATGGAAGCTGTTTATGGTAGAGAAACATCTGAGATGCTCGCAACCATATCGAGAAATGAATTGGATGCCACCATCGATCAGCTTACGAAAGACACAATGGCTGTTGACACCAAATTGAAACTATCGCTTGAGGGAAGGAATCCAGACGATGGTATGACAGATATTGCATACAACAAGGGATATTTTTTCCTTCGATTGATTGAAGAAACAGCGGGACGCGAAAAGTTTGATTCATTTATCAAGAATTATTTTTCGGGTCACGCTTTTCAGGTAATGGACACAGAGCGTTTTCTCACGTATTTGAGAGATCAACTTGTAACACCTGATATGGATAAGATTGTGAAGATCGACGAGTGGGTATACGGAGAAGGTATTCCTTCTAATGCGCCTCAAGTATCAAGTGCTCGAGTGGAGAGTGTGAATGAATTTGTGAAGAAATGGGACTCAAAACAACAGTTGAGTACTGTGATGGACATTCCTTGGAACAATTGGAGTTATGAAGAAAGATATTTATTTTTAAGTCAAATCCAAAGAAAAGATTTCACGGCTATGAAAGAAATGGACAACGCATGGGCAGTGACTAAAAGCACCAATAAAGAAGTTCTTTTCAAATGGCTTGAAAATGCAATTTTAGCTAAGTATACACCCGCTAATGATGAAGTTGAGGCCTTTTTGCTTGAAGTGGGACGCAGAAAATTTGTAGAGCCGTTGTTTGCTGCCATGATTCAATCTGGTCAGGTTAAAATGGCAAAAGAAATATACGCTAAAGCCCGTCCGGGATACCACTCCGTTACATCCGATACGATTGATGCATTGCTAGCAGGAGTATGGAAGGGAGAGTAATCTCGTGGATATGCATCTGTGTTGAACCGTTGGCATGACGTTCGTTCGTGACTGATACCGAACGGCGAACTTTTGAACTGGATGATACTCTTCCTTGGGAACTGTCGTCGAACTTGTGAATTTTGAACTTTGGAGGTTCTCTCCAGATTAAATTCACATTAATTTCAATTTATCCCAAAATCCGCATTAGAAATCCATTGCAGCGTTAACCCCCTTTGATATAAATCACTTTCTCGATTTTTATTCTTGATGTTTGAATATACACCATCAAATAATCCCGCATTGCGCATTGGAAGTGTTTTGAGGTTAATGCGCTGCGGGATTCTCAAATCTATACGATGGAGCAATGTAATAGTTCGACCTATGAATTCCGATATCTCCATCGCGTGATTCGGGATAATACCAATTCTGCACAATAAATAGTCCATGCTGCATTGCGCATTGGAAGTTTTTTTTGGGCAATGCGCTGTAGCATCTCGCATGCACGAAATGGTAAATGCCGTTTATAGTAGCCGTTGTCTCGGCTGAGCCGAGATTACAGATACATAAACCCAAATCAAGCGATAGAAAAATTGCACCCTCATTTTGCCGATGAATGCAGTATTCTATCGCTTAGATTTGAGAATCCCGCACGCATTCTACAAAAATTGCCCTAATGCGCAATGCGGGATAAACGGCATTAGCACTTCATAGCAAATTCCAATGCGGATTCTGGGATAATCGAAGAGATTTTCATATTGCGGGTTCAACCACCAGCAATTCTTGGGAAAGTTATTAGCCCTTAATCCAAGATTCTTACTCCCTGCTAGATGAAAGTAGGTTCGAAGATATTGAGGATCGAGTACATTTGGAAGCCGCGCGAGGAACATTAATATTGAGGACGAGTTTTGTAAATGAAGATTACAGCATTTTGAACGATCAACAAATAGTTGGTATTCGATCAACAGGAAATATCCATTATAGCATGGGCATTCAAGGTAGCGTTTTCGAAGTGATTGACGATACTCCATTGTCAAGCGAAATAAGTGGATTTACCCGAGGGATATGGTCAACCGGCTCGCTCAATTCAATTTCTACTTTAGTTATAGATGGTATGCGAATAGCCTGTTAAAGAGGAGTATTCTGCGAAACACCGAAGCGGATAAAAATCTACAGAAACGAGTTTTTCGATTTACCGATCGGATATCCTATCGATCCAAGCGCAACACCCGGAAGTTCTCAATACATCGAGTTATCCAATGGAACCAACGAGGCGGTTTGGGAAACTGGAGGTGTTCAGAATTCTACAGCCTCTTATGGTTGTTAAGTTCTTGGAACAATGACAGAAATGAATATTCAGGAGAATGAATTTGATCATGATAATTCTGAGGTGGATATGCGGTATGGATTTATTTGTTCAAATTCAGGGGGTTCGTCGGCACAGAGGATTCGACTGAACACATTCTACCGGAATGATATAGCTTGTTCGTTTCAAGGAAACAACAGGTCATCTGGCACAGGAGAAAGCTCAACAGGATTGATCTTTTCATTTAATTTGTTTGGCGCTAATGAGCTGGGAGAAGAGATTACCGATAAGCAAAATATCAAAGATGTGATCATTGTTCCCATTGGCACTGTAAGTCAAGGTGTGAAGTTGGTTCAGAATAATGGAATTGCAAATCAAACGCCTAATAACAAATGGTCACAGAGCATGGTGGAATCGGATGACGATATACATGAGGAAATTTCTTTTGTGGTGCATTCATACAGAGAGAACACAACAACGGATATTCCCCAAGAATTAAACGGAGTGCAACTTCTGGGTTCTACTCAGGCGAATACATGTACATCGGAAATTGACGTTCCATTCCTTGAATTCCAAGGCAACGAGGACGTTTCCGCTTTGCGCCAGAATACGGAAATAGAATTGAATTCTTTAATACAAACCTATGATGCACTTATTGATGGTGGTGACACCGAAAGTTTAACAGACGAAGTGGTCTATTCTACGTATACTGAAGCGTTAGAACTGTATTATGAATTGATGAGTAAATCACCGGCCCTAAGCGAGGACGTGATGTTGGAAGCAATTCAAAAGGATTATGAATTGCCGGCGGCGTTACTTACGAGTATACTTAGTAGCAATCCTACTGCAGCGAAAAGTGAATGGGTGCAGAAAGAACTTGACCGTCGAGCATTGCCATTGAACGAATGGCAGCGAACGCAAATTGAGGTGGGACTGGAGATTGTATCTTATAAGGAGTCACTTGAGGAACAAATTACAGAAAAACTTACCGAAAGATGGGATTTTGTTAACGATCATATTCTTGAGATTAATTCGAACTCTACCATTATTGACAAGCCAATTGCGGTTTTGAATATTCCGGATCCAAACAACTTTCTGAGTGACCGAATACTGACAATTCAATTGATGCGCGAATTAGGGATGAATGAAAGTGCAACTTTACATTTAGAATCCATACCACAGGATTTCAAATGCAATGAATGGATGTTAATGGAGCTGGCACAACTAGCTCAAGTCTGGGGCCAAGTAGACCTTGTTCTTCCTTATGAATCACTTGAATTGAATTTAGGCAAATTGAAAGTCTCCAAGGAATTTCTTTTGGTGGCAATAGTTGGGCTTCTAGCGAGGCTTTAAGTGTTTTACAGGCCTATTCAAATTTTGGCTTTAAGGAACCAATAATTAATACTAGTGGGGCTGAAACAAGAAATATTAAGTTACAACAATTGAATGAAATGTCCGAAATCAATGTCTATCCCAACCCAATGTATGACTATTTTGTATTTGAGCGAATCAAGGCCGATGGGAATTTCCAATTGTCTTTGTCCGATATAGCGGGTAAAGAAATATGGCCCGGAAACATTCTGGTAGATCAAAATTCTGAAGTCGTTGATACTAGTGAACTCTTACAAGGGATTTATCTTTTGAAAGTTATTGAAGGTGGTCGTTTGATTCAATGGAGTAAAATTCTAATTCGACGGTAATGATCAGTGCTAGAAAAATAGTTATTTTATTTATGTTGGGGTGCTCTCAAGAATTGAGGGCTCAATTTACTTATTTTGATAATTTATATAACCCGCCGGAATATGTAGACTCTAACAGTGGTGTTTTATGGAATTTATTTGTTTTGGACTCCGAGATATTATGCACCGGTTCTGCTTACCATAATTATTCATATGGCCATTGGTTCTTAAAAGTTGATGATTCAGCAGGTGCGGTGCTCGAAAATATTTTTATCCCATATGAGAATTTTCAGATGCTCTATACATGGGGTGATACGTATGACATGAACTCTGTAGGACATGTCTTGGGCACTCACTTTGTCTATTCACAACAAGACGATTTATGGCCAACGTACGCGTTTGAGTTCAATACAAGTGACCTAACTATGAATTGCGAAACTATTGGTTCGGACTATGCAAATGATTCCACTGTTTATAGTCAGTTAATTGTAAGAGAATTGGGTGATTTTTCAGTCTTGGCGTGTGGAACTGTGCAGCACTTTCCATCAGACTTCAACTTTCAGTTGGTCTTCTGTTTACACGTTACAATGGAGATGGCACAGCCCCAAGCTCAACTGAAATTGCGTTATGGAACGAGGAATGGCAATCCCTGATACCTCATCAACAAGTTTTTCCCACAGACATGATTGAACTCCCAAATGGGAATACATTGGTATCAGGAGTTTGGGCTGATGAGCTCCCGCCACCATTTAAACGTACTCCCTTCATCATGCAGTTTACACCTGAGCTTGATTTAATTTCAAATTTTGAATTTGGCAACGCCGAAGTTGATAACTGGTATCCATGGATGAATTTGCGGGAAGATGGTAATGTAATGTTCGCCTACGCTCATGGTGTGCAATGGGATGAGGAAATTAACACATATGCTATTTGGGACATGCGGTTGGGACTTTATGACCCAATAGAAATGGACACCGTATTTGTTAAGACGTACCCACATCAAGGAATCATTCAACGCCTTCAGGATTTTGAACCGACTTCCGATGGTGGCTATATTATATTGGCTCAGGGAGTTACCCAAGATGCTGAAGGTAATGGAGAAGTTCCATTATTTCTGTTGAAAGTGAATAGCGAATTTGAAGAAGAGTGGTTTCAAACATATGAAGCTCCACAATACTCCTGGGATATTATTGCACATGATCTAGAAGTAACATCGGACGGGGGTTATGCAATCCTTAGTCAGTTTTTGGATATGGAAAATACTGAATTAACATACTACAAAACCTGGCTCCTCAAACTCGATGCCTGTGGAGATATGGTATGGAATGGCTGTCCGTTTGTAGGGGTAGAAGAAAACAAGGGCTTGGATGTACAAGTTTACCCCAACCCTTTCACCAATCACCTTCACCTCACCTTGCCCGAAGTATCCCATTTGATAGAAGTGTACAACAGTATGGGAGCTTTGATGAACATTTATATTGCTCAGCAAGAAATGGATATAGATCTGTCGCAAAATCCAAAGGGTACTTACCTCGTGAGAATTTTGGATAGAAATAATTCTGTACTTTGGTCTGAGAAGGTGGTGAGGGAGTGATGAAAGCAAAACACTAAATCCATTTTTGAATTTGTGCTTTATCAGTTATCGAGAAGCCATTATCCGAACTCCCGAGCTTTGAACTCCACAGCCGCCTGATCCACTCTCATCTCTCATTCTCACTCCGTCCAACCCCTACCTCTCCCGAAGCACTTCAGACGCCGAAGACCCAAACAACTTCCATCTCCAGGGTTTGAAAATGTAGGAGTTCTTCTGCCAAAACATAAGTACGAGATAGACGAAAACCGGAGACCCGAAAGTTAGAAAAGAGAGATAGATAAAGGAGAGTCTCACCCTATGCGGACGGACACCCATTTTGATGCCGAGCCAAGAACAAACACCAAAGGCTTGTCGCTCGAAAAAATTGAGGATGGATTGAATAACTTTCATCTTTGTTTCATCAAATGTAAACCAATCTGGCAATGTAAGCAACGTTTGTGGCTGCAATATTCATTGTACAAGTGAATCATCGATTGAGAATCTAATGCGTTGTCAGCACTGCAACCAAGTACTGACCAATGTCTTGTGATTTGGTTTTCTTCAGCTTTACAGCGAGAAAGAAATTCTATGATGTCTGCAATTTGTGCCTCATTGCCATGGTAAGACGCGTGGGCATACCAGTAGGTTGGCAGTGTGTTGATAAGAAGGTTTTGAAGTGAGGATGCACCTAAGATCGCGTGATTTTTTTTGCCCTTCTTTCCAAAGTCATAGTGTTCTTCCCAATATGCGCCGGCTTTAACAGTCAAAAGGTCAGTCGCTTTTTCAAGTGAACAGGGCTTAGAAAGATTTTTTTGGAGATCTCTGTGATGCCCCAACAAAGCAGAGAGTTGTGCAATGCGAATACATGGAAAATTACCAGGACGGCTTTTCCCTGTTTGCCAAATAGATTTCGGAAGAGGGGAGAGGTCGTGCTTTTTTTTGATCCATGTGTATGCTTCGCTCAATTGTGAATGATATTCGTCAATATTTTCTGTTTCGAGCCAACCCGCTTGACCAAAAAATAGAGCCTCGATAAGCAAAGGATCTTCGTGTTTTCGAAGCACCGTTTTCCACGGGATCTGCGAGGCAAATATGGACATCGCTGTTTTGTTGACTTTAAAACCGAAATTCTCAGTCAATAAGTGATAAAACACCATTTTCCAATCGCCATTTAGTTGAGACAACAATGCCAATACAGGTTCCGATTTTACTTCCAACCTTTCGGCCATTAGCCTGTCCTTCCATGAAGTCCAGATCAATGAGTCCACACTTTGAATCTGATTTTGGCATGGAATCCAGGTTTTACTCTTCAACCAACTCTCAAACTGATCGTACAAACCGGGTTTTAAAAATTGAGCAAGTTCCAAAGTTGGAATCTCTTGAGCACCGATATAAATCTTCGCATCGGCCTTAAAAACGACATGTAGAATCACATTTTGATAGGCAGCATCAGTTTCATGTCCATGAGCGTACCAATCGGAGGCATTTACGTGAATTTCGACCTGACCTGCCCAAATCGCGTCGCCAATCTTAATTTTTGCATTCTCAAAGTCGGGACCACTGTTTCTATTTAACCTCCCGGGGTCAATTATTTGTATTATTTCTCCATCAGTTGTGCACAACTTCTGACCATCATACAATCTATATGCCCAGGCATAAGCGAGGAATTCTTCTTTCATAGGATTTAGTTTTTCAGTGCGCTAATATGATTTTCTTCAGTTGATTATCCGACATAAAGTCATATTTTTGGAAAACAAATTCTTAACCAATGAAAACTTTACCTTTAGCTCTTTTTGCATTTATGACTTTGTCGCTTTTTTCTTCTTGCGACAAATTCAATGAAAAATCATTTTCCGCTTCTTTTCATAAAGAATTCGATGTTCCTGTAAGTGAAGAAGCGGGGGCGATGACAATCGACCTCGAAGAAATTCTAAGTGCTCTTGATAATGCTGATATCGAGAAATACAAGGAGAGTATAAAGAGCTACGAATTGGTGAACATCCGTTACAAGATTTGGGAATATGCCGGAAATGGAGCGGCAACGTTCACGGGAAATCTCGGAGTTGGCAATGCAATGGCCGATACACCTGGGGTATTGTTGGCTATGGAAGGGGTATCACTACAGGCCATAAACGACGACCCTGAATACAGAACCCTTGAAAAAACAGAACAAGATATCGATAAGATCGAACAATACTTTTTGGATACAAATGGCCTCACACTTTTCCTCGATGGCGCCGTTACTCATCAGCCGATGTTCTTTAAGCTCGATGTATGGGTAGATGTAAAGGCTCTAGCAGAAGTTAAAGACTAGGATAGTCTCGTTTTCGTTCATGAAGATTGCGTTTCGGAAGAAAAGATTCCGATCAAATATTCTCAGAGGAGTCCAGACATTTCGACTTGAATTTTCTTTGCTTCTATGGCTGCGGCTAGAGCAAAGTCGCTTTCTCGCGAAGCGTAAAGAATACTTCTTGATGCGTTTACTAAAATTCCACATTGTTTATTCATTCCATATTTGGCTACTTCAGATAAACTTCCTCCTTGAGCACCAACACCAGGAACAAGTAAGAAGTGATCAGGGGCAATGCTGCGGATTTCGCCGAGCATTTCAGCACGCGTAGCACCTACTACAAACATCAAATTATCCGGCGTTCCGTAATCACATAACGAGGCAATGACATCCTGATATAAGGGTCGACCGGTACTGGTTTTTATTGTTTGAAAATCCATAGCACCGGGATTGGAAGTAAGCGCTAATGCTATGGCCCACTTGCCTGGAAATTTTAGAAAAGGTTCTACACTATCTCTTCCCATGTATGGCGCAATGGTTACTGCATCGCATCCCAATGTTTCAAAAAAAGTAGAGGCATAATAGGAAGATGTATTGCCAATATCACCGCGTTTTGCATCTGCAATTATGAAATGTTCCTTTCCAATGTACTGAATCGTTTCATCCAAAACTCTCCAACCTTCGACTCCATGTTTTTCATAGAAGGCAAGATTAGGTTTGTAGGCCACACAATAGTCCCTAGTGGCATCAATAATTGCTTTATTGAAACTCAACATATCAACACCCAATGGCAAGAGTTTAGGATCTGTGTCGAGTCCAACGCAAAGGAAGGATCTGCGTTCAATGATTTTATCGTAAAGCTCTTGTCTGGTCATTTTTTTGAACTTAGAGGGAGGTTCCTTCTTTAAGTTTTTCAGCGTTTTCAGCAATTTTCAAAGATTCGATGATATCACCGATTTCGCCGTTCATGATTTCGTCGAGATTATACATTGTGAGGTTGATGCGGTGATCTGTCACCCTTCCTTGCGGAAAATTATATGTCCTGATTTTTGCTGATCTGTCTCCAGTACTTACCAAGGACTTTCTCATGCGAGCGCGTTCCTCATGTCTTTTGTTGACCTCAGCCTCGAAGATTTTTGAGCGCAACATAGTCATTGCTTTCTCCTGATTCTCGTGCTGCGATCTACCTTCCTGACATGCCACGATGGTGCCGGTGGGTAGGTGTGTTAGGCGAACAGCACTTTCCGTTTTGTTTACGTGCTGACCACCTGCACCGCTCGCTCGATAGGTATCTCTGTGTATGTCTGCCGGATTTATTATCACATCAAATTCTTCAGCCTCGGGCATTACCGCAATGGTGGCTGCTGATGTATGCACACGGCCTTGCGCTTCAGTTTCGGGAACGCGTTGTACACGATGAACCCCACTCTCAAATTTCAGGGTGCCATACACTTCATCGCCCGAAATTTCGATGCTCACCTCCTTATAGCCGCCCATGGTTCCTTCATTGACAGTGAGTACTTCAAATTTCCAACCTTGATTTTGAATGTAGCGAGTGTACATTCTATATAGATCGCCGGCAAAAATCGCAGCTTCATCACCACCTGTTCCACCTCTAATTTCCATGATACAGTTTTTAGTATCCTCAGGATCTTTTGGTATGAGCAGAACTTTAATTTCTTCAACCAATAATTCTTCTTTTGGTGAAAGTTCATCCAATTCATCTTGGGCCAATTCCTTCAACTCAGCATCCTCTTTTCCATTGAGAATTACTTTAGCTGCGGCAATATCATTTACTGTTTTTATATATTCTTCCGCTTTTAATACCAATGGTTGGAGATCCTTGTATTCCTTCATCAGCGAGGTATATCTCTTCATGTCGGCAATTACTGATGGATCTGTAATTTGCTTACTTACTTCAGAGTAGCGGTCTTGTATAGAATGTAATCTGGGTATGAGATCACTCATGTGTATTGTGTGTTTAAAACCTTGGGTTAATAGACAAACTCGCCGAATTGGCTCTTGATCGTGAGTTTGCGTTCCTCTGAAGGAAGTACTTTACCAACGATTTGTGCTTCAAGATTAAAACCTGAAGCGATAGAAATTATGGAAGTAGCGGTTTTTTCATCAGTGTAAATCTCCATGCGATGACCCATATTGAAGACTTTATACATCTCGCTCCAATCTGATTCTGATTCTTTCTGGATGATTCGAAACAAGGGAGGAAGCGGAAATAGGTTGTCTTTTATAACATGAACTTTGTCGATGAAATGTAGAACTTTAGTCTGTCCACCTCCACTGCAATGAACCATTCCATCTATTTCAGCCCTGTGTTTTTCGAGTATAGCTTTTATCACCGGTGCGTATGTTCTGGTAGGTGATAATACAAGTCTGCCAGCATTAACGGGTGCGTCGTCCACGCGATCTTTCAGCATATAAGAACCGCTATAGGCCAAATCGGAGGGTATACCTTCGTCGAAACTTTCTGGATATTTTATAGCTAATTCTTTGTAGAAAACGTCGTGTCTTGCGCTGGTAAGACCATTGCTTCCCATACCGCCATTGTAATTGTCTTCGTATGTGGTTTGTCCGGTAGAGGAAAGACCTACAATTACATTTCCGGCTTTAATCTTTGAGTTATCGATCACCTCATCGCGGCGCATTCTGCAAACCACAGTGCTATCTACAATAATGGTGCGAACCAGATCGCCAACATCTGCTGTTTCTCCACCAGTAGAAATGATGCTTATTCCCTGACTTCGGAGCGATTCCAATAATTCTTCCGTGCCATTGATGATAGCCGAAATGACCTCGGCCGGAACTAATCTTTTATTGCGACCAATAGAAGAACTGAGCAAAATATTTTGCGCAGCACCTACACAAAGTAAATCATCGAGATTCATCACCAGTGCATCTTGTGCAATACCTCTCCAAACATCTAGATCACCTGTTTCTTTCCAATAGATATATGCGAGAGAAGATTTGGTACCAGCACCATCGGCGTGCATCACAATGCAATGTTCATCGCTGCCGGTAAGATGATCAGGCACTATTTTACAAAAAGCTTTTGGGAATAGCCCCTTGTCAATGTTTCTAATGGCCGCATGTACATCTTCTTTTTGCGAAGAAACGCCACGTTGGTTATATCTAGATGAGTCGCTCATGTTAAAATAAAGAAGCCGCTTCATGACGAAGCGGCCTCAAAAATATCAAGTAGTTCGTTACTATTGTTTAGGAACGTAATTCGTATCTACGATTTTGAATACCGTTCTACGATTGAGCTGGTGAGCAATTTCTTGCTGATCAGCCGGAAGTTTCGTGATGTATGCTTCAGTAAGACTAGTATCAGCTTTAAATGGACCCGTAGCTTTCAACAGTTTGCGAGGGCTAGACTCACCCTTACCAGCAGCTTTTAGTCTTAGCGGGTCGATACCGCGACCAATCAAATAGTTCACGCAGGTTTCAGCACGTTTCTGTGAAAGTTTTTGGTTGTAATCGTCTTTACCCCGGAAGTCAGTATGTGATTCCAATTGAATCACAAACTTTGGATTCTGCAACATCAAGTCATACAGATAGTTGAGTGAATCAGAAGAATTTACTGTGTCATTTACCAATAGTATTGCCTGATCATACGGATATAATACCAAAGGCATAGGGTACTCCTTAGTTACAATAATTGGCTCTAGGAAATACTCGCGATAAAACTTGGTAGATTCTTTAAGTCCAATTGTAGAGAATGAGTCACCGGTGCCGATGTAGGTATCTTTTGAAACGTCCACTTTGAATGATTTAGCAGGAAGAATTTGCTCTTTGGTCATGCTGAAACCACCATTTCCATCTGTAGTTATTGGATACTGCTTTCCGTCGCTATCTACTACCACCACGTTAGCATTGGCAATCGGGCTTCCAGTAGCTTCGTCGAATACTGTACCTATCAATTCGAATTCCAATGGAGGCTCAGAGAAATAGTAGATATCATCTTTTCCTTTTCCACCCGGACGGTTGGAAGTAAAGAAACCTGAATTCTTGGTGTCTTTGTCCAACACCATTGCGAAGTCGTCAGAAGAAGAGTTTATTGGGTAGTCCATTGCGGCAGGGGCCGAGAATGTCATTTCACCCGTCTTTTCTGCTTTGAATATATCAAGTCCACCCATTCCTAGGTGACCAGTTGAAGCGAAGTACAAAGTACCATCTTCAGCAACCCATGGGAACATCTCATCACCGGGTGTATTAACTCCGCCAAGATTTTTTGGAGTACCCCAAGTATCCGCTTTTTTATCATAAGTAACATACCACAGGTCTTTCCCACCTTTTCCACCACCCATGTCAGAAGCGAAAATGAGGTGTTTATCATCGGGTGTGAGGGCAGGGTGACCAACCATTGAGCTATCATCGGCAGCGCGGTCGATAACGTTCAAGGCAACTGCAGCTTGGTATTGTTGACCTTGCTTTTTGGAATAATAAATATCACAGGCAAAACGATCTTTGTTATCGTATTCGCAGCGCGTAAAATACATGGTTTTGTAATCGCTGTCGTAAGCTGCAACACCTTCATGACTGGTAGTGTTTACAGTATTTCCAAGTGGTGTTGGTGCACCCCACTTGCCTTTTTTATCGCGCTCGGCAAGAAAAAGGTCCATAAAACTTTCGCCAGTCTTTGGGTCTGGAGTATTTCCAGTTGAAGCTTGACGAGAAGAACTGAATACAATCTCCTTGTCTGTTTTAGTGGAGTAGGTAAGGGTGTAATCGAAGAAAGGCGTATTCAGGTCAGCCACGTTATCTACTTTAAATTTGGTTTTAGGCTGAGCTTTCATTTCAGCAGCCTTTTCACAAGCACTGATATAGTTGTCCGCAGTGGTTTTGTTGCCACCATTATCCTTATATTTCTTGAATTGAACAATAGCATCATCCCACTTTTCCAATTCTTGAAGTGCTTTACCATAGTTTAAGTAAACTTCAGGATCGGTTTTGTGGTACTGAGCAGTGATAGACTTGGTGTACCATTCTAAAGACTTACTGTATTCTTTGGAGAGACGGAAACATTCGCCGATTTGATACAGCACTCTTCCCTTTTCTTCAATTCCTTTCACATTAACTTCGGCAGTTTGATAAAGCTGGGCGGCATCGATGTAGCCTCCGCTCGCAAACTCTTCATCGGCTTTCTTGGTGTATTTGCTTTGAGCAACTACAGTCATAGAAATAAAAAGGGCAACAGTAGCAAGAATAATTGGTCGCACTAATTTCATAAGGTTGGTTTTTGGATTCCTATTTTTTAACAGGTGACGAAAATAGACAATTCTGCTCTTTTGCCAAGTTTTGTTGAACGTAGTTTTCATCTTTTGATTGATTTGATTTCTGAAAGCAGGACTCGAATTGCTCATAAATTCCACAACAATGATCCATAAAATTAAATTTCAAGAGAGCTGAAATTGGGGTAAATTTATGTAAACCAGCAATATAACGCAAATTTTATTTGTACGTTAAGCCATTGTGAAAAGGATGTTTATAACCAATTACGGCTCAGAACAAACTCCTGATCAGTGAATGTCATTTCGAGCATTTATCTCACGTTGGCATTCAGATTATCAGAAAATGACTCCCTTTGAGTTGTCTAGTCCTCTTATCTCGTCCAAAGAAGTTCCCTCATCTTCGGCAATGGCCACATTTCGTCGTCTACCATCAACTCCAAGGCATCCGCATTATCGCGAACTCTATCCATAAGTGGTTTTACTTTAGAACAGAATAGCTCCGCAGCCTTCTCTGTATCGAGTTTATGGGCCTTATCCATCTCTTTATTCATGACTTCAAGGGTATCTCTCATAATATTCACATGACGAGAAATATCTCGAATCAATGAAAGTTGGGTGCGGGTAGCTTCCTTCGCTTCGTTGGCCGGAAGAATTTCTTTCAGTCCCAAAACATTCTCTATCAATCGTGTCTGATATGCAATAACAGTGGGAATAATATGGTTCTGAGCCAAGTCGCTTGTAACGCGGGCTTCGATCTCCCGTCTGCGGGTGTAATTTTCTACTTCAATGTCATAGCGTGCATGAATTTCTTCTTTTGTAAGAACATTCATTTTCTCGAAAAGCTCTTGAACATCCTTACGTTTCCAGACTTTAAGGGCACTTGGGGTATCTTTCAAATTGCTCAGTCCGCGTTTGGCCGCCTCTTTCACCCACTCATCGCCATATCCATTTCCTTCAAATCTGATGGCTTTGCTAGATTTAATGACTTTCTGAAGTTCTTTTAAAATGGCCTCATCCTTATCGTCGCCTTTCGCGATGCGTGCATCTACATCTTTCTTAAATTGAATCAATCTACTGGCAACAATAGTATTCAATACAGTCATTGCATTGGCACAATTGGCAGATGATCCTACTGCTCGGAATTCAAATTTATTTCCAGTGAATGCAAAGGGAGATGTCCGATTTCTGTCAGTATTGTCGAGCAATACTTGTGGCAGTTTTCCGATGCTCAGCTTGAGTTCGGTTTTGTCTTGTGGAGTCATTTTTCCGGCCTTCACATTTTTCTCAATTTCATCGAGCATCGCAGATAGATGTTCACCGAGGAAAGTCGACATAATAGCAGGTGGCGCTTCGTTTGCTCCGAGTCTATGATCGTTTCCTACAGTAGCTATGCTAGCGCGCAGCACATCAGCATTTTCGTGAATGGCACCCACTGTATTGATAAAAAACGTGAGGAATTGCAAGTTGGTTTTTGGGTTTTTCCCAGGCTTCAACAAATTGACTCCGGTATTCGTACTGAGGGCCCAGTTGTTGTGTTTTCCGCTACCGTTGATTCCTTCAAATGGTTTTTCATGAAGTAAAACGCGGAAATTATGCTTACGAGCTACTTTTTCGAGCAGATCCATCAAAAGCTGATTGTGGTCGTTGGCCAAATTCGCTTCTTCAAACATCGGGGCCACCTCAAATTGGTTTGGAGCAACTTCATTGTGACGGGTCGTAACGGGTATTCCGAGCAAATGTGATTCATATTCAAACTCCTTCATAAAACCCATGGCTCTCTCAGGAATGGAACCAAAGTAATGGTCTTCGAGTTGTTGACCTTTCGCCGGACGATGACCAAAAAGTGCTCTGCCTGTCATGGCAATATCCGGACGCGCATTGTATAATGAGCTATCCACCAAAAAGTATTCTTGTTCCCATCCCAAAGTAGTCTGAACCTTCACCACGTCCTTATCGAAATACTGACACACACCCGTTGCGGCCGCATCTACCGCATGTAGGGCCTTTAGCAATGGCATTTTATAATCGAGGGCATGACTTGTATACGATATAAATATAGTAGGAATGCAAAGAGTGCTCCCTACGATAAAGGCGGGAGAGGAGGGATCCCATAGAGTATAACCACGAGCTTCAAAAGTATTTCTGATACCACCGCTTGGGAAAGAAGATGCATCGGGTTCTTGCTGAACCAACATAGTGCCTTCAAATTTCTCGAGTGCTCTACCATCTGCCAAAGGTTTGAAGAAGCTATCATGTTTTTCTGCCGTCGCTCCTGTAAGAGGCTGGAACCAGTGTGTGTAATGTGTCACACCTTTACTCATAGCCCACTCTTTCATCGCAGCCGCTATATGATCTGCGGTTTGCTGATCAATCATTTTACCTTCTTCAATGCATCCCAATAGTTTTGCGTAAATGTCATCGGTAAGGTACTCCCTCATTTTGTAGTAGTTGAACACATTGGATCCGAAGTACTCCGAAATCCTCCCTTTTGTTGGAATGTTCACTGCTTTTCTATCATTCAGCTCTGCCAGGGCTTGAAAACGTGTTGTTGACATAATGGAATCTTTTTTTTGGGGGGGAGGTTGGAAAAAAAATGAATTTTCGGTTGCAAAGGTATCTGATGGAGGGGTGTAGAGCAAAAAGTTATCAAATTTCTGAAAAGTACTTCTATTTTGGATAGGCGACTTAGGACGATCGAATATGTCAGATAAAAATTGATTCTATCTTTACCCCATGGACAATAATGACATCTTTCGCAGGGTTCGATATATTTTCGATTACGACGACAATAAAATGATGAATCTCTTTCAAAGCGTCAATCTCATTGCTACTCGGGCACAAGTGAGCGATTGGCTTAAAAAGGAAGACGATGCCGATCATCTAGAAATTACAGATGTAGAGCTTGCCACCTTTTTAAATGCTGTGATCATAGATAAACGGGGAAAAAAGGAAGGGCCAGACCCGATTCCTGAGAGCAGACTTAACAACAATATTATTTTCCGAAAACTTAGAATTGCATTGAATTATAAAGATGAAGACATCCTCGGCGTGTTAGATTCTGTAGATATGAATATAAGCAAACATGAACTCAGTGCATTTTTCAGGAATCCTACTCAAGAGCAATTCCGACCGTGCAAAGACCAAATTCTTCGCAATTTTTTATTTGGTTTGCAGTTAAAGTTGAGGCCGGAACAGAAGAATACTTCGGAGAATTGATTTATATCACGGACCTAATTTTTTTTTGAACCTTAGATATTATGCCTCATCGAAATTTGAAATTAGGAATTCTATTTTTAGTGCTTCTTTCGATTTCAATTTATAGCTGTGAGGGTGACCAAGAGTTGAGATTTGTATTTACCGATTTGAGTGTAGAAAACACAACATCAGAGATGGGGATGCCCCATGTAAATTATGGAGACTCACTTTCCGGTAACTTATATGGTATACGAATGAATCTGTACCCTGAGGAAACCAGCAGAAAGGGAAGATACTTTGATCCCTTTGAAGCTCCAGCTATCGGAGGTAATGCGTTTAGATATATTTTTATTACGAGCAATAAAGACTTTGACGAGGAACATCCCGCTGGTACACTGTTGAATGGTGTTTTTATTATTTCTCGGGCAATTTCATTTATGGTGACTCTCTCAGGGATAGCTCTTCTGTGACCATTACCGCAAGTTTTCTCCCGGGCTTTCCTGAAAATCCGTTTCCTGATTATGCAGACTTTTTGTTGTGTCGTTATCCTACCAATAATACCGAACGAGTTTTTTATGTGCGTTTGGTTAAATATGATCTTACAGAGTTCAGCGATTCAACAACAAGTGTAAAATTGTACTGAGGATACCGCAACATAGGGTGGTCAATTTGCCGGAATACTCCCATTTTAAGTGTGGGGTCATTTCCCCATATATATCATAGGAATAGGCCGCTTTTTGTTTGTTTCGACCACGGGTATCGGATACAGCTTTCGATTAAAATCTCAGACACATTCAACCCACAATTGCTTACTCCTTTAGAATGGCTAATATGCCGGGAGGTACATATGCATTTAACCCAGAATCCGCATTGGGATTCGCTATGAAGTCCTAAACCCCACAGATAGCAAGTGCTCTCGCAAGATTTTTTTTTGATGGTATATATTCATACATCAAGAATAAAAATCGAGAAAGTGCTTGATTTCAAAGGGGGTTAGCGCTGCAATAGATTTCCAATGCGGATTCTGGGTTTAAGGAATACAGCTCAAATAATTTTTTCACGAAGGAATATGAGATATTCAATATTCCTGCTAAAGGTATGAGTTTCGGAATCAATTATAAGAAGTGTTCCAATACGGAGTTCAAGTCGATGAAGAAAATAACGTTGTCCAACGTCACCCTATTCGCAGAATTTACCTATCTCAACCTAGAATGAAATGGAAAGACCATAACAAGAATGCTTTCAGTTCCCGAGTCTATTTCAACTTACCCAATTGAAAGGTCATATTATCTTATATAAGTGGGAGTTGCCGTTGGAATCTCAACACGATTCTACAAACGAAAATAGTTCGCTCACTTCTATTTTTCTTCAACCCTTAATATTGGATACATCCTCTCTTCCTCAAGCAAATATTCGAAAGCTTCGTAGTTCACAAGCCCAAGCATTGATCTTGGTTCAAATGCAATGGCAATAAGATTGGATTTTATTTGGCTAAGCGGAACGAAAAAATAGAATTGGGGATTCGCTAAATCGTAGTTGCGCAGTTTTTGCACATTGGCATCGGCAACATTCATTTCTTCAAGTGTATCGCGCTTTTCGCTATTTACTCTATAAACCGATATTTCGTGTTTTTTGTTTTCGGAGTAAAGGAAATAGTATAATCTGTGGCGATCCATGAATGCCTTAATTGTTTCATCATTGCCCGGTACCAGATAACCGAGCGGCCGGTCAATATCTTCGAGCACCTCTACTTTAGGATGAAATTGTTCGATCGGATAATCAGAAACTTGCTTCGTTGATACATCAAAAAGGGAAAGGCTAAGGTTGCTTCCATCTGCTACATGCTCCATCCTCAGGGCAATGCGCTCCTTAGATTTTAGAAGTCTTTTCCTCTCTTTCTTGACTAGCTTTTTTATTTCCTTCTGATTTTTATCGGCGAAATTTAGAAGAGACATCATCAATTCGAGTTGTCCTTTTGATCGGCGCTCAATCGATTCATGACTTGTACTTCCGTTCAATCCTTCAGCTATAAAAGAGAATGACCCATAGATTCCGAAACCATTTCTAGCATCGTCAATATCAATGGTACTGTAGCGCATTCTTTGATTCTCAGCAATGGATCCTACAATATATTCTGAAAAGGAAAAGCCGTTATCATTTAGATTTTGTTTCATGGTGGGCAGGAAATACTTACGCGAAAAATCCCGGATGTCTTTGCCAATATTTGGATTTGAGGGAAGACCCAGTTGCTCGTCGTAGTTTCTGATGAGTTTAAAAGTTGAGGTTGTGTCATCCCACGGGTAATATTCATGCACGTCCAAAGTGATATCTGGCAAATATCTGTCGTACAAATGGTGAATGGCTAAAGATTCATTTTGATCGATTAATAGATGATTTCGATTCAAGTCTACACCTAGGCCATTTCTTCGTTGGTCCAAGTCGGCTCCATCTGGATTGACTTGTGGAACTATAATAATATCCATCTTAGAAAGGAGCACATCTAGTTTACCGGCTCCGAAGTCTCTTATAAGCACCAACGCAGCTTCCTTGCCAGAGGCTTCGTTTCCGTGTTGTTGAGCAAAGATCATTACGCGCAACTTTTTGCTCAACACTTTCTTGTCTTTGGTGATAATGGCTGCTGTTATTTCTTTCCCTGCGGAAGTTGTGCCAATGATTTCGGTTCGAATACAGGAACTATTGTTTGCGACTTCGCCCAGAAAGGTAAAAACCTGAGTGCTCGATGACAACGAGGCATATCCGGACTTCTCCAGGGGCGTTTGAAGGTTTTTTTGACCTAGGATGGGCTGCACAATAAAGAAGAAAGCAGCGGAAAGGATCAATAACGGGTGCAATGTCATTCGTTAAATTTTAGAGTAAACGTAAGGATCATTTATGATATTGACTTGATAGATAGAAGTGATTTCCAGTCAACAAAGGTTCTATGTTGGAGTTTCCTTCACTTTACTAAAGCGTGAATTCTGTAAGTTTTTAACGGAATCTTGTAACTCCTATGGAAAAGGCGCACACCATTTTTGCTCCATCAAATCCCTAGCCTTCGAATTGAGGTGTTGAGAATCATTTGATAAAATTTAAAGTAAAAAAAATGAAAACGTTAACTAAGTTATTTTTAGTGGTTCTGATTGCAATCACCGCTGTTTCTTGTCAAGACAAGGCCCAAACCGAAGCCGAAAAGGCAACCTCAGATTTTAATCAGTATGTCGATTCTATGAATCGTGCAAATCTGGATTACACAAATGAAAATTGGGCTTCAATTGAAACTGGCTATCGCATGAGAGCGGAGAAGGCAGAGGCGCAACTCGCCAAAATGAACGATTCTCAAAAGTCAAATTATGAGGCTAGTAAAAAGAAGTACGCTGACTTAAGCACAAGGTATAAAATGGAAATTGAAAAGAAATACCCCGTGATTGATTCACGTGTGGTACTTCGCAATTCACTTTTTGGTGAAGGAAGAGTAGGAGATGACATGTCCTTTGGTTTTGCCAATGCAGGAAATCTACTTTCCATTTACGACACTTTTTACAATGCACTACAGGCAAATAAAGATGTATATTCTCGTGAAGACTGGGATGAAATCAAAGTTCTCTATGAAGCACTTGATACCCGTAAAAATGAAGTAGAGAAAGAATTAGTTGGAAGCGACAATTCGAAAATTGCAAATTTGAAAGTTAAAATTGGCACTATGCTAGAACTCCAACGCCCAGGTTCGAAGGTGAAAGAAAATTCAGACGCCAAGAAGTAATAGGACTAAAAACAACTATCTCTTTAAGTGAACCTAATTTCGAACCCCTTTCAATGTACATTGGAGGGGGTTTCTGTTTTTTGGATCTTCACTAAATCAATTATGCAATGAAGCTCATTTTTTTGTTCTTCCCACTAACTCTCAGTTTCTTTTTGTCAATGCATTCACAAGAGATTGATACTTTTCAAAAGGACTGTTTAGTATGTAGTCTCGTTGGTGTCGAGAGTTCACGGAACCATCGACAGTTTTTTAGAGATCCTTTGAAATTGGTTTTGAAAAATGTATAAACAATTAGCCTAATCGGAATAAAGAAATGACTCACGATGCACTTCATATACTAATTGCGGATGATGATGATGATGACCGTCTTATTTTTAAAGATGCCATTGAAGAAGTAAAAGTTAGAACCACCGTAACTGCGTTTAACGACGGCGTTGAATTGATGGAATACCTCGATAAACCGGCAATACATTTACCCAATCTAGTTTTTATAGATTTGAATATGCCGCGCAAAAGCGGAATGGAATGTTTAAAGGAAATACGAAGCAATCATAAATTCAAAGACATTGCCATAGCTATTTATTCTACTTCGGCATTGGAAAATGATATTGAAGAAACATTTATTAAAGGAGCAAACATTTACATTAAAAAACCCAATGAGTTTCAAGTATTGAGAAGTGTTTTAGCTAAAGTACTTACTATGAATTGGCAATACCATACGTCGGATATGAACAAGGAAAATTTTTTACTCTTCATTAAGTAGCAAGGCAGTGCATGAAGCAACTTTCAAAAAACACTTCTACTCTGTTGTTTGTAGCACTTACTGAATGTTGGTTTTGGTTGCAATTATTTCATATTACAAGTTTTCGCAGTATAATAAATCTGTTTATTGGGTGATGCACACCAATTTTGTTAAGAGCAAAATTATTGAGGTGGTATCCAATCTGAAAGATGCTGAGAATGGCCAGCGTGCTTATCTGTATACTGATGATTCAGTTTTCCTTAAACCACATATGGGTGAGGAGCACCGAAACAATATTGCTTTTGTTAGGCTTGATTCACTCATTAGCAACAATCCTAATCAAAAGGAGAATTTGAAAAAACTTAAAACGCTTGTTGATGAGAGATATTTTATCCTGAAAACCAATCTTGAACTTTTTAAAAATACTCCACCGAATTTATTCAGGACTTCTGCCTTACTTGAAGGTAGAATAAAAATGGATGAAGTAAATAAACAGGTTGAGCTCATAACAAAGGAAGAAGATAGTTTGTTAGTCGAACACATTGAGGTTAAAGACCGCACCGCCAATATCACTCCTGTTTTTCTCTTGGTGCTTTCATTGTTTTCTATTTTTGTGATTGCCCTTTTCTTTTTTCGCTTGCAAAAAGAAACAAGCGCGCGCATATCAATTACAGAAGCCAACAGGCTATTGGAAGCAGCCAAGAAGCAAGTTTAGGAAAGTGAGGCTCGTTTTAGAACACTGTCCGAAACTATTCCTCACATGGTTTGGACGGCAACACCTGATGGGAATAAAAATTATTTCAATAAGTATTTCCCCGATTACACAGGACTAACATTTGAAGAATTGGAAGGAGACAAATGGCAGAGAATTATTTTTCCGGATGATCTTGACAGAGAATTGGCTAGATGGAATCAAACTATTAAAACAGAGGAAGATTTTAAAATTGAAAAGCGTGTCTTGCATCATAGTGGAACTTACCGGTGGCATTTAAGCTATGGCATTGCTCAAAAAGACAATGAGGGAAACATTATTGGATGGATAGGAACTAACACCGAAATTGAAGAACATTAAAAAATTGAGGAGGTATTAGCCAAAAGTGAGGAACAATTCTGCACTTTCGCGAACAGCATTCAAAACCTGGCTTGGATAGCAAAGGGTGACGGTTGGATCTACTGGTATTACCAGCGATGGTATGATTACACCGGAACCACGTTAGAAGAAGTTGAAGGTTAGGGATGGCAAAAAGTTCATCACCCCGACCACGTGGAAAAAGTAGTGGAGCTTTCAAAAGATTTATGGAGATTGGACGAAGTATTCGAGTTAACCTTTCCGCTGCGCAGGTACGACGGAGAATATCGTTGGTTTCTAGCATGTGCTTATCCTGTAAAAGATGCCAACGGCAATATAGAGAGATGGATAGGAACCAATACTGATATTACCGAGCAAAAGTACTTTACTGAAGAATTAGAAAGAAAAGTAAAGGAACGAACTGCTGAATTAGAAGAGCGCAAATTCTTTGCTGAAACAATCTTAGAAACGAGTCATGAATACATTGCTGTTTATTCAAAAGATTTTACTATCATTTCTGTTAATAAAGCAACCGAAATTTTACTAGGTAAAAAGAGGGAAGAATTGCTTGGAAAGGGACTTCTGGAATTATATCCTCATGCAAAAGGTACAAAGGCAGAAAGAGATTTGCAGAGTGCTTTTAATGGAAACATCGTTCAAAACGAAGCTTACCATTCTTCACTAACAGGGCAGTACATTGAAAACCAAATTACACCATTAAAAGACAGCGATGGGAATGTTTTTGCCGCTCTGGCCATAGCAAAGGATGTGACAAGTATTATTTTAAAGCAAAAGGAAATTGAATCGGCTTATTACCATTTGAAATTTCAAAATGAGACTTTTCAACTTGCTGAAATCATTGCCAAATTTGGAAGCTATACTTGGAATTTGGCAACAGGTACATTAGAATATTCGGATAACTTATTCCGTCTGCTGGATTGTGAGCCTCAAGAGTTTGTTCCTACTTTTTAAAGGTTTTTGTCCTTCTTACATCCCGAAGATTTACAACAGGTTATTCGTAACGGAGAGCAAACAATAGAAACGGGAGAATTAGTACAAACACCTTATCGCATTATAAGTAAAACAGGAAAAACCAAATATCTCCGTTCAAGTGGAAACTTTTCAGGTGAGGGTGCTAATCGTTCGCTCATTGGCACAGTACAAGATATTAGTAAGGACTTTGCATTCTCAAAAGAATTAAAAGAAAAGAATCTTGAACTTGAAAACATGAACGCTGAACTTGCCTCTTTCAGTTATGTTGCCAGTCATGATTTGCAAGAACCATTAAGAAAGATTCAGTTATTTTCAAAACGCATTATTGATGAAGACGGAGAAGTATTATCTGAAACGGTAAAAGATTATTTCAACCGCATTCGGTCTGCAGCAATGCGAATTCAAAATCTAATAGATTCACTGCTGAGTTTTTCGCGCACCAACCTAAGCGAAGTTGTTTTTGAAAAAACAGATTTGAATCAAACATTATTAGAAGTACAAGTGGTATTAAATGAATTGCTCACTCAAAAAAAAGCATTGATTGAATCGAAAAAGTTGCCTACTCTCAACGCTTTTCCAGTTCAGATGCACCAATTGTTTTTAAATCTTTTCGGCAACTCACATAAATATTCGAAGCCTGATGTTGCTCCACATATAGAGATAACGGTCGAACAGGTTACTCTTATAGAAGATACAGACCGATTCGAACAGAGTAGAACTTTTTGGAAAATTGCTATCAGCGATAACGGAATTGGTTTTGAACAACAATACGAGCACAAAATATTTGAACTCTTCCAGCGGTTGCATGGCAAAACGGAATATGAAGGAACTGGAATAGGTCTTGCCATCTGCAAGAAAATCGTTCAAGCGCACAATGGAACGATCACTGCAACAGCTCAAATTGGGGCAGGAGCAACTTTTACCCTGTTTTTGCCGGACAACTACAAATTATAAATGATACCTTTTTCATAGAAACGACTATTTCCATGGGAGCAAATGTGTTTCATATAAATCATCAGACGGAACTATTCTGACGTATTAATTTTCAGAACCTTCCACACGCTTTTGAGCTGACGAGATAACCTAATTTGTTCTTTGATCTTAGATCTTTCTTTTTTTCTTTTTTACAGCATGTTGGGCCTGAGCTTCATCAATCGAATGTGATTGCTGCAAACTTCCTTCCTTCTTCGAAAAATCACTCAACTTGCTATAGTATTTTTGAATCACTTTCAATTCATCTTCTGTCATACTTTCCACATCCACCAATCTATTGCTGGCAAATTCATGAGCCGCCACCAATTCGTTTAACTTTAATTGAATGGCCAGTGAATCCTTATTTTGTGATTTCTGAATTAAGAATACCATCAGAAAGGTAACGATCGTAGTACCTGTATTAATCGCTAGTTGCCAGTTTTCAGAATAGTGGAAAAAGGGTCCAGCAACTGCCCATATCAGCACCACGCCGAATGCACAAATAAAAGCTGGCGTGCTGCCTGTTGCTTTGGTAACATTTGCTGCGAACTTCTCAAAGTAACCTGCTCTTGGCGTTGTGTTTTTCTTTTCCATTTTATTCCTTTTAAGAGTTTGTCTCAACTAAAGTATCGAGAATTGTTTTTCGTATTACAAGAAAAATAATTTAATATTTTCTGGAATATACTCAAGGAACCTAGAAAAACCTGTTTTAAGTTTCGCGGTGTCCAGTCCCGCGATTAGTTTATTATATTGTACGCTCGTCTTTCTGGATTTATATCGAATGAATTTACAGTGATTGACTGTAATTTATAATTTGGTTGAAACGTGAAAGAGTTTTTTGACGGTTCTTAAATGAGCCATTTTTAAGAAGGATTGAAGAAAAAATTTGTTTTTGAATTTGGCATCTATTCATCTGGATTGGAATTTTATTGTACTTTTGATTTGATACTGAATGTCTTTTTTAAAAATGGCTGGGGAAGTATGCTGTGATATCGTTCTCGTTGAAAAACACCGAAGCAACAAAGAGCAATTAAAGTGTCGCATTGGATGAATTTAATTTTTAAATTTCTATGTTTTTTTTATAAGAACTACTTTGAAGAATAGTGTTGGCATTTTGTTTTTTTGATTCCATTCTCCTTTTTTGCACAAGTAACAGTAGAGGACTGGAATACCATTAAGGAGGAAACAAGTATTGAAGTGATGTCGATTTTCATTGATGTCTACGACCAGCCTTTATTCATTGAGTTGTCGGACTATGGCTGGGAGGATGGCCTTCAAATATCCCAAGACGGATTGAACTTATATGCGCTTTATTCGCCTTCTGATTTTTTATCTTGGAATGCTTATTTTCTCAATAACCTCGATTTACCGTTGTGCGAACTTCTTTCAGGAATGTCTTATCTGCGTCCGTATGCAGGAACGTACAACATGGATCTCGAGACAAATCTTTTTGAGTGCGATAGTTTTATCAATGTCGACATTTTATACTCTCATATAAAATCTATTTCGGAACCATTCTCGGAGCGGGAATTATCGGATATTGGACGGGCAGGAGTTATTGAAGGTGGGCCTGCAATGCTGCATAACATAATTGATTCGAGTTTGATGGATATCTTTATGTTCACTGGAAATGGAGACATTTGGATGTTGCAGAATGCAATGGCTAATCAAACAGGAATAGAGGATGCCATCAGATTGCCTTCTCCGATAAATCCGAGCAAAGGTGAATTCAATGCCGACAATGCATACTTGGAGCGATTAGGGAATACGGTTGTTTTGGTTTACGAAAAGTATACTGATCTAGGTTTGCGCGATTTTATGTATTCCCTGAGTGAAGACAACGGTAATACTTGGTCGCAACCGGAACTGATTACTACAATTGACAATTCATTGGGTCATATTGAGCATCCAAGTTTGTATCGAGATACGGAGGATCAATGGTGGATGTATTATTCGATAGATCTTGTGGAGATAGTGCGTTCAAAGCAGTTGATTCCTGGAGATTGGGATAGTTGGGATGAACCGGAGGTTATTCTTGCTGTCGGCAACGCACTTATAATAGGAGAGCCGACAGTTGCGAGAAACGGAGACATCGCTTTTTCCGTTGGATACATCAACGAACAGTCGAATGATACCACAGATGTTTATGATTTGGATCCTTGGTATTTACCTGTAATGAGTGAAGTAAATGCCGAAGAATTGTTTGCATCATTTGCCCAAATGTCATTGTATCCAAATCCGAGTTCAGGATTGGTTACCCTTGAAATTTCTTTGCCAGCGCAAACAAATTTTTCTATTGTGCTAACGGATGAAACTGTTCGGGAGGTATACAGAAAATCACATTTATCAAAAAAGAGAATAGAACAATTAACTATCGACTACAGTTGGTTGAATACAGGGGTATACTTATGTCAAATAGAAGCTGATTCTGTGACGACTCCAGTCGACTGATTAAGTATTAATTGAGGTTTGATGAGCTTAAGACGAGACGAATAAATAAGGTTATGTCTTATCATTTTGAGGATATTCCAATTTTCCCTATCTTTGTTCTTTATGACCAATCATTTTATATTAAATAGCCTATATTATCTCTTCTCCGAAATCGGGTAAATGAGGCAATGTTCAAAAAAACACTTCACTTTGGCCCGGTTCTGCCGGGTTTTTTTATGTAAAGAGTATGACGCAAAGATCCCAACCTGAGTTACAGAATTACACGTCTTACACGGAGGAAGATTTTGCTGTCTGGAAAATTCTTTTCGATCGGCAGCTTAAAAATCTGGAAGGTCATGTTTCGCTCGATTTCATGGAATCTCTCGAAAAGATAGGTTTTTCACCTAGTCGCATTCCGGATTTTAATCATGTGAATGAATTCCTCCAAATGCAAACCGGTTGGTCGTTGCACACTGTTCCTTGCATTAGTCCACAACAAGAGTTTTTCCGATTGCTCGCCGAGAAGAAATTTACAGCCACATGTTGGATTCGTCGGCGCGAAGAATTGGATTATCTCGAAGAACCGGATATGTTTCACGATGTGTTCGCACATACACCCTTGTTGAGTAACGCTGCTTACTGCGAATTTTTCAAAGGTATTGGCGATTTGGCTATGCAGCATATCAACAATGTTAAAGTGATCGAATGCCTCGGCAGGCTTTATTGGTTCACCATAGAATTCGGGATGATATATTCGAACAATGAAGTGAAGGTATTTGGTGCGGGAGTGATATCTTCTCAAGGGGAGACAAGGCATGCTTTGAGCAACAGACCAACAAAAACTGACTTTAATATTGAGAAGATTTTCTCTACAGATTTCCGCACAGATGTAATGCAGGACAAGTATTTCGTAGTGGATTCTTTTGACCAATTGACAGCTTCAATGCCAATTATCAAAGCAGAAATTGAAAGAATTGTGGACGATGAATCGCACAGTCGTTGAGATTTAGTACTTATACCGTTTGGATTTTTGTTTAGTCCAATTTCGTTTTACTACATTGAACTATTCATAAATTGCATCGACTTTTACCACTTCATGCATGCCAGATCCTGCAGCGCATTACCCAAAACAGATTTCCAATGCTCAATGCAGGATTCAGTAACATTGATAATATTTCTGAATCCAAGCTCCATAGATGCGACATCTTACTACC
>Ga0209490_10000697_pt1 | contig 33356 bp, 25 predicted proteins | sample MAT06_FD_187209 | JGI IMG/M metagenome (GOLD analysis project Ga0209490, IMG submission 187209) | Freshwater microbial communities from Lake Fryxell liftoff mats and glacier meltwater in Antarctica - MAT-06 (SPAdes) (version 2) | ecosystem: Environmental > Aquatic > Freshwater > Ice > Liftoff...
TCCAGTATTCGGGGTTCGGTTCGGAGTATTCCTGAATTCAATGTATTTGAGGCTTTGCAATTTTGTCGTGAATATTTAGGTAAATATGGTGGACATCCTGCGGCGGGTGGGTTTTCTATGCCTAGTAGTAATTTACAGGGATTTAGCGATCGCCTGCGAGAATTTGCCCATAAACACCTAGAACTGCATCACCTTAAACCTCTAATTTCAGTAGATGTGAAAGCCGATCTCCAAGATATTTCCCTCACGCTTTTAGAACAAATCGATCTGCTGCATCCCTGTGGCATGGGTAATTCCGATCCTGTGTTTTATACAGACAATGTGCGGGTAATTTCCCAACAGGTGCGGGGCAAAAATAAAGCTTGTTTAGCATTAGAACTAGATCGGGGTAATGGCTCTAAAATTAAAGCGATCGCATGGCGGTGGGGTGAATATTGTCCAATTCCCGATCGCGTAGACTTGGCATATAAATTACGGGCAAATAAGTGGCAGGATAAAACCTCCGTAGAACTTGAGCTAGTAGGAATTAGAACCACTTGGGCACCAATTTTTGAATCTAAACCTGCTCCTGAAACTAAGAATTCTGCAATTTGGCAAAATCTTAAATCCCTAGAAACTATTCTTCAGCCTGCCTTAATCTATGGCTACGATCATCCTGAAGTTGGTTTTGATAGCGATCGCCCCATTCCCCATAAGCTTTATAAATCCCTCATACTTTGGAGCTTACCGCCTTCAATCACACACCTGCATTGGCTCATTAATTTAACCAAACCTGAAATTATTTATCTTGGCGATCAAATTCCAATTCTCCCCACTACTTTGGAACTCAAGCAAAAATTAACCAAATATATTGAACAAACTTCTATTAATTTAGCGGATAAAGTAAATTTATTAGACCTCGGACAAAAGCTATGGGTAGCTCCCTGCGTAATTGTGGCGGCATTGAGGGAATTGGGTAATAGTTGCGCTGATTTTCCTCCGACTAAATCGCTAAATACTGAATTAAAAAACCAGAAACATTGGTATCAAATTTCTATCGAAAGGCTGATGTCAATTTTGCAACATTAGGATGTAATATTGGCATTTATTAATTTTTTTGGATTTTAAAGGTAAAAACTCTATACTCTTACCAATAAATATTTTTACCTGACCTCCAAGATGGCAAGCCTGAAAAACGTACTTGAGGATATTGTTTTATCTGAAGCGATCGCCCAACTTGAAAAGATTAGTGGTTCAAATCACACTAGTCTGAGTGAAATTGTTGCCTATGCCCTTAATCGCTTACCGCCATTATATGCTAGTACAGATCGAGGCTGGTTACAACAACGAAAACGAGCCTATGGTGAACTCAGTACCAAAATTCAAGATGCCGTCCGCAAAGCGATCATTGGAGTCAAATCCGATCCCGATAGACAAGTGGAGCCATTACCCGAACAAGAAATAGAATCTCCCGCCCATTCCCTTGCTAAGATTCAAAAACTTTTAGGTAAACCTGACCTCAAGTGGCAAAATGTCCCCCGCCAAGTTCAAGAAACCCTTGATCGAGTAAGAGCAGAGGAAAATACTGGTTATACCTATCAGCCCAAGTCCAGACGAGATGTTGTGGAACTTCAAGGATATCTCAAGCGTTCAAAATCGGGAACATTATCATCTGGAGCGGCAACCAAGGCAGGCAAACATGTAGTTAATCATGATATCGAGACTGATATTAATAAAGAGTTTCAGTCTTATATGCTGAATACTTCCTATGCGTTTACTAATGCTTTAGAAAAATTGGTGATTGCAAATGTAGGACAACAAATGATCCAAATCGGCTCAGTCTTAGTCAGACCTATAAGAATTGAAGATGCTGCTGCCTATGCTCTTAATCGATTACCTGCTATGTATGCCACCTCCGCGGTCGGACTACAGCACCAACAACAAAAGGCTGCAACTGAATTAGCAGATAATATTTCTTCAACGGTAATTCAGGCATTGTTAACCCTTGGTAAAGCTCCTACCCGTATGGTTGGACCATTGCCTATGAATAAGTTTGATCTAGAAGAAGAACAGGCGTTACTAGAATTAAAACCAATTTTGCAACGGGATGAAATTACTTGGCGGAATGTGGCGACTTTGCTCGAAGAAGCTCTGGAACTAGCAAAGGGTGATGCTGACCGCTTAACCAAAATGCTTGACCAAATTAATAGAGTATTTCAACTGCAATTAGATGGTACGGATTTATCCTTAGTTTATGATAATTTGGAAAATGTTTTGATCATTAAGGCTCTAACTAAGTATGCTTTTTGGCTATTAGTCGAAAATCCCCAAATAGTTGCAAATGATGCCCTGCAAATTTTCCCAGCGATCGCTTCAATCAAGTTATTATCCCTAGTCTTTAACCATCCGCTAATATATACAAGAGAAGAGATGGAGGAAGAAAGAATTTCGTGAGTTTTGCTGCTGCCTTTTCTAGCAATTTTTCTGCAAGTAACTTATCTAATAGTTTGGGACTTAATAGTTTCAAAGATAGCGTTCTCAAAAAACAGTTTTTAGTTACCGCCGAAGTAGCTCCACCCCGAGGATGCGATCCGAGGCATATGATTGCCCAATCTCAATTACTCAAAGGTCGAGTTCATGCTATCAATATTACTGACTCTAGCCGTGCCGTCTTGGCAATGAGTCCTTTAGCAGCATCGGTAATTTTGCAGCACCATGTTGGCATTACCACTATTTATCAGCTTGCCTGCCGCGATCGCAATGCCATAGCCCTTCAGGGAGACTTACTAGGAGCCGCAGCCCTAGGCTTGCAAAATGTTTTAGCACTGACAGGAGATCCCGTTAAAGCAGGCGATCATCCCCAAGCAAAATCAGTATTTGACTTAGAAGCTGTGAGATTACTCCAAGCGATCGCCAAGCTCAATCAAGGTGTAGATCTTAACGACAAACCCTTATCCGATCATCCCACGGATTTATTTGCAGGAGCAGCAGTCGATCCCCAATCGGGCAGTTGGTCAGGATTGCAAAAACGATTTGAGCGCAAATTAGCCGCAGGGGCAGAGTTTTTTCAAAGCCAGTTAATTACAGATTTTGATTTACTCGATAAATTTATGCACCAATTGGGAAACCCTAGCCAAAAACCGATTCTGGCGGGAATTTTTCTGCTTAAATCTGCTAAAAATGCTCAATTCATTAATAAGTATGTTCCAGGCGTAAATATTCCCGACCACATTATTAATCGCCTCGCTCAGGCAGAAGTACCACTAAATGAAGGCATGGCGATCGCCGCAGAACAAGTAAAAATTGCCCAACAAATCTGTCAAGGCGTACATCTCATGGCAATTAAAGCCGAACATCTAATTCCTCAAATCTTAGACCTCGCTGGTATTCCGCCTTTAACCTAAAATCTCATGAATCCCGAACAACTGCTCGAACTTGCACTTAAGCATGGAGCCACCACCGCCGAAGTTTATGTATCCAATTCCCAATCTCAACCTGTATATTTTGAAGCAAATCGCCTGAAACAATTAGAAAATATCAGCTCGGAAGGAATTGCCCTACGGCTGTGGCGCAATCATCAACCAGGAGTAGCGATCGCTTACGGAGATATAGCCCCTGAAACTCTAGTGGAAAAAGCCTTAGCCATTAGTGACCTCAATGAACCCGAAGAGATTTATCTCAATTCCCAGTCTCCCCAAGGTTCAACTCAAGCAGAATACTCAGAAATATCCCAAGCTCAATTAATTAGTTATGGAGAAGAGGCGATCGCTCAAATTACTAGCAAATATCCAGAAGTAATCTGCCAAAGTCAGTGGGACTACGGTTATGAAAGTATGCGCTTGATTAATTCCTTGGGTTTAGATTGTGGTCAGAGCGATCGCACCCTTGATGGCTCTATTAGTGCGGAGTTAGTAAGGGATGAGGACTTTTTAAATATTTGGCAAAGCCACTCCGAACGGCAAAATTTTGCAACTAATCTTCTCACTGCACCGATCTTGCAACACTTAGAATGGTCAAGTCATAATGCTGCTGCCTGTCAAGGTAAAGTCCCAATTATATTTACAGCCAAGGCTGCGGATACACTTTGGGGCATAGTTGCCGAAGCTTGTAACGGTCGCCATGTTCGCCAAAAAACCACCCCATGGCTAGATAAACTAAACCAATTAGTAATCTCCCCAGACATCACCCTCAGTCAAGATCCCACCCTTGGTATTTACAGCCTCCCCTTTGATGATGAAGGCACTCCTACCCAGAGCGTAACGTGGATTGAAAAAGGGATATTAAAATGCTTTTATGGCGATCGCCGCACCGCATCAGAACTAAACTTGCAATTTACAGGTAATGGCTTTCGTGGTGGTTTAGGTAGTTATCCCAGTCCTAATTTATTTAATCTAATTATCAATAGTGGTTCAGGAAACTTGCTTGATCTAATTTCTACTATTTCTGATGGGATTCTTATTGATCAAATTTTAGGTGATTCTCCTGATCTTTCAGGGGATTTTTCCATTAACATCGATTTAGGATATCGGATTAAACAAGGAAAAATTATCGGTAGAGTCAAAGACACAATGGTCTCAGGTAATGCTTACACTGCTTTAAATAATTTAATCCAATTGGGAAGCGATCGGCAATGGCAAGGTTCACTTTATACTCCTTCCCTAATTGTGGGGGGATTATCCGTAACCAGTAGAAATTAGAAGCACCGAATGGAATAAATTCAATAAAAAGGCGATCGCTTAAAAGACTTTGGAACCTCTTAAAAGTGATCACCCCTTTTATTTTTAAACCTTACACCAAATTAAGCCTCATCTAAAGCCGCAATCCCTGGTAAAACTTTACCTTCGAGTAGCTCTAAACTTGCTCCACCACCTGTAGAAATGTGGCTCATTTTCTCAGCAACTCCAACTTTTTCTACCGCAGCTACAGAATCTCCACCACCAATAATCGTGATAGCTCCTGTTGCTGTAATATCTGCTAAAGTACGGGCGATCGCTTCGGTTCCAATTGCAAATTTATCAAACTCAAATACCCCCATTGGGCCATTCCAAATTACAGTTTTGCAATCGGCTAAAGCATCTTGGAAGAGCTTAATTGAATCAACCCCAATATCTAATCCCATCCAACCATCGGGAATTTGATCAATACTGACAGTCTGAGCATTGGCATCGGGCTTAAAATTATCAGCCACAACTACATCTGTAGGTAGTAACAACTGCACTCCTCGCTCTTTTGCTTTTAATTCCAAGGACTTGGCTAATTCTAATTTGTCTTCTTCAACCAAAGATTTACCTACAGATAAACCTCTAGCTTTATAGAAGGTAAAAATCATACCACCACCGATAATTAACTTATCTACTTTTTCAAGCAAAGCATCAATCACGCCAATTTTACTTGAAACCTTAGAACCACCAACGATCGCCACCAAAGGACGTTTAGGAGCATTGATCGCCCCACTCAGATATTGCAATTCCTTATCTAGTAAAAATCCTGAAACCGCAGGACTTAAAAATTCAGCTACACCCTCAGTTGAGGCATGGGCACGGTGAGCAGTACCAAAGGCATCACTTACATATAAATCAGCTAAAGAGGCTAATTTCTGGGCAAATTCACGATCATTTTGTTCTTCTTCGGCATAGAAACGAATATTCTCTAATAAAATTACACTACCGTTAGGGGACTCATTGATCGCTGTAGCTACTGCCTCGCCAATAGAATCATCGGTTTTAATTACGGGTGTACCTAATAATTCTGATAACCGAGTAGCGATCGGGTTTAACCTGAGCTTTTCTGTAACACCTTTGGGTCTGCCTAAATGACTTACCAATACTGCCTTAGCTCCAGCATCTGTTAAATATTTGATTGTTGGTAATGCCGCTCTAATTCTGGTGTCGTCAGTTATTGCCCCTGTTTCGGTTTGCGGAACATTAAAGTCAACTCTTACTAAAACTCTCTTTCCGAGTAGATCAGCAGCATTTAAATTAGCTAAAGTCTTTTTAGCCATAGAATAAACTCCAAATATTAAACGTGATTAATTAATTCGTTCTAAATTTTACCGAACAACTACGTGCAATATTTCGTTATTTGCCTTTGTTTATTTTTACTAGATTTGAGCGATCGCTTAAACAGTTTAATTAGTAAGGATGTAAACATAAATAAACTCAAGATCTAGTGCTACAACTTATTAGTCAAGAGTAGCAATTGCCTATATATCCCATCGAAAAAAACAGCGATCGCATTTAATTCTGTAATTAATTCCACAGGAGATAAAGCTTTACCATCAACAGCGACAGGATTGCCTTGCTCGAAGGTGATTTCATTATAGGTAGGTTCATTGGGAGTGTCGGCGATCGCTTGGCTAAAACTGCACTTTGCAACTTAGTTATATAGTTCCCACTTAATCTGGTAGTTCTTCTGAATTCCTCAGATACCATCGCTATAGTAATCTGAGTCCATCTTTTTGATTAAATATGTTGATACTATGGAAACTCCAACATCATGTTCAATCATTAATTGAGAAAGTTGCTCGCCATCAATCAAGACAATTTTACTGCCAATTTTAGTGACGTATTCTTTAGCTTCATCTGTAAATCGAGATGTGGTTATAAAAATACCTTTACTAGCTTGCTGTCCTTGTAATGCCCCTGCAAATTGCTGAACATCAGGACGGCGAATTGGATTGCTATCCCAGCGTTTTGCTTGAATATAAATAACATCAAGTCCTAATTTATCTTCTTTAATAATGCCATCTATGCCGCCATCACCAGTTTTACCGATTGCCCTTCCAGCGTCACTTATAGAACCTCCGTACCCCATTTTTACAAGTAAATCAACTACTATTTCCTCAAAACGAGTGGGATTTACTTTTTTTAGTTTTTCAAGCAGTTCTTTAGCTAGTTCATTTTTGAGATATTGATGGGCTTTCTCCAGAGTTTCAGTTGGGGTAGCGACAGAATCAAGGTCATATTCTGAATCTTCTGATTTCAAATGCTTAAGTGTACTTTTTTGGTTTTTAAACTCTAAAAATTCTGGATACTGCTTTAGAACTGAATTATCTATTCTCTTGGGATTTTTTAATAGTAGTTCCTTCCCCCGAAGCGTAATTTTATAGAATCCTCTTTTTGTTGACTCTAAAAGTCCAGATTTCTTTAAATAGGTACTTGCCCAACCAACTCTATTAGCAAAAGTTGACTGATTCCCACTGGGTAAAAGTTCTTTTAACTCTTCTTCAGTCAGATTAAAAAATGCAGAGATTGAATCGATGGCATCGTTACTTGATACTTCCGATCCAATTTTGGCACAGTATTCGAGGAGCGGAAGCATTATTGTTTGATAGTCTGGAACTGCCATACGCTAAGAATTTATCCCCGTAACTTTTGTGACCAGACTCTTGTTAGTAAGCTACTTTAGTGCAGAGATTACATAACTTATATGAGAGTCTACTTTTCGAGCACTTTTACCTTTAAGTCCATGATTTCGCATAACGAACTCAAGTGCTTCAATATACCAAGAACATGATTGTCCTAAAGCTGTAACTGTCTCACGAAATCCATTAAGTATATATTCATCATTTGCGCTTATGTCTCCAGATGTCAATGAGTAGGCAATTGAGCGCAAAAAGAGCTTCATAAAGTTACGAACAGTATCAATATTTTCTAAAGAGTCAAGAGAATCAGGGGCAAGAAATTTCTTAATTACCAATTGCGTGGACTGCTCAACAAGATTTGGAGAAATATTAGAAATATAAACTGCGGATTCAAAGCTCGATTCAACTTCTCCAAAAACTTCCTCAAGAGCAGAGATTTTCTCTGAACTCAAAAAGTCTCCTCTACCCTCTACCCTATCAGCTATAAAATCCCCTACTTTGGTAAACATAGTAAGCCTTTCAATTTATTAAAATCGATTATACTCCTATAGTAATGTAGAAATCACATCTGTGAGATATGAGTCTGCCAAGTTTTGATGAATTATTCAAAAAGTTTCAAGGTAAAAGTCAGCAAGGTTATCTACAGTCCCTAAAAAAATATGAAGATGAGTTTCAAATAATAAAACAAGAAGCTGAAAGTCGCTATTCTCATGCTCAAACATGGGGGCAAATACATCTTTGGTCTGGACTAATAGCAACACTTTCGTCTTTCATATCCTTAACATTAACTTTTTCTAATAATGTTTTTCTTACTGCACTTTTATCTTTAATTTCAGCAATTTCTGCAGCAATAATTACTTTTCTTAACCCTTCAAAACGTGAAACAAAGCTACTGGAAATAAAAGACCTTTGCGATCTAATACGTTTAGAAATTATTAGTTCACAACAAGTGATCGCAGATAGTGAAACCTCAGACTTGAGTAAACAAGTTGTGCTAGAAAATCTAGTCGGAAACTTAAAGAAACTTACAAAAAGACTAAATGAAAGAATTTAACATTGTTATCTTATGTAAGTTCCAATATTTAACCATAATCAAATTTTGAAGTAGTTACTGAAACTCAGTCTTACTTAAAATATCTACTCTTAAAAAGCTGAAACCAACATTTAATGAATCTTATCCACGGATCTTTTGTGACCAGACTCTTGTCGGTAAGCCCCAAATATAGATAAATCCTTCGGCGGCTTTGTGATCAAATTGATCGGCATCGGTGTAGGTGGCTAGTTCTTCGTTATAGAGAGAATTTACCGACTTGCGACCGACAATAATCGCATTACCCTTATGGAATTTGACTCTAATTGTTCCAGAAACTTGAGTTTGACTATCTTTGATAAATGCATCAAGGGCAGATTTGAGAGGGCTATACCACAAGCCGTTGTAAATCATTTTGGCGTAGGTATCTTCAATTCCCCGTTTGTATTGGGCTAGATCGGAAGTTAGGGTTAGACTTTCTAAATCTCTATGAGCTTGAATCAGAACTACCATCGCAGGAGATTCGTAAATTTCACGGGATTTAATTCCAACTAGGCGATTTTCTACCATGTCAATGCGTCCCACGCCATTACCACCAGCGATCGCATTTAATTCCGTAATTAATTCCACAGGAGATAAAGCTTTGCCATCAACAGCGACAGGATTGCCTTGCTCGAAGGTGATTTCAGTATAGGTTGGTTCGTTAGGTGTGTCGGCGATCGCCTTGGTAAAATCATAAACTTCTTCGGGTGGTTCACTCCAAGCATCTTCTAAAACCCCTGCTTCCACACTGCGTCCGAGAATATTGCGATCAATACTGTAAGGTGAGGATTTTTTAACTGGGGAAGGAATCCCAAATTTTTCACCATAGGCAATGGTTTGCTCACGACTCATACCCCATTCTCTAGCTGGAGCTAATACTTTTAGATTTGGATTCAGGGAAGCGATCGCCACATCAAACCTAACTTGATCATTCCCTTTACCAGTACAACCATGGGCAACTGCATCGGCACCATACTCCGCCGCCGCTTCTACCAAAATTTTGGCAATTAAAGGTCTGGCTAAAGCTGTGGCTAAAGGATAGCGATTTTCGTAAAGCGCATTAGCTTGAATGGCAGGAAATGCATAGTCTTTGACAAATTCGGCGGTGACATCTTGAACTAAAGATATAGTTGCACCTGATGCCAAGGCTTTAAGGCGAATAGGTTCTAGTTCATCTCCCTGCCCTAAATCTGCCGCTAAAGTTATGACTTCTTTTACACCCCATTCTTGCATGAGATAAGGAATACAAACAGATGTATCAACACCACCTGAATAAGCAAGTACAACTTTGTTGGCGCGACCCATATCTACAAATCTCCAAATTTAAGTAAGTTTAATAATTTTCAGACGGAAAGACACATCACAACTAAACAATACTGCAATTGCGCTTGTTCTTTGGTATTGATCTTTACTATCGATCAAACTACTGTCCCAAAATAATGCTAGAGAATCTTATCACAACCATTGAAATCAATCTGCTGGCAATAGATAAATTACTCAAAACTGAGTATCACAAGCTTCCCATGCCTTAATTGTCTCTGGCACCATTGGCTTAATTAACTGAAAAATAGCCTCAGCATATGCCCCAATTTCTGACTGTGCGCCTTCACCCGATCGCAAACCCACAAAATGTAAAACCGATTGTAAAGATACAGTCCACACCCAAGAGGTATAAACACTAGGCACTAACACCCCCCGTGCTTGCTCCCGAGATACGCCTAAGATTAAAAGTTTTTGGTAGGCAGCATAGCTATCTTGACATTGCTGGGTATAAATTGCGATCGCCTGATCATTTAAATCCTCTGAGAGTTCCCCCCCACTTGCCTGTCTGTTACTTTCAGATTGTTCCCTGAATACCTTGGGAATATAAAAATCCTCCTCATCGGTGGCAGCAACATAGCGAAAACTTTTTTCATTCCAACCAAGCTGCTCGTCATTATGGTTAGAGGCAATAATATGCTTAAACCACTGTCTGCCTACATAAAGAGGAGCTTTGACCTTAAACTTGAATACTACTCCCCGAAATGGGCTGGTATGGTGATGTTTAATCAGGTAATTAATTAATTTACTGTCTTTATCCGTTAGTTCTGTAGAGGCTTTTTCAAAACTTGCCCTCGCATCATTAACCACATCTAAATCTGAACCCATGGAACTAACTAGCTCAATGCAACTTTTACCATCATTTAGAGGATCAAAAAACATAGGGATTATTTTCTTAGGGTTTTAGGGAAAGCATACTAACCTTAACCATATTAATTTAGGCAGTAACCAAAAGCTATTAAATGCCATTCTTCCCCTTGATTTGGCTAGTATCACCTTAAATTCAAGTCTAAATGAGTAAAATAGAATAAACGTTAAATTTTGAATGTAGATATGAAAGCTGTAGTTGAAAATTTGCCGATTTTAGCGATCGCCCCCAGTCAAGTCATTAGAGGGCAGGGCATAGTTTCTAAGTTGGCGGATTACATATCGGGGAAATCAGCCCTAGTAATTTCAGGCGAAAAATCTAGGGAAGTTATATCATCAGCCTTTGAGCAAGCCAGCTTAAAAATTCATTATGCTGCCCCCATTCATAATTGCAGTGAAATAAATCTCAAAAATTTACAGACAGCAATCAAGAAAATCCAGCCCGATCTAATTATTGGCGTAGGCGGGGGCAAAGTCTTGGATACGGCAAAACTCACTGCCTATAAACATAATTTACCTGTAGTTACTATTCCCACAACTGCTGCCACCTGTGCAGGTTGGACGGCTTTGAGTAATATTTATACCGAGGAAGGGGCATTTAGTTACGACGTAACCTTGAACCATTGTCCAGAACTTTTAATTGTGGATTACGATCTAATTGCTACTGCCCCCAAACGCACCTTGGTTTCTGGTATTGGGGATGCGATCGCTAAATGGTATGAAGCTTCAGTCGGTAGTGGTGGTAGCGATAAAACCTTAGTAATTGCTGCTGTCCAAGAAGCCAGAATTTTAAGGGATATTTTATTTCAAAAATCCGCCGAGGCGATCGCAAATCCCGCAGGTGCAGTTTGGCAAGAGGTAGTTGATGCTACGGTTTGCTTAGCAGGCGTAATTGGTGGAATTGGTGGTGCCCAATGTCGCACGGTTGCCGCCCACGCTGTCCACAATGGCTTAACCCATTTACCTCAAACCCACGGAACTCTACATGGTGAAAAAGTTGCGTTTGGAATTTTAGTGCAATTACGTTTAGAAGAGTTTCAAGGAAATCAACTCGCAGCCACCGCCCGCCAGCAACTTCTCAAGTTTTACAGCGAAATTGGCTTACCTCAGAGTCTTGGGGATTTAGGTTTGGGGAATATTACGCTCAAAGAATTAGAAACTGTAGCGGCGATCGCCTGTAATCCAAATTCCGACTTGCATAATTTACCTTTTTTGGTACACGAACATCAGCTAATTGCCGCCATGGTTTCGACTACTGTTCCACTTCTAACTATTCAGGGAGCTAATTAATTCAGATATGCTTAATTTCTATAAAATTTAGGCGTTGCTTAATCACAAAGATGATCTGAAAATTTTTTATGATTCAACGACCCAATTGCAGCTCTTAATCTTTGGGTAATTCAATCCTGCGATCGATAGACTTTTCTATCTGGGCAAATCACTAATTTATCTCTATTGAATGATTCGATAACTAGGGAAATCAAAGTATAACAAGAAGGAATAAACCCTTAACTAGGTATACCTATGATAAACTCTCAAATTGTTAAATTCACTTCTCGCATAAACAATGGTTTGTCTGCGATCGCAGGTGGATTTCTAATCTTAGTGCTAGTTTGGCAATGCACATTTATAAACGGAGCAGCGATCGCTTCTTCACTCCAACCCCCTTCATCATCCGTAATTGCCAATTTCTTTAATCAAGCTGAAGGCAAGGTTGAATCAGCTACAGGAACAGCTCAACGTAATCTTGGCAAAGTAACTGGTCAAGCTGAAGGTTTGAGTAGAGATATCCAAGGTCGAACAAAACAGGATTTAAGTAAAGCTGAAAGAACACTTTCTAGAGCGCAAAATTCTGTTGAAGAAGGGACTAGAAGTAACCTAAATCAATCTAAGAATGCCCTTGAAAATACCAAAAATGATTTTGGTAATGCCGTTGAAGATACTAAAAATAATGTAGGCGAAGCTGCCAGTAACGCTGTGCAGAATGTTAAAGAACTCTTTGCTAAGTAAATAAGACAAGGTAAGGAAACGTTCTTATTAATTAATTTATATGTGGAGAAACTCAATATGAAATTCATGAAAGACTTTATATCTAAAATTCATGCAGTTCGCTTTTTTATTGTTATTCTATTTAGCGCAATTCTAGCCATTTCTATCTCTAATGTTGCGATCGCTAAGACAGTAAAGAATGATCCAACCGAGGGAACTGTACAGTTAAATCGAATTCAACAAAAAGCCGAAGATGTGGCTAACTCTGCTCCTGCAACCTTAGAAGAAGTGGAGGAACGTTCAAAAGGAGGGCTGAATGAGGTGCAAGGTAGTTCCGATCAGAACAAAATGAAACTCTCAAACGATTCTCAGCCTGCGGTTGTCGATCAAATTCAGACCGCAATTGAGAAAGCTATTAAGTAAATATAAGTAACCTTAATTAAGAAGTTTTCCAAATTTATAAGAAAAGACTTGTTATAAAAAGGGAGACTTCTCAGATTTTGGGCTAGTAAACACTAGTGCAAGTAAGTAGCTAAGCTTAAGCAAACTGATAATGGTAAAGAGCAACGTCTCGTTTTGGTTTTTAGGATTTCGAGCAAGTAAAGGTATTCACTTTTCTTTGAATTACCTACTTATTTCTAGAAATGTCCAAACTGAAAATCAACTGAATCAGAACAAACCATTGGCAAAAGTAGTCAATGGAGTAAAAGTGTTTTTTTGTAACCGAAGAGTGGCGATCGCTTCCTAGCAGAATTGATACCTACTCTATCTAAAGGGACAAAGAAAAAGGAATAAAATATTCCGAAAAAATAGGTCTATAAATCAAATAAATGGAGTTAAAATCATGGTCAATTTAATTTGGACGGGAGTTGTTATACTCTTCATACTTTGGGTATTAGGATTTTCAATAAATGTAGGCGGTGGCTTAATTCACTTACTCTTAGTTTTAGCTGTGATTGGTATTGCTTACAATTTACTCACTGGTCGCTCAGCAATCTAAGGGAAATTTATGAAGGCACTGTTAAGTAGGTAAGCATAAGTAAACTGATAATAAATAGAAAAGGGGAGCAGGGTGAGGTTCCCCTTTTGGGTCTTTATTATTAACTTTTATATGAATTACCTACTTAACAAGTAAATACTCAAGCTCTCGATTAGGGATTTTTAGATAAAAAATTTTGATAAAGAAGCAAAAAAATAAAAATATAGGCTTGCTTACCAAAATATATCTACAAAAAATGTGGCAATAGGTACTGTATATTTTGAGATCGCCACTAAGCTATAGAATTAGCATTAACTGATCACACAATATTCTCTCAATATGCCAAGACGTAACGACATCCACAAAATTTTACTAATTGGGGCGGGTCCGATTGTAATTGGGCAAGCCTGTGAATTTGACTATTCGGGGACTCAAGCCTGCAAAGCGTTACGAGATGAGGGCTACTATGTAATTTTGGTTAATTCTAATCCTGCGACGATCATGACAGACCCAGTCACCGCCGATCGCACCTATATAGAACCAATTACGCCAGAGATCGTGGCACAGATTATTGCCAAAGAGCGTCCTGATGCTTTGTTGCCAACCATGGGTGGACAAACAGCCCTAAATACTGCCGTCGCCCTCGCCAAAAATGGCACCCTCGAAAAATATGGGGTGGAATTAATTGGGGCTAAACTACCTGCGATCGAAATGGCAGAGGATCGCAAGCTATTTAAAGAGGCAATGGCACGGATTGGAGTTGCTGTATGTCCTTCAGGCTTGGGGCATACCATGGCAGAGTCCAAGCAAATTGCCGCCGAAATTGGTACTTATCCCCTAATTATCCGTCCTGCTTTTACTATGGGTGGTACTGGCGGGGGCATAGCCTATAACCAAGAAGAATTTGAGATGATCGCTGCCTCTGGATTAGAAGCTAGTCCTAATTCTCAGATTTTAATTGAAAAGTCTTTAATTGGCTGGAAAGAATACGAATTAGAAGTAATGCGGGACTTAGCAGATAATGTTGTCATAATTTGCAGCATTGAGAATATAGATGCCATGGGAGTGCATACAGGTGACTCCATTACTGTGGCTCCTGCTCAAACCCTAACCGACAAGGAATATCAGCGTTTAAGAGATTACTCCATCAAAATCATCCGTGAAATTGGCGTAGAGACAGGTGGCTCAAATATTCAATTTGCCATTAATCCTGTGAATGGTGATGTGGTTGTGATTGAGATGAATCCTCGGGTATCCCGCAGTTCTGCCCTAGCTTCTAAAGCCACAGGATTTCCGATCGCCAAGTTTGCCGCTAAATTAGCCGTGGGATATACCCTAGATGAGATCCCCAATGATATTACCAAGAAGACTCCCGCCAGTTTTGAACCGACTATAGATTACGTTGTCACCAAGATTCCCCGCTTCGCCTTTGAAAAATTCCCTGGTTCCCAAGCAGTTTTAACTACCCAAATGAAGTCTGTGGGTGAGGCAATGGCGATCGGGCGGACGTTTCAAGAATCTTTCCAAAAAGCCCTAAGATCCTTAGAAACGGGTAGATTTGGATTTGGTGGCGATAAAGATGAAACCTTACCGACGCTGGAGCAAATTAAAACCAGTTTAAGAACTCCCAACCCTGATCGCATTTTTTCGGTGAGAGATGGCTTTCTATCTGGTTTATCTGTGAGTGCGATCGCTACATTAACGCATATTGATCCTTGGTTCTTACAAAAATTGCGAGAATTAACTGATGTAGAGTTAGCTCTTAAGGATAGAAACCTAACAGAGATTCCTGAAGTTGAACTAACAGAAGTAAAAAGAATGGGATTTAGCGATCGCCAAATTGCCTATCTCACCCACACCAACGAAGACGAAGTAAGAACTTACCGTAAGTCCCTCGGCATCGTTCCTGTATATAAAACCGTAGATACCTGCGCTGCTGAGTTTGAGGCATTAACACCCTACCATTACTCCACCTACGAAGAGGAATCGGAAATTTTGCCTTCAGATAAGCGCAAAGTGATGATCTTAGGCGGAGGACCTAACCGCATCGGACAGGGAATCGAATTTGATTACTGTTGCTGTCATGCTAGTTATTCTCTGAGGGCGGCAGGATTTGAGACAATTATGGTTAACTCCAATCCTGAGACAGTTTCCACCGATTATGATACGAGCGATCGCCTGTATTTTGAACCACTCACCCGCGAAGATGTTTTAAATATTATTGAAGCTGAAAAGCCCGAAGGCGTGATTATTCAGTTTGGCGGACAGACTCCTTTGAAGTTGTCAGTTTCATTGCAAAAATATTTGAATGAGCATCAAGACACTCTTAAAACTAAGATTTGGGGTACATCTCCCGATTCAATCGATATAGCCGAAGATCGAGAAAGATTTGAAGCGATTTGTCAAGAATTAGGCATAAAACAACCAAATAATGGTCTAGCTCGTTCCTACACAGAAGCTTTAGAAGTAGCAAGAAGAGTAAATTATCCTGTTGTAGTTCGTCCAAGTTATGTCCTAGGTGGGCGGGGCATGGAGGTTGTCTATTCCGATGCAGCTTTAGAAGAATATATGCACAAAGCAATTCTGATTGAACCTGATCATCCCATTCTCATTGATCAATTTCTCGAAGGAGCGATCGAAGTTGATGTAGATGCGATCGCCGATCCCACTGGACAAGTCGTAATTGGCGGTATTATGGAACACATCGAAGAAGCAGGTATCCATTCTGGAGATTCTGCCTGTGCTATTCCCACCTTTTCTCTATCTGAAGCAGTTCTCACTATAATTCGAGAATGGACGACGAAGTTGGCAAAAAACTTAAAAGTGATTGGGTTGATGAATATTCAATTCGCTGTGCAAGTCAATCCAAATAATCCCAGTCAAGAACAAGTTTTTATTCTTGAAGCCAATCCCCGTGCCTCCCGCACTGTTCCTTTCGTCAGTAAAGCCACTGGAGTTCCTTTGGTTTCCTATGCTTCTCAGATTATGTCAGGTAAAACCCTTGAAGAATTAGATTTTAGGGCTGAAGTTATTCCCAACCATATTTCAATCAAGGAGGCCGTTCTACCCTTTGCCAAATTTGCAGGTACAGATATTATTCTTGGACCTGAAATGCGATCGACAGGGGAAGTCATGGGCATCGACACGGAATTTGGTCGAGCATTTGCTAAAGCTCAAATTGCAGCGGGAGAAAGAGTTCCCCTTGCTGGCACCGTATTTATCTCGGTTAACGATCGCGATAAGTCAGGTGTAACCGCAGTAGCTGAAGGATTTGTGGAATTAGGATTTAAAATTATTGCCACAGAAGGTACTCACAAAATTCTACGCCGCCATGGCATTGAAAGTGAGCTAGTCTTAAAAGTCCATGAGGGTCGCCCTAATATTAGTGATGTGATTAAAAATTCCCAAGTCCAGATCATTATTAATTCTCCTAGCGGTGAAGATGCCAACCTAGATGGCAAGTTAATCCGTAGAAGTGCCTTAAGTTATAAAATTCCTGTAATTACAACTCTCGCTGGGGCAAAAGCGGCGATCGCTGCCATTCGCTCCTTACAAACTCAACCACTTCTGGTTCAGGCTTTACAGGATTATACTTAGTCGTCATTTATATTTAAAAAACAATCCGCTCTCAATTAGCTACAGATGTAACTATATTAAGAGCGGTCTTGTCGGATCATCAAGTTTTTCAAACTGCTGGAAGGAATCTATGACCATGGGCTAAACGTCTTTAGCTTAGATTACAGAACAGCCCCAGCACACAGAGTGAAGTTTACAACCTGATGACCCACGCATTTACTACCTTCTATTTGCATGGACATCACCTCCTGTTTCCTATATGGACTAAATATCAAGGGTTACTAGCTTTAGAGCCTAGGGCTTTCAAACTGTGTTTAATATAACACATACGCCCAAAAATCGTCTTCAAGGATCAAGAGAAACTTAAGCCTTTAACGGTTTCAAAGAAAAATTGAGCATTTTCTTCAGGAGTGGTAGATAGAATACCATGTCCCAGATTCATAATATGTCCAGTTTTACCCGCTTTCTGCACTACATCTAAAATGCGATCGCGAATATATGCCTGACTACCAAACAAAACGCAAGGATCGAGATTACCCTGAACTGGCATATTTCCGAGCTTTGCCCTTGCTTCTGCCATATCCACTGTCCAATCTAAGCTGATCATGTCCACACCCGATTTAGGCATTCGTTCTAAGATGCCCGCACTACCATTGATATACAAAATTAGAGGTGTGTCAGGATGGGTGGTTTTAACTAAATCTACGATCATTTTTTCGTAGGGTAGTGCCAAGGTTTCATAATCGGTAGGACTGAGCTGTCCCGCCCACGAGTCAAAAATTTGCACTATTTGCGCCCCGCAGTCAATCTGGTGGCGGACATAGTTAGCGATCGCTATTGCCAATTTCTCTAAAAAACTGTGGAGCATCTTTGGTTGCGTATAAGCCATAGACTTAATTACTGTGTAGTCTTTAGAGCTTTTGCCTTCGATCGCATAGGCAGCTAATGTCCAAGGTGCTCCGACAAATCCTAAAATTGTGGCTTGATCGGCAACTTCATGTTTAATAGTGCTTAGAATTTTTTTAATGAAAGGCATCGCCGCATCTGGATCTAGCTCAGTTAAAGCGTCAATCTGAGCTTGGCTACGGATGGGATTGGCAATGATCGGTCCTCGGCTTTCAATAATATCAAACTCAATCCCTAAACCTGGTAATGGCGTTAAAATATCAGAAAACATAATCACCCCGTCAGGATGAAATGCCCGAAAGGGTTGCAACGAGATCTCTGCTGCTAGCTCTGGAATTTCGGAACGCTCGCGAAAAGTTGGATATTTCTGGCGTAGGTCTCGGTATACCTTCATATAACGTCCAGCCTGCCGCATCATCCATACTGGTGGACGGTCTAGTTCTTGACCTCTAGCTGCCCTAAGTAAGCGATCGTTCCCTCCCATAAGTCCTCTGTATCCTTTAAAATCTCAATGAAAAATAGTGAAAAGTGTAGGTGTAAATTATAGGACTTATTGGCGATCGCATTCAGGATTACGACTAAAAGTGCATTAAAACTTGATAGGTTCTCTGGTTTTGGCAGGAACAGTTGTGTATTCAGCGACTATTTTAAGGAAATCGTCACCATCAATTGTTTCAGTTTCTATTAATAAATCCGCAAGGCGATCGCATAGATTTCGATTTTCCGTAATAATTTGTTTTGCCAATTCGTGACACTGTTTAATTATGCGCCGCACTTCTCGATCTATTTTGATGCCGATTCTACTAGAGTAATCGGGGCGATTGTCCCACCAGTTGCGATCATTTTCATCGGCATGGGCAACTAAGCCTAGATTTGACATACCTAGTTGAGTCACCATATATTTTGCGAGCCTTGTCACCTGCTGAATATCTGAAGCCGCACCGCTAGTGACTTCAGCATTACCAAAGACAACTTCTTCTACCACTCTGCCCCCTAAGGCGACAGTAATATTTGCAAGAATCCAGCTCCGTGAATACAAACCTTCTTCTTCATTGGGAACACTACGCGAAAATCCGCCCACACCACCTGATCGAGGGATAATTGTCACTTTTTCTAAGGGGTCAGCATCTTTGATCAGGGTTTGTAATAAAGCATGACCAACTTCATGGTAAGCAATCAACCGTTTGGTAGAGCTATCTAGCATGGGGCGCATACTCATGCCCATGGTGACTCGATCAATGGCATCGGAAATTTCTAATTCGGTAATTTCTTCTTTGCGGCGGCGGGCTGTTAAAATTGCCGCTTCATTGAGGAGGTTGGCTAAGTTTGCGCCTGCAAATCCTGGAGTACGGCGGGCGATCGAATCGAGGGAAACACTCTCGGCAATGCGCTTATTACGGGCATGAACCTTGAGAATTTCTAAGCGTCCTTTACAGCTTGGGTAATCTACGGTAATTTGGCGATCAAATCTACCAGGGCGCAATAGTGCCGCATCTAAAACATCGGCGCGGTTAGTGGCAGCAATAATAATTACACCTGTATTACCTTGAAACCCATCCATTTCCGTAAGCAATTGGTTTAGGGTTTGTTCCCGTTCGTCATTGCCACCGCCAATACCAGAACCTCTCTGCCGTCCGACTGCATCTATTTCATCAATAAAGACAATACAGGGGGCATTTTCCTTGGCTTTTTGAAATAAATCTCTGACCCGTGAGGCACCCACGCCCACAAACATTTCTACAAATTCCGATCCTGATAGGGAGAAAAATGGCACCCCTGCTTCACCAGCGATCGCCTTTGCCAGCATGGTTTTACCTGTACCCGGAGGGCCGACCAATAATACGCCTTTAGGAATTTTGGCACCGACGGCAGTAAAGCGATCGGGCTGTTTGAGAAATGTCACAACTTCTTGGAGTTCTTCTTTGGCAGAATCTACTCCCGCTACATCATCAAAAATCACGCCTGTCTTTGCTTCTGGCGAAAATTTTGCCCTAGATTTACCAAAGCTTAAGGTTTGAGCAGGACCGCCTGGAGCATTATTTACCTTTCTAAATAAGAAAAACAGAACGAAAATCAGTAAGACTGGCAAAAATAAGGTGCTTGCGAGTTGCCAAAATACGGATGGCTGCCGAATGGGCTTCACGCCAATATCAACTTTATTTTCTTTGAGTGCCTTAATTAATTCAACGTTGCCGTCCCGTACTACCAAATCGACACTAACTTTACGATTATCCTTAAGTTCTGCTTCCAGTATTAAACCAGTGCTATCAATATCAACTTTTTCAACCTGTTTGTCCTTGACCTTGGTTAAGAACTCACTGTAGTTCATGGGGCTAGGTGCGCCATCTTTCTGAGAATATGCATAATTAGGGACGAATGCAATAATGCTAGATGAAGCCACCAGACTGATTGTTAATGCTTGTAGTCGTTGCCACATAGAATTATTGCGTGAGATTGTAAGGGTTTTAGTAGGAGAAAGCTTCACCTTTGATTGCTCCTTGGAGTATCAATACTTATTATATTTTTCATTTCTACTAATAGTTTAGTCTATAGCTGAGGAGTTATGAAGAATGAAAGGTGGATAAAAGCTGAAGTGTTCTCAATTTCTAAAGATTTATGAGGCAATATTAAAAGCTCCAGTCCATAGGTTAGGTTGTAATTAATATCTTTGGACTAGCAGTTACAAATTGGTAGTTGGGGAGAAGTAGTAATCTTGGCAAATTGTTACTTAATAAATTCATCCAAATTAATTTGTTCAAATCAGTTACAGGTCTAAGGTAATGTCGGAGTTAGGATTGTTAGGGCTTGTACCTAAATTTCCTGATTAACATCATTTACTTAATTTAATTAGAAATTGAATTTAGATCTAACCAATTCAGATCAATCAACTTAAATCAACCTTTTCAATTTATAAAACGATTTATAAAACTCCTTTTACCTATGATCGATATTCCTTTTACCCTTGACCAACTCCGCATTCTAAAGGCGATCGCTGCCGAGGGGAGTTTTAAACGGGCGGCGGATAGTTTATATGTATCTCAACCCGCCGTGAGTTTACAGGTGCAGCATTTAGAACGCCAATTGGATGTGCCGTTGTTTGATCGGGGAGGGAGGCGAGCCCAATTAACTGAAGCTGGGCGATTATTACTTTCCTACGGCGATCGCATTTTAAGCCTATGCCAAGAAACCTGTAGGGCTGTGGAAGATTTACAAAACCTCAATGGTGGCACTTTAATTGTTGGAGCTAGCCAAACCACGGGGACTTATTTAATGCCAAGAATGATTGGGATGTTTAGAAAAAAGTATCCTGATGTTTCGGTGCAACTTCACGTTCATTCCACGAGACGGACGGCATGGAGTGTGGCGAATGGACAGGTGGATTTGGCAATTATTGGCGGCGAAGTTCCAGCCGAATTACAAGATATGTTAACGATTACACCCTACGCTGAAGATGAGTTGGCTTTGGTGTTACCTAGCTCTCACCCTCTGGCTAATATGGGCACAATCCCCAAAGAAGAGTTATACCGTCTTAAGTTTATTTCCCTAGATTCGCAATCGACTATTCGTAAGGTGATCGATCAAGTGTTGGCAAAAAGTGGAGTAGATTTACGGCAGTTAAGTATAGAAATGGAATTAAACTCGATTGAGGCTATTAAAAATGCGGTTCAAGCAGGACTAGGAGCGGCTTTTTTATCTTTAACTGCGATCGAGAAGGAATTGCAAATGGGGATTATGCATAGGGTAGCGATCGAAGGAGTAGAAATTAAGCGGATGCTTTGCCAAATTCGTAATCCCCATCGCTATCTTTCTAAGGCTACTGAGGCTTTTTGTGGAGAGATTTTACCCATGTTTAGAGATAAATCTCTGCCATAAATAACTCAAGCAGTTACACACAAAACATCTTTGTATGATCGAGACCTGAATCTTTGGCTAGAAAATGCGATCGCCCAATTGAAATTCAGACAATTAGAAGAACTTGGCTAAGAGACTCCTGATAAAGTCACAGGGGTTTCAAGGGATTCCAAAATTAGTTCAGCTAGATCATTGATAAATACAGGATGGCTATTAAGGGCGGGAACCCGATCAAAATTATGGATTCCTGCTGCTTCTGCGACTTCACGGTATTCGATGTCAATTTCTTGAAGAGTTTCAATATGTTCGGAGATAAAACTAATTGGCACAACTAAAAGATCGTTAACTCCACGTTTGGCTAACTGGGCGATCGCTTTTTCGGTATAGGGCTTTAACCACTGCACAGGTCCAACTCGACTTTGATATGCCAAAGTATGGGCATTATACCGTTGGTAGTCTATGCGTATGGTTTTCATGACTAGATCTACGCAGTTCTCAATTTCAATTTGGTATGGATCACCATACTCGGTTACATACTTTTCTGGTACACCGTGGGCACTAAAAAAGATGTGAACTTTTTCGGGATCAGCAAAGGCTTTGATTTTGGCTTCAATTAGTTCTGTCATTGCCTTTAAGTAGCCGGGGCGATCGTACCAAGACCGTACTACTATTTTTTCAATGGCTTTTAACTCGGCATCTTTTTTCCAGAGTTTATCGATTAATTTCAAACTAGAACCAGTGGTGCTAATGGAAAATTGGGGATAAAGGGGTAAAATTACTAGCTTAGAAATTCCGTCTTTTTTAATTTGAGCGATCGCTTCTTCGGTAAAAGGAGTCCAATAGCGCATTCCCACATAAACTTTGGCATTTAGCCCCCGACGTTGGAGGGCATTTTCAATGGATTCAGCTTGTTCTTCGGTTAATTGACGTAGGGGAGATTTGCCACCGATCGCTCGATAATTTTCTTGGGACACTGGCGACCTAGTGGCAGCAATTAACGAGGCAATAGGTTTTTGTAAAAAGCTAAAGGGCAAGCGAATTAAATCAGGATCAGAGAATAGGTTGTATAAAAATAGGTAAACGTCCTCTAGCTTATCTGGCCCCCCCAAATTCAAAAGTAAAACACCTACACGACTATCCATGACTTAATTTCCTAAAAGATTGATTTAATACTATCGTTAATATAAGTTAATAATAGCTTAATATACCCAGTCACGGTGGTTAAATTACGCCTCAGATCATCTCAGTGGTTATATTTAAGCTAAAAGGGTATAGAGTCTTAACGGTTACATTATTAAATAGTAGCTGAGTGAGATTATTGACAATAGAACCCGATCAACTACAAAATCTTATGTCAGGCTGAATAGCACTCATGGTAAAAGACGATCAATCCACTTTCATTAGTCAGAGATATCTTTGGGCAGTAGGTTTGTCCGAAGAGGCTTTTCCTGCGGGGACTCTCTTGGGCGATCGCTATCGGGTCGTAGAGTCTCAAATTATTTCTGATACTCAGATTTTTAAGTTTCCAGATATTCCCGATGAAGTAGCCCCCTACGTTGCTGCTTATTTAAAGCTATCGCGACTGCCATTACATATCCCCCGACCCTATGGTTTAGCCAAAGTGACGGATGGAGAAAATACTCAAGAATTTCTATTACTAGATCGTGCCCCGATCTCTATCGAAGGGAAACTCTATCCAGATATTAAAGAAAGTTGGATCGAAGCATCGGCAATCCGCCAAGTCCATTTAATGTGGCAAATACTGCAACTTTGGCAGCCATTACTTGATGTTGGCATGGTTAGCACCCTATTAGATCCAGAAAAAATTAGAGTATTTGGTCCTTGGGTGCGGATTTTAGAGTTATTGGTAGATGAGGATGAAGCCAAACTTGAGGATTTAGGAAGTCTATGGATCGATTGGCTAGAGAATGCTAAGCCTGAAATTAGTGATGATTTAGCGGATTTTTGTTTTGCCTTGAGTCGGGGTGAATTTACTTTAGTCCAAGCGATCGCCACCCTAGATCAGCTTGGTCAAACTCAGTCTGAAAGCTTACCAATCAGTATTCGCATTGCCAGTGGCACAGATAAAGGGCCTAGAAGAGATCACAACGAAGATAACTGTTATCCTGCGCCTGAACGTCAAAAGCGATCGCAACAGACAAAGGTATTGTGCGATCGCCTTGCCATTATTTGTGACGGCTTAGGTGGACATGAAGGAGGTGAAGTTGCTAGTTCGATGGCAATTTATATCATCGAGAAGGAACTTGAAGCAATATTTACAGAGCTTGAAGCGAAAAAAATTGACAATAGTCTCGAGTCATTTAATCCTCAAGAATTTATGGGCAAGCTTGATCAAGTTGTACGTTCTGCTAATGATCAAATTGTTGCCCTTAATGATCAACACCAAAGACAAGCCCAACAACGCATGGGAACGACTTTAGTCATGGCAGTAATTCCTCACCCCCATGAAGTTTATATTGTTAATGTCGGTGATAGTCGGCTGTATTGGATACACGAGGAAAGCTACGATCAAGTTACAGTCGATGATGATGTTTCCACCCGTGACGTAATTCTCGGTTATAGCTTTTTTGCCCATGCTGCCCAACGCGTAGATGGGGGATCTTTAATTCAGGCATTAGGCACTCGCTCCTCAGAAGCGTTATATCCTCGGATTCAAAGACTACCTCTTGATGAAGATTGCTTACTTTTACTATGTTCAGATGGGTTAAGTGATTACGATCGCATTGAAGAAATGATGGATTTTCATATCCGTCCAATTTTGACCAATAATCTTCCCCTTGGGCAATCTGTTCAAAAACTAATCGATCAGGCAAATGAACGTAATGGGCATGATAACGTCACAATTGCTTTAATGCGATGCCAACTTGCGGTAAATGTTGATGATAGCGATGAAATAGAAAATACCCAGCCGAATGAGGATAGTGATACTAACCAATTTCAAGCTTTCTTTGGTGAAGATCTACCCTTAGAAACTACCAATATTACTAATATCGAAGAAGAGGATACAAAGGATTTAACTCCAACTTCCAAATTGAATTGGGGTTGGCTGATTGGCTTGGGGGTATTGGGAATGTTTTTGATTATAGGAGCGATCGCTTTTACGCAATTTACACCAAAACAGACAAATCCAGATCCACCAACCAATCAAAATAAGTAGAAGTGCCAACGTAAAGCTAACACTTTTAGTTACCAAAATACTAAAAACTAATCCAGAGAACCTTTAAAACTATTAGGTCATTTACACTTGCCTACTTATAACCATAGCCTTTGAAAGAATGAACCTACTTACTAACATTAGCTTAAGACTAATGAACTTTATGAGACTTTTAGAAAGACCCGAGCTCTTTATTTTAAGGAGTCGAGGCGCAAATATGGATACATTTTTTGAACTAAATCAGCCTTGGTTTCACGATATGAATTTTAGAACTGTACTCGATATAGGTGCTAATGCTGGGCAATTTGCCCTGAGTATTAATGCTGCTATTCCTGATGCCCATATATACTCCTTTGAGCCTTTATCTGACTGCTTTGAAAAACTTAAGAATAAACATAGATATATAGATAAATTTACTCCTATTAATATTGGAGTAGGTAATCAGTCAGGAAGTCTAGCATTTGAACGTAGCTCACTGGACTTGTCGTCTTCCTTTTTAAAAATGAGTGACATACATAAAAAAGCATTTCCAATTTCCAAAGAATCTGTAGTAGTTGATGTAAAAATTGAAAAACTAGACACATTAGTTAAAACAATAGATATTACTGAACCTCTATTTATAAAAATTGATGTCCAAGGCTATGAAGATAAGGTACTACTTGGCGGCGAGAAAACTATAAAACAAGCAAAATTAATTTTAATTGAAACATCTTTTGTTAGCCTATATCTCGGACAAGCCCTGTTTAAAGATACTTATCAAATATTAAAAGGGTTTGGATTTAGCTATATAGGCTCACTAGATAAAATTCGTCATCCTAAAACTGGACAAATATTACAAGAGGATAGCCTTTTTTTAAGAAATGACTAACCCCTTAGCTATTGAGAGTATAAGGCATTTGCACGCCAAATAAGGGATTTTTGTCGGAGAGAGGTAAAAGTTGAATTAGTTTTAAGGCTGAACTAGGTTTTCTGCGCCTTCAATAATTCGGGCTGAGATAATTTCATCCCCTAGTTTAAGTTTTCTTAGGACTTCGACTCCATCTTTTAAATAACCAAAAGCGGTGTAATTGCCATCAATGAGGTTTAAGCCCGCAGGAGTTAAGTCTGACTCAAATAAGTACAAGAAAAATTGAGAAGAACCGCCATTAACATCATCCGCAGGGTGTGCCATGGCGATCGTGCCAAATGCCGAGAAAGGTAAAACTGGCAGGGTGCGGGCTAGTCCTAGATCGCTTAAGGTAAAGCCATAAAATGGGACTTCTTGATCTGGAACTTTAACTTCCATCGGGACTGTCCGCACTTTGCCTGTGGCAGGGTCAACAAATCCATCGGATACGCCTTCAGGATCGCCGCCTTGGAGAAAATAGTCATCATCTGCCCGATTAAAAGTTAGCCCATTATAGAAACCTCTTTGCACTAGATCGGCAAACTGTCCCGCATTGACAGGGGCATTATAGCCATCTAAAACTATAGTAATTGCGCCTTTGGATGTTTCTAGTTCGACCGTAGCTCTGCCTTTAAGTTGGGGAAGGTTAGCGTATGCCTCTGGGACTGAAAACGGGAATCCAGTAACCATTAAGGCTTCTAAATTGCCCACATACTCCAGTGCTTGCTCGATTTGGGGTTTAATTTTATTTCGATCTTTATTGGCGATCGCATCTTGTAAAGGCACTAGAGCCACTTTTAGCTTTTTCAGGTTTTCAACGCCTGCGGATTCACTGGTTGTGCTTGCCAATAATTTATCTTGATTTTCGCTGAGAATATTTTGGACACGTTTTATATCCTTTGCCATCGAACCCCAGCGTTTGAGATTGGCTTGGCGGGGTTGTGCCTCTAGGGTGGTTTGCACTTCTCGAATTAGCTCATTTTTAATGGGTAGAGCATTACGCAATAAAATTCTAGAGTCTTTAATGGCACTTTTAGCTGGAAGTTTTGCCTCTACAGGCTGAGGATAGTTAGTGATACCCAAAATCATGATTACTAAAGCGATCGCTAAACCGATGCATGACCAGTATTTATCCTTAAAATTTTTTATTAACATTTTTCTAAAAATTATTTTGACTCAAAATTTTCTGAATTGCCTCTTACCTAAAATGCTAGAACTGAAGGGTTGCGATCGCAAGAAATTAAATTAATCTACTTCTCCCCCCACTACCACATCCCGAATCCGCAAACTAGGAGAGCCACAGCCCACTGCCAAACCATTTTGCCCACCTTTGCCACAGCCACCCGATTCATCCCAGATAAAGTCATTAGCGATCGCTTCAATATCTGCTAAGGTTTGAAAGACATTGCCAGACAGAGTTACATCTTTTACAGGTTCAGCCACTTTGCCATTACGGATCATCCACGCCTCTCCCGCCGTAAAAGTAAACATCTCACCGTTGGTCATGCCCCCTTGCCAATTTTTCGCATAAACTCCCACGGGAATATCATTAAATAAATCCGCCACAGGTGTTGTGCCTCTCCCAATCCAAGTATTCGTCATCCGCACAATTGGGGCATAGTGATAATCCAAACATCTAGCATTACCCGTAGGCAACTCTCCCAATTTTCCCGCCGTTTCTCGTGAATGCAGACGACCAACTAAAACCCCATCTTGAATTAATTGGGTAGTCGTAGCAGGTACACCTTCATCATCATAAAAATAGCTACCCCGATGTCCAAGTTCAGCAGCTCCATCAAAAATCTGTAAATCCTTAGTGCCAAACCGCCGACCGAGGGTCATAACTTCGAGCAAGTCTGGATTTTCATAGATCGTATCCGCTTCGGATAAATGCCCAAAAGCCTCATGCACAAATAAACCTGCCAAAATCGGATCGATCACCACCGTATAGGTATCACCTTTGACTTCAGGCAAATCCAAAGCCGCCACCGCCCGCCGTGCTGCTGCTTTCACCTGAATATCCAAGCCTTCTAAATCGGCAAAATTTAACCTTGATCCCACGGTTTCCCTAGCACTTTGCACCACATCTCCAGATCTAGCAGTGGCACCAAACCGCATTTCTAAATCACTCCAAGCCTGTTGAATTAAAGTACCATCGGACGTAGCAATAATTACCTCTTGGGTACTATCACCATAGCTGACAGAATTACTAATAATTTGATCGGATTGCGATCGCAAAATCTCGTCATAATGAAAACATAAATCTCGTTTTTGGGACAAAGTTGCTTGAATTGGCATAATTAAAGACTTTTGATCCCTAATTGGTGCCACAGGGGCTAAATTATTTTCATCAGTACCCACCCATTTCGCCGCAGCGATCGCCTCTTGAATTCTTACTTCTAGGGTATCTAACTTATTAAAACTACTCAAACCCCAGCCTCCACGGTGATATGTCCGCACCTGCCCGCCGATAGATATCCCCGTACTCAAGGACTCGACTTTGCCACTGCGTAATAGAATATCCGTACCCTCAACCCGTTCTAAGCGAATCGTCAGAAAATCAACTTGAGATTTATACTTGTGGATCAAAGCATCAATTAAATTTAGAGCCAAATCTGAAACATGGTGCCAAGCCCCAGCAAAATTCTCAGTAAAATTAGAATGCAAATTAGAGTCCAGCATAATGTCTAAAATATTTTAATCACCTTCACATCCTAGACTGCAAAGCTAATTTTAGATATACTGAAAGACCTGAAAAAATTTAACCTATCTTAAACTTGATCTAGTGATTCAAAGTTGAGATTTGATTTGTTTGAATCCAGAGGTTGCTCTAATAATTTAAGAAGAAAAAGGACAAAAAAATGGCAAAAAGCAATGTACAACTAATGTTAATCAAGGATGTAGTCAAGCTCGGCAAGTTAGGAGAACTAGTTAACGTAGCCCCTGGGTATGCCCAAAATTATCTTTTGCCCAATGGTATGGCTGTGCGTGCCACTGTAGGGATTACCAAAGAAGTAGAAAGACGTAAGGAAAAAGAACGTCAACGCTTGATTGCTATTCGGGAAGAAGCCGAAGCTCGTAAAGCTACTCTTAGCGTCATTGGCAACTTAATTATCAAAAAAGCTGTAGGTGAGAATAACTCAATCTTTGGTAGCGTCACTGATCGCGAAGTTGCTCAGTTAATTTTGGCAAAATCGACTTTAGAAATTGATCGCCGTGAAATCACAGTGCCAGACATCAAGCAAATTGGTACCTACGATGTCGATATTAAATTACATGCTGAAGTTACGGCTACGGTCACAGTTCAAGTTGTGCCAGAGTAGAAGTTAGTTAGGAATTACCACTAGATTTTTCTACAAAATCCGAAGGGGCAATATCATCTAAAAAATTCCGAAATGCTCGGCGATCGGCTTCATCTGCAGCTTGATCTACGGGGATTGAGGCTTCTACTACCACTTCTTCCATCACCCAAATTGGACAGCCTGCTCTTAGGGCAATAGCGATCGCATCACTAGGACGGGCATCAATTTCTTTTTTAACTTCGCCAACTTTAATCGTTAAGACGGCATAGAACGTACTATTTTTGAGGGAGTGGATCACCACTCTTTCTAGTTTTACAGACAATGCCCCAAATAAGCTTACAAATAAATCATGGGTCATGGGACGCACCGCCGACTTTGGATCAAGAGCCATCACGATCGCTTTTGCTTCAGACTCGCCAATCCAAATTGGTAACGCTCGTCGTTGAGTACCATCACGAAGCAAGACAATAGGATTATGACTGACAGCATCAACTGCAATGCCTGCTACCTTCATTTCAATCATTTTGACAAGCTCCTCGAATTACTTGAACTCAATGACAATTATACTTCCAAAATCTTGGATACTTATGACGTCTAGATATTAGAGTTTAATCTAATAGGTAAATTTTGCTCAAAACTTTTTGCTTAATAAAAGCTGAGTAAGTTGTTCAGCAGGTAGGGGTGGGCTAAATAAAAAGCCTTGCATCAGTTCACACTGCCGTTCTTGGAGGAATTTAGCCTGCTCTATAGTTTCTACGCCTTCAGCGATCACAATCAAATTAAGGCTATGGGCGAGTTCAATAATTGCTCCAGTAATTACAGCATCATGTTTATCCACTAATATATCTTGCACGAAACATTTATCGATTTTGAGTTTATCCACAGGCAAATGCTTAAGGTAACTTAAGGAAGAGTACCCGACCCCAAAATCATCGATCGCAATTTTAATTCCCAGTTTGCGTAGTGCCGATAACACCTCAATGGTGGGGCTAGTGTTTTTCATAACTATACCTTCCGTAATTTCTAGTTCTACTTGGCTATAGGGAATATCAACAGATGTAATTACCCCCGAAATCATGGCAAAGAGATTATCGTGCTTGAAATTATAGGCAGATAGATTTACGGCTATGTATAATTCTGAGAATTGTGGCTCTAATGAATGCCAAAGTTTTAGCTGTCTACAAGCTTGCTCCAGCACCCATTCTGTAAGTTGCGAAATCATCCCCGTAGTCTCGGCAAGGGGGATAAACTTTTCGGGTAAAACAATGCCTAAATCTGGATGTTGCCAGCGCATTAGAGCTTCTATGCCAATAATTTTTTGGGTTAGGGCATTAACTATTGGTTGATAATACAGACGAAACTCTTTGCGATCGATGGCTCGGCGTAGGCTATTTTCGATCGCCATTTGTTCGGACAAGCGCAAATTTAAGTTAGAGCTATAGAATTTATAATTATTCCGACCTTGGGATTTGGCGTAATAGAGAGCCATATCGGCATTTTTAATTAAATTAGCAGCCTCAAAATGATCTTGGGGATAAATGGTAATCCCCAAACAAGCAGTAATAAAGATCTCATGTCCAAATATGCTGTAGGGCTTAGATAGAACTTCTAAAATTTCCTGAACGGTGTGTTTGAGATGTTCAGGTGGCTGCATCAAAATCAAGCCAAACTGATCCCCTTGCATTCGAGCCAAAGGATCGCAGGGAGAGGCGTGTCTGCGTAGTCGTTCGGCAATGGCTTTAAATAAAACATCGCCAATTTTATGCCCTAGGGAGTTATTAACAATATTAAAGTCATCTATATCAATAAAAGCTAAAGCTAGGGAGCAATGGTTAACTTGGGCATAGCTGATAGATTCTTGAAGATATTGCTGAAATGAAATGCGATTAGGCAGATTGGTGAGAGGATCGTTAGTATTTTTTAATTCTTGAATTTGATATTCATGTTTGCTGATTGCTTCTTGCACGGCGGTTTCCATGCCCGTATCATTCTGGGCTTCTACAATTTGGATTTTTTTTATTTGAATTTTTTTTACTTGTGCGGCGATCGCTCCGAGTAATTCCCCTGTAGTAAAAGGTTTCGTTAAATAGTCATCTGCTCCTAGTTCCATACCGTGGCGCATATCTGAGCGATCGGCTTTGGCAGTTAGAAAGATAAAAGGAGTTGTGGCTGTAGATGGATAATTTTGTAAAGCTTCTAAGGTTTTATAGCCATCGAGTTCTGGCATCATCACATCACAAATAATTAAATCAGGTAGATATGCTTTAGCAATTTCCACACCGATCGCCCCATTTTTAGCACATTGCACTTCAAAACCTTCTAAATTCAAAGTTTCAGCGATTTCCTCTAGTAAGGATTCAGTGTCTTCAATTACTAAAATTTTAGTCATTTTGCTTGCCTTAGTCATTTTGCTAGCCAATGGAGCTGTGTGAACCACTTACTGATAAGGAATTGTAATTGTAACGGTAGTGCCGACATTAACTTCACTAACTAATTTAATTTTACCTTTGTGCATTTCCACTGATGCCTTGGCGATCGCTAGCCCTAAACCAGTTCCTGGGATATTTCCCACATTATGAGCGCGATGGAAAGACTCAAATATCCGATCTTGATCTTCCCTAGGAATACCAATACCGTGATCGATAAATTCCAAATCAAAGCTTTCAGCATCATACAATAAATTCACATTCACCTCTTTAGGACTAGTTGCAGAGTATTTGATGCCATTAGACAAAAAGTTAATAATTACCTGACGTAGTAATTTAGGATCAATCAAGGTGCTAACAGGTTTGCCCCCTCCTCGATTTTGAGTTTTAAACTTAATGCGATCGCTAGGACTAATTGCCGAATTAAACTCTTCTATACATTCTTGGCAAAACATTTCTACATCTAAAGGTATGCGATTAATCCGTAATTTACCTAATTCAATCTTGCCAATGGTGAGGACATCTTCTAGCAACTCCGTCATGTTTCTAACTTCTAGTTGAATCTTATCCAGCTTTTCTAGTCGCTTTTGGTCACTAAGTTTATGGTTATAGTGCTTTAGTAAATCGCTAGATGCTTGAATGATCGCAAGGGGTGTCCGCAGTTCATGGGATGCCATAGAGACAAAACGGGACTTCATTTCTCCTAATTCCTTTTCCTTGGCTAGAGCTTGTTGCAGTTTAGAAGTTCGTTCTTCTACTTGGCGTTCTAAATCCATATTTAAGGTCTGGACTCTATTTAGGAGTTCCGCTTGTCTGATTCCGATCGCCACTTGCTCAGCTAGTTCAATCAATAAGTTAATTTCATCTTCCTTCCATATTCTAGTTTCACTACATTGATGGGCAATTAATAACCCCCAAACTCTTTCGCCCGAAGTAATAGGTACAACTAAATTAGCTTTTACGGCAAACCTTTTTAAAAATTTGGTATAACAGGGATCGAGGTTCAGATCATCAGTATTATTAGTAACTGTGACCTTACCTTGGGGATAATTGAAAAGATAGTCTTCGGTAAAGCAATCATCATTAATCTCTTTGTCAAGGGTGCTCAAGAATTCTTTCTGCACTGACTCAACCACAATTTTACCTTCGCCTTCTTCTGCAAATTGACAGATAAATTGATAGATCAAGACCCGATCGCTTTGCAAAAATTCCCGTACCTCCTCTACCGTATTTTGTAAAATCTCCGTTAGATCAATAAATTTTCTAATCCGCAGGGCGATCGATCCGATTAATCTTTCTCTTTCTGTAGTTTGTCGGAGTTTTTCTTCTGCTTTTTTCCGTTCAGTAATATCACGATAGGCACTTAAGTACATGGTTTTATCCCTATGCGAAACCATAGAAGTAGAAACTAAAACATTTTTAACTATTCCTGCCTTTGTACAAATTTTTACCTCGGATTCTATGGGTGACTGAAATTGATGCAGTTTGTATATTTCGGCGATCGCTCTCCCTTGATCTTGCGGATGAATTAAGTTAATAAAATTCCCACAGGCATTTGCCTCTTTCAGAGAATACCCCGTAAGCTCTTCCATCTCGTGATTAAAGATGATAAATTTACCTTGCTCATCACTAAAGGTGATTCCCTCTTTAACCGCAGCTAAAAC